>Ga0070731_10001102_pt1 | contig 29614 bp, 32 predicted proteins | sample Coa_R1_2_FD_66448 | JGI IMG/M metagenome (GOLD analysis project Ga0070731, IMG submission 66448) | Surface soil microbial communities from Centralia Pennsylvania, which are recovering from an underground coalmine fire - Coalmine... | ecosystem: Environmental > Terrestrial > Soil > Unclassified ... | reverse complement strand
GGTCCGGCGAAGAAGCCGCCTTGGCCGATCACCCAGGCAATCGGCGAGTCGCCGAACGCGAGCTCCTCGATCACCGCACAGCGGTCGCGCAGGCTCGTCACGCCGCCGCCGCCGTACTCCTCCGGCAGGTCGTAGCACGTGAGGCCGAGGGCGGCCGCCCGGCGCAGCGGCTCGAGCGGATACTCCTCGGACTCGTCGTAGGCGAGCGCGACCGGGCGCAGCTCGCGCTCGGCGAAAGCCCGGGCACTCGCCAGCAGCTCAGTCACGTTCAGATTGCGAACCTCCATCGAGCGTGGCGCACACTAGACCCAGGCCCAAACCCGGTCAAGGACAGGGTTGACGCCGTCCGGCGGGCCGACCTAAGCTCCGTCCGTCACGCTATGTGCACGGATCGTTCGCATCTCGCACGGCGGCCTGCGTGAACTGGGAGGTCTTCGTCACCTGCGCCGTCACGGGCGCGGGCGACACGGTCGCGCGCAGCGAGCACGTCCCGGTGACGCCGGAGCAGATCGCGGACTCCGCCCTCGACGCCGCGCGCGCGGGGGCGGCTGTCGTCCACATTCACGTCCGCGACCCCGAGACCGGCCGCGGCGGTCGCGACCCCGAGCTCTACCGCGCCGTCGTGGAACGGATTCGGTCGTCGGGGGTCGACGTCGTCCTCAACCTCACGGCCGGGATGGGCGGCGACCTGGTGCTCGGCGGCGACGCGTCGCCGCTCCCGCCCGATCCGGCGGGAACGGACATGGCGGGCGCCGAGGAGCGGCTCGCCCACGTCGCCGAGCTGCTTCCCGAGATCTGCACGCTCGACTGCGGGACGATGAACTTCGCCGCCGGCGGCGACTACGTGATGGTGAACACGCCGGGGATGCTGCGCGCGATGGCGGCGCGCATCCGAGAGCTGGGCGTAAGGCCCGAGCTCGAAGTGTTCGACACCGGCCACCTGGTGATGGTGGAGGAGCTGATCCACGAGGGGCTCGTCGACGAGCCGCCGCTGATCCAGCTCTGCACCGGCATTCCGTACGGCGCGCCCGACGATGTCGGAACTTTGCTCGCGATGGTGGCGCGGCTGCCCGCGAATGCGATCTTCTCGGCGTTCTCGATCGGACGGATGCAGCTGCCGTTCGTCGCGCTCGCCCCGATCGTGGGCGGCAACGTCCGGGTCGGGCTCGAGGACAACCTCTATCTCTCGCGCGGCCGGCTGGCGACCAACGCCGAGCTCGTCGAGCGCGCCGTCGCCATCCTCGACGCGCTGAACGTCCGTGTGCTCACGCCGGTGGAGGTGCGCGAGAAGCTCGCGCTCGAGGTTCGTGTCTAGGCCCGCGACGGTCGGGCTGCTCGGCGGCGGGGTGATCGGGGCCGGCTGGGCGGCCCGCTTCGTGCTCAACGGCGTCGACGTGCGGGTGTACGACCCGGACTCCAGCGCCGCCGCCAAGGTCGAGGACGTCCTCGAGGACGCGCGCCGGGCGTACGGGCGGCTCACGCTCGCGCCGCTGCCGACCGAGGGCTCGCTCTTCGTTGTCGCTTCCGTCGAGGACGCAGTCGCCGGTGCCGAGCTGGTGCAGGAGTCTGCGCCGGAGCGGCTCGAGCTGAAGCAGGAGCTGCTCGCCGCGGCCGATCGGGCCGCGCACAAGGACGCTCTGCTCTGCTCGTCCACCTCGGGCCTCCGGCCGACCGAGCTGCAGGCCGGTCTGACGCGGCCCGGACGCCTCGTCGTCGGCCATCCGTTCAACCCGGTCTACCTGCTGCCGCTCGTCGAGGTCTGTGGCGGCGCGCGCACCGATCCCGGCGCGGTCGAGCGGGCGGCGGACGTCTACCGCGCGGTCGGCATGCAGCCCCTCGTCGTTCGGCACGAGGTCGACGGCTTCGTCTCCGACAGGTTGCTCGAGGCGCTTTGGCGCGAGGCGCTCTGGCTCGTCAACGACGGTGTCGCGACGGTGTCGGAGGTCGACGATGCGATCCGCTACGGCCCCGGGCTTCGCTGGGCGCTGATGGGATCGTTCCTCACCTACCGCATCGCGGGTGGCGACGGCGGCATGCGGCACTTTCTCGCGCAGTTCGGCCCTGCCCTGCAGTGGCCGTGGACGAAGCTGACGGACGTGCCGGAGCTCACCGACGAGCTGCTCGACGCGATCGCCGAGCAGTCCGACGAGCAAGCCGAGGGGCGGTCACTCCGCGAGCTCGAGCGGATGCGGGACGACACGCTCGTCGCACTGCTCCAGGCGCTGCGGGCGAGCGATGTCGGCGCCGGGCGGACGCTCGCCGACTGGGAGCGGCAGCTCCTCGCCGCGTCACCGGCCGGGAACGGCGACGGAGCGCCGCTCGCGCACCGCACTCGGATCCCCGCGGAGTGGATCGACTACAACGGCCACGTGCACGAGAGCCGCTACCTGCAGCTCTTCGGCGACGCGACCGACGCGTTGCTCGGGCACGTCGGCGTCGACGCGGCGTATCTCGCAGAGCGCGGCAGCTACTTCACCGTCGAGACGCACCTCTCGCACCTGCATGAGCTCGCAGCGGGCGACGCCGTCGAGGTGACGACGCAGATCCTCGACTCCGACGAGAAGCGCCTGCATCTCTTTCACGTTCTCGTGCGCGACGGCGAGCCCGAGCCGGTCGCGACGGCCGAGCAGATGCTGCTGCACGTCGACGCGTCCAGCGGCCGGTCGGGACCGGCACGCGACGGCGTTCGCGAGCGGGTCGAGCGCCTGCGCGAGGCGCATGCAGCTCTGCCGCGCCCCGAGCGCGCCGGCCGCGCGATCGGCATCCGCTAGTCGTGCGTGATCTGACGCCGCTCTTCGAGCCGAGATCCGTGGCGATCCTCGGCGCGTCCTCCGATCCCGGGAAGTGGGGGTACTGGTTCGCCCGCGACGCGGTGAAGGGGCTCGAGCGGCGGCGCGTCTTCTTCGTAAACCGAAAGGGCGGCGAGCTGTTCGGGCTCCCCGTGCACGTGTCGCTCGGTGAGCTGCCGGAGCCTCCCGAGCTCGTCGTCCTCAGCGTCCCGGCGCACGGTCTCGAAGACGCCGTCGACGCCTCGCTCGCGGCCGGGGCCCGCGCCCTCGTCGCGATCGCGGCGGGTCTCGGCGAGCTGGGTCCGGAAGGCCGGGAGCGCGAGCAGGCGATCGTCGAACGAGTGCGCGCCGCCGGCGCGCTGCTCGTCGGGCCGAACTGCCTGGGCGTCTTCGACGCGGCCGCGCAACTCGAGCTCGCCTCGAACCCTCTGCCGGCCGGCCCGGTCGGCTTCGTCTCTCAGAGCGGCAACATCGCGCTCGAGATCGGTCTGCTGCTCGCCGATCTCGGGCTCGGCTACTCCCGCCTCGCGTCCGTCGGCAACCAGGCGGACGTCGACGTCACGGATGTGGTCGCCGCGCTCGGCGCCCATGAGCCGACGCGGATCGTCGGCGTCTACTGCGAGGACTTCCGCGACGGCAGGGCGTTCGTCGAGGCCGCGCGGACGGCCGGCAAGCCGGTCGTCCTGCTGACGGTCGGCCGCACCGACACGGCTGCCCGTGCCGCGCATTCGCACACCGGCGCGATCACCAGCGACCTCGACGTCGTCGACGCCGCGTGTCGCGGCGCGGGCGTCCACCGAGTCGAGACACCGCGCGAGCTCGTCGACACGGTGCAGGCACTGCTCTCGCCGCACAGGCCGCGGGGACGCCGCATCGCCGTGGTCGGCGACGGCGGCGGCTACGGCGCGATCGCGGCCGAGCTGCTCGCCGCACGTGCGCTCGAGCTGCCGGTTCTCGCCGACGAGACGCAGACTGCGCTGCGTGCGGAGCTCCCGCCGACCGCGGTCACGGCGAACCCGGTCGACCTCGCCGGCGCGGGCGAGCAGGACATGGAGAGCTTCGCGCGCACCACCCGTGTGCTGCTCGAGGCGAACGACGTCGACGCCGTCCTCTTCACCGCCTACTTCGGAGGCTACGGAGCGCTCGAGGAGGAGCTGATCGAGCAGGAGCTTGGCATCGCCGCCGGGCTCGCCGCCGCCACGGAGACGTCGGAAAAGCCGCTCGTGGTCCACACCATGTACTGGGACTCGGAAGCGGCGCGCGCGCTGCGCCGCGCCGGGATCCCCGTGTACCGCGCGATCGAGTCGGCGGTCGGCGGGCTCGCCGCGCTGGTTGCGGACGCCGAGGCGACGCGGGAGCCGCTTCGCCCGCTGACGCCTCCGGAACCGGCGCTCGACGCCGTGGACTACGCGGCAGCGCGCGAAGCGCTCGCCACGGCGGGAGTCCTCTTCGGCGCGGCGCGCACCGTCGCAACCCGCGAAGCTGCACTCGCGGCCGCGGCCGAGCTCGGCTATCCCGTCGTGCTCAAGGCACTCGCGTCGTCGCACAAGTCCGAAGGCGGCGGAGTCGTCGTCGGGATCGCGTCTGCGGGCGAGCTCGGGTCCGCCTTCGACGACCTCGCGGCACGCCTCGCCCCTCCCGCCTTCTCGGTCGAGGCGGCGGAGGACACGCGCGCCGGGTTCGAGCTGCTCGTCGGTGCGCGGCGCGACCCGCGGTTCGGCCCGGCCGTCGTCGTCGGCGCCGGCGGGACCTATACCGAGATCCTGCGCGACACGGCGGTCGCACTCGCGCCGGTCGACGCCGGCGAGGCACTGCGGCTGTTGGGGACGCTCGCGTGCGCGCCGCTGCTGGCGGGCGCCCGGGGCCGCCCTGCGCTCGACGTCGATGCGGCCGCGGTGGCGATCGCGGCGCTCTCGCGCTTCGCCGCCGCGCATCCGGAGGTCGCCGAGGTCGAAGTCAACCCGCTGCTGGTCCGTGAGCGCGGCGCGGTCGGACTCGACGCGCGGATCGTCGTGACGTCCTTAGGACGTCACGGAGCGACGTCCTCAGGACGCGAGTTTCAATCTGCGTAGGCGTCGACGCCGCGCTTCAGCAGCCCACGCGCGACGATGACGCGCTGGATCTCGCTCGTTCCCTCCCAGATGCGGTCGACGCGCAGCTCGCGAAAGTGGCGTTCGACCGGGTTCTCGCTCATCGCACCACGGCCGCCGAAGATCTGCAGCGCCCGGTCGGCGATCCGATTCGCCGCTTCGGACGCGTAGAGCTTTGCGATCGCGACCTTGCCGTGCGCGACGCTCGGCGACGGGTTCGTTTCGAGCTCGTGGGCTGCGTGATAGGTGAGCAGGCGGGCGGCGAGCAGCTCGGCCAGCGAGTCCGCGAGCGGAAACTGGACTCCCTGGTACTCGGCGATCGGGCTGCCGAAGGCGACGCGCTCCGATGCCCACCCGGTGGCGAGCTCGAGCAGACGGGCGGCGGCGCCGCAACAGCGCGCAGCGATCATCAGACGCTCGAGGACGAACCAGCGACGGGCACTGTCGTCGCCGCTCGGCAGGCGGTCGGCGTCGGGGACGCGACAGTTCTCGAGGTGCAGCTCGACGTGCGCCGAGATGAACGGATCGTGGATGAACCGCGGCGAGCGACCGATCCGCAGCCCGGGGTTGTCACGCCCGACGAGGAACAGGTGCTGCTCCTCGCCGGAGCGAGCAAGGACGGCGAACACGTGCGCCTCGTCGCCGCCGGTCACGAACCACTTCTCCCCGTTCAGCACCCACTCGTCGCCGCTCCGCTCCGCAGTCGCCGCGATCCCCGCGACGTCCGAGCCCGCGCCGGGCTCGGTCACCGCCCAGGCCTCGACCGCCTCCCGCCGCAGCACGGGCCGAAGCCACCGCTCGAGCTGATCGGGCGTCGCGAGCTCGATCAGCTCCCGCGGGCCGCGGTCGCCGACGACCCACCCGAGCCCGTTCGTCGCCCGGCCGGCCTGCTCCTCGACGGCGACCTGCGCTGACAGCGGCAGGTCCGCGCCGCCGAGCTCCGCCGGCATGTTGTAGTGCGAGAAGCCGGCGGCGCGCGCTCTGGCCTTCAGATCCGCGAGCTCCTCCCGATCGATCGCGCCGCGCTCCGCGATCCACTGCTCGACGGGGTAGATCTCCTGCTCGACGAAGCGGCGCGCCCGCTCCTGCCACTCGCGCGCGACGGCGTCGAGCTCGGGGACCTGCAACACGTCAGCGAGCACCGAGCGCGTCCGCGGCGGCGCCCATGGTCGGCGCCGTCGACGGCTCGGCCTCCGGAGACGGCTCGAACGCGCTCGTCGAGGGCAACACGCGGAGCGCGTCGGCGGGGAAATGGAGCTGCACTGGCGTGCCCTGCGAGAAGTCCCGGACGGTGCCGTCGTTCACGAACAGAGCGTGGACGACGTCGCCCGTTGCGAGTCGCACGACGAGCTGCTCCGACGACCCGAGGTAGACGACGCGCTCGATCATCCCCGGGACGCGGTTCTCCCCCGTCGACTCGTACGGCTCGACGCGGACGCGCTCGGGCCGGATGACGACGCGCGTCTCACCGTGTGCCGCAAGCTCGCCGCGCGCTGCGCGCAGCACGAAGTCGCCCAGCCGCGCGCGACAGGCACCTCCTTCCGTCGCCTCGACCGTGACCGTCATCAGGTTCGAGATGCCGAGGAAGTCCGCGACGAAGACAGTGCGCGGCTCCTCGTACATCTCCGCCGGCGTCGCGATCTGCTCGACGTGGCCGCCGGCCATGACGGCGATGCGGTCGGACATCGTCAACGCCTCTTCCTGGTCGTGCGTGACGTACACGAACGTGATCCCGAACTGCTCCTGGATCGACTTCAGCTCGAGCTGGAGCGCCTTGCGGAGCTTCGCGTCGAGTGCCCCCAGCGGCTCGTCGAGCAGCAGCACGGACGGGTTCAACACGAGCGCGCGCGCCAGCGCGACGCGCTGCTGCTGCCCGCCCGAGAGCTGCACCGGGCGACGGCGCTCATAGCCGTCGAGCCGCACTGCCCGAAGCACGGATTCGACGCGGCCCCTGATCTCCGGCTTTCGTACACGCTGGCGCCGCAAGCCGAAGGCGACGTTGTCGAACACGTCGAGATGCGGGAACAGCGCATAGCTCTGGAACACGGTGTTCACCTTGCGGCGGTGCGGCGCTGTGGCGGCCATGTCGACGCCGTCGAGCAGGATCCGGCCGGCATCGGGCCGCTCGAACCCCGCGATCAGCCGCAGCGTGGTCGTCTTCCCGCAGCCGGAGGGACCGAGCAGGGAGAAGAACTCACCGGGACGGATGTCGACGTCGATCCCGTCCACCGCGGTGACGTCGCCGAACGTCTTCCGCAGTTGGAGGAGCTGGACGGCCCCGGTCGCGTTCTCGGTCACCTCACACCTCCAGGGCGGCGATCTCGCGCAGCGCCGAGCCCGACCCTGCCTCGGCACGCTGCAGACTGTTGACCCGACGGTAGACGAAGAACGCGAGCCCGACGGAGGCGAGCGTCGCGAGCACCATCACCGTCGCGAGGGCGTTCAGCGCAGGCGTCGTGGTGCCGCGTACGCCGGAGTAGATCTTGATCGGCACGGTTTGCGTCGACTCGTTCGACGACAGGTAGTCGGTGACGACGAAGTCGTCGATCGAGAGCGCGAACACGACCATCAGACTCGCGAAGATCGCGGGCGTCAGCAGCGGCATGAGCACGAGCCGCAGCGCGCCGAGCGCGGACGCACCGAGGTCGCGGGCCGCCTCCTCGTACTGACGGCCGATCGAGAGCAGCCGGCTGCGAACGACGACAACGACGTAGGAGATCGAGAAGGTCACCTGCCCGAGGACCTGCGCGGTCGTCCCGAGGGGGATCTTGTAGAGCGTCACGAAGATCAGCAGCAGCGAGACGGCCATCACGATCTCCGGCGTCACGAGCGGGAACAGCATCAGGAAGTTGACCGGCCTGGCGCCGTAGCCGACCCAACGTGTCAGCCCCAGCGCGAGACCCACGCCGAGCGGGACGGCGATCACCATGTCGAGCGCCGCGAGCTTGAGGCTCTGCTCGAGGGCGCCGCGCATCGACGGGTCGTGGAGAACGGACAGGTTGGGGTCCCCCCAGTACCATCGCGTCGAGAACCCCTGCCAGACGCTGCGGGACCGCCCGTCGTTGAACGAGAAGAGAATCGCGATCCCGACCGGGACGATCGACCACGCCATGTAGCCCCACGTGACGAACGCGAGGAAGCGCGGCTGCCCCCACGGGTTCGCCCACCAGTCGCGGACGCGTCTCACAGGATCGTCTCCGTCCGCGACGCACGCACGGTCACCCACAGGTAGTACGACATCAGCACCGCGAGGAGCAGCGAGAGCACGATCACGAGCCCGGCGCCGACCGTCCGCTGCGGGCCTCCCTGGAAGAAGAGGTTGATCTGGTTGCCGATCATCGACGTCCGCGGGGAGCCCGAGATGACGTCGTTCGTGTAGTAGTCGCCGAACATCGGCAGCGCGATCAGGACGCTCGCGGCCAGGATTCCGTGGCGGCTGAGCGGCAGCGTCACGTGCAGGAACGTCGAGATCGGGCTCGCGCCGAGATCACGCCCCGCCTCCAGCACCTGCGGCGCGATCCGGTCGAGCGACGCGTAGAGCGGGAGGATCAGATACGGCACGTAGCCGTAGATCAGCGCGAGGATCACGGACGAGGCCTGCCCGTCGAGCCAGCCGTACGGGTGCGAGAGGACGCCGACGTCCATCAGCGTCTTGTTGACGAGCCCGTCGGGCAGCAGCAGCCCGATCCAGGCGAGCATCCGCATCAGGTAGCTCACCCAGAACGGGATGATCAACAGCACGAGGAGCAGCGCCTTCGTGCGGCGGGCGTGGCGCGCGAGGTAGTACGCGACCGGATAGCCGATCGCGAGGCAGCCGGCGAGCGAGATGCCGACGTACTCGAACGTCCGCACGAAGACGACCCAGAAGACGTGCCCCGGCCGGAGGTCGTCCAGGACGCTCCGCATCGTGGCGAACTGCCAGTGCAGCGGGTTCCAGACCGGCACCGGGTTGTTGAAAATGGGGTCGACGGTCCCGAACGCGACCGCAAGGACCGCGTAGGTCGGGACGAGGAACAGCAGGACGAGCCACGCCGCGCCGGGGAGCGCGAAGCTGGGCCAGAACCAGCGGCGGGTCACGTGGCCGTTGTTACCCGCCTGCCTTGAAGGTCGACCAGGCGTCCTGCCAGACCGTCTGACCCTGCGTCGTCAGAGGCAGGATCGAGAGCCCGTGCTTGAAGTCGGACTCGCGGACGATGGTCGACGTCAGGTTCTTCGGGATGTAGCCCTGCGCGACGAGCTTCTCCGGGTTGATCACGTTGAGCGGCGGGATGTAGCCGTTCCAGGAGAAGTTCTCGACGCCGACCTTGTTGTCGAGGATGAAGTTCAGGAACATGTGGCCGAGCACCGGGTTCTTGGCGCCGCGCAGGAGCGTGATCATGTCGCTGCCGACGACCGCGTTCTTCGCCGGACGCCAGTAGCCGATCACCGACACGGGGGTGCCCTTCGGCATGTACGAGGGCGCGCCGGCCATGTCGCCGGACCACGCCTGGGAGAGCCAGGTGCTCCCGGCCGGCACGTCGGTGTAGTCGCTCGTGTTCGTCTTGACGTGCACGAGCTTCGTGAGCTGCGCAAGGTCCTTCTCCGCCTGGCCGACCTGCTTGGAGCTCGTGGTGTTCGGGTCGTAGATGTGCCGGCGGAGCAGCGCCATCGTCAGCGCTTCGCGCTCGTCGTCGAGGATCGCGACCTTGCCGCTGTAGTTCTTCGACTGCCAGAAGATGTCGTACGGGTTCGAGAACGTGGGCGGGCCGTTCTTGATCTTGTCCTTTCGCCACGCGATCCCGGTCGTGTAGATCGTGTAGGGCACCGAGTAGCGGGAGTGCACGTCATAGAACGGGCTCTGCAGGGACGGCCACACGTTCTTGAGGTGCGGTAGGTAGCTGTGGTTGAGCGGCTGGACGAGCTTGCCGGCGACCGCGCGCGAGAGATATTCGACGGTCGCGAACCAGACGTCGAAGCTCGCCTTGCCCGAGGTGAGCTTCGCGAGCGCCTCCTCCTCGTTCTCGAACGTCGTGACGTTGACCTGGACGTGGAACTCCTTCTCGAACTTCTTGACGATCGCCGGATTCACGTAGTCCGCCCAGTTGAAGACGTTGAGCGGGCCTTTCTCCGGGCTCTTGCCGGAGGCGATCGGCTCGTTGTCGCTGTAGATCGGGAGCGTGACCGGGAAGTTGCGGCGCGCGAGCGGGATCCCGCCCGGCCCCATCGGCGCTCCCTCGAGCGCGCCGAGTGCCGCGGCCGCCCGCAGCAGCGCGTCGCCGCCTGCAAGTCCTGCGACCGTGCCCCCGGACGCGAACAAGAATTGCCGCCTCGTCGACCTGCGTTCACGCGGGTGCATCGCTCGGCTCCTCCTTCGGCTGGTTGCACAATGCAAACCGACGTACCACGATGTGTCAAGCCCTTGTATGCTTGCACACAAGGATGAGGGAGGTCCACCACACGCTTCCGGGCCGTGATTACCACGATCCGGACGTCTTCGCGCTCGAGCGCGAGCGCATCTTCTTCCGGGAGTGGTTCTATGCCGGGCGCGCCGACGAGGCCCCGGAACCGGGCGATTTCATCACCACCGACGTGACCGGCGAGAGCGTCCTGCTGGTGCGCGGCAAGGACGGCGAGCTGCGCGGCTTCTACAACGTCTGCCGGCACCGCGGGTCCCGGATCTGCGACGCCGAGACCTCCGGCCGCCTGCGCGGCGCGATCAAGTGCCCGTACCACGCCTGGAGCTACTCCTTCGACGGCCGGCTGATCGGCACGCCGCTCGTCGGCAAGGACGAGCTCGACCGCGAGACGCTGTCCCTCTGGCCGGTGGCCGTCGACGTCTGGCAGGGCTTCGTCTTCGTCAACCTCGGGTCGCCGGCCGAATCCGTGCGTGAGTCGTTCGAGCGGCAGACCGACAAGCCGCTGCAGTATGAGCGCTGGCACATGCACGAGCTGCGGACCGCCCGCCGCACCGTGAGCGAGGTTGCCGCGAACTGGAAGGTGATCGTCGAGAACTACAACGAGTGCCTGCACTGCCCGACGGTGCATCCGGAGCTCGTGGCGGTCGCGCCGACGTTCCGCAAGGGCGAGGTGTTCGAGGACGGCCGCGACGACTGGGGCGTTTCGATCGTCGGCGGCGGCGTCGGGTACACGGCGACCGGCACGACGACGCTTCCCGTCATGCCGGGGCTCGACGAGAAGTCGGCCAGCTCGATGTACGGCGCGAGCGTCTTCCCGAACATGTTCATCGACCTCACCGGGACGGTGGTGATCGCGACGCGGATGCAGCCGCGCGGGCCGGGGCACACGACGATGATCACCGACTACCTGTTCCGGCCAGAGGTGATCGAGGACCCGTCGTTCGATCCCAGCGAGGTCGTCGAGTTCTCGGAGCTCGTCGCACATCAGGACTACACGGTCTGCGAGCGTGTCCAGCTCGGCGTCAGCTCTCGCGCATTCGAGCACGGCGTCTTTGCGAAGAAGGACGCGCTGCCGTACGCGTTCAACCAGACGTACCTCGCGGCGCGTGAGCGCCCCTAGAAGCGTCGTCGTCATCGGCGCCGGCTTCGCCGGTCTGGCGGCGGCGGACGCGCTGGCGTCCGCGGGTTTCGAGGTGACGGTGGTCGAGGCGCGAGACCGCGTCGGCGGCCGCGTGCGCTCGCACCTCCTCGCGAACGGCGCGGTCGTCGAGCTCGGCGCGGAGTTCGTCCTGCCGGGGTACGAAACGCTTCGATCGACGGCGGCGCGTCTCGGCCTCCGTCTCTTCGAGAAGGGGACGCTGTACGGCGACCGCGAGCCTCGAGGCGGCGAACCGGTCCGGCGCGAGTCGCTGCAGGCCGCCGCGGCCGCGCTCGACACGTCGCCGGGCGGCTCGGCCGCCGATCTGCTCGAGCGGCACGTCGCCGATCCGGCCGCTCGAGCAGCGATCGCGTCACGCATCGCCGTCTCGACCGCGTACGAGCTCGACGACCAGCCCGCGTCCGTGCTCGCGGACGGCGCCGCCGGCTTCGGCAACTTCCCGAGTCACGGGATCGAGGGCGGCAACGACCGGCTGGCGGCTGCGCTCGCGCGTGGTCTCAGCGTCACGCTGCGCGCACGGGCGACGCGCGTGTCGTGGCACGACCACGGCGTGACCGTCTCGGCCGGCGGGGAAGAGCTCGCCGCCGACGCGTGTGTCGTCGCGACGCCGGCGCCGCATGCCCTCGCGCTCGTGTTCGATCCGCCGCTCCCGGGCTGGAAGCGCCGCGCGCTCGCCGCAGTTCGCTACGGCCACGCGGCGAAGCTGTTCCTGCCGCTGACCAGGCCGGTCGAGCCGAGCGCGACTCTGTCGGTGCCGGACCGCTTCTGGACGTGGACACAACACGGCTCGGCGGCCGCGTCGTCGTTCGCGGGGACCCCCACGGCGCTCGCCGCACTGAACGTCGCCGACGGCCCGACGACCTGGGCCGCGGCGGTACGTGCCTTGCGGCCGGACCTCCCGTACGCGCCCGGTGACGCGCTGCTCGCCACGTGGCACGACGATCCGTGGGCGCAAGGTGCCTATTCGGCGCGCTCGCTGGCGTCGCCGCTCGACGACGACGCGCTCGCGCGTTCCGTCGGCCCAATCGCCTTTGCCGGCGAGCACACCGCAGGACCGTTCCACGGCCTGATGGAAGGCGCGCTGCGCAGCGGCGTGCGCGCTGCTGCCGAGCTCAGTCGAACGTGAGCACGCTGCGGATGCCGTCCTGCGCGTGCATCAGGTCGAACGCGCGGTTCACGTCGTCCAGTCGCAGGCGGTGCGTCACGAGCGAGTCGACGTCGATGTCGCCGGCGCGCGCCCGCTCGACGAGCTCCGGCACCTGGTCACGGCCGCGCACACCGCCGAACGACGCGCCCTGCACCCGTCGTCCCTGGATCAGCCAGCGCGGCACGATCTCCAGCGTCTCTCCCCTGCCGGCGACGCCTGCGATCGTGCACAGGCCCCACCCGAACCGTGCCGTCTCGACGGCCTGCGCCATCACGGACACGATCCCGGTCGCCTCGAAGGTGTAGTCCGCCCCGAGGTCGCCGGTTTCCTCGAGCAGCTCCGCGACGATTCCTTCGTGAGCGAGCCTGACGTCGGTGGCGCCGTGGTGCCGCGCGATCGCCAGCCGTTCGTCCGAGAGATCGACGCAGATGATCCGTCCGGCGTCCTGCAGGCGACAGCCGATGACCGCCCCCAGCCCGACGAGCCCGGCGCCGAAGACGATGCAGGTGGAACCGGGCTCGACCTGCGCGCGATACATCGCCGCGCCGAGGCCGGTGGACAGCCCGCAGGCGAAGACGCACGCGTGCTCGAACGGCGCGTCGCGGCTCACGGCGGCGAGCGCGATCTCGGGCATCACCGTGTACTCGGCGAAGGTCGAGGTGCCCATGAAGTGGCGGATCGGCTCTCCGTCCCTGGACAGCCGAGTCGTTCCGTCGGGCAGGTAGCCGCGGTTCTGCTGCTCGCGGATCGCGGTGCAGATGTTCGTCTTCCCGCTCCGGCAGTGCTCGCATTCGCGACACTGCGGCGCGAACAGCGTCACCACGTGGTCGCCCACCGTAACCGATGTGACGCCGTGACCGACCGCCTCCACGACGCCGGCGCCCTCGTGGCCGAGCACCGTCGGCGCGTACCCGGAGGGATCGGCGCCCGACGCCGTGTAGAGATCCGTGTGGCAGACGCCGCACGCCGCCAGCCGCACGAGTACCTCGCCGCCCTTCGGCCCGGCGAGGTCGAGCTCCTCGACCGCGAGCGGGCGACCGAACTCCTCGAGGACGGCGGCCCGGATCTTCACGGCGTCAACTCTGCCGGATACGCTCCGCCGGTGGGGGCCCTGCTCGTGCTCGCTCTGGCCGCGCTGTTCGGAGCCGGCGACCAGTACCTCGGCAGCATGTCCTGGATTCCGTGGGCCGCCGACGTCAGCCTGCTCTCGGCGCCGTGGCTCGTGCTCGCGTTCGTCGCGGGCTGGACGCAGAGCGGCGCTCGACGCGCGGCGCTGCTTGGATTCGGCTGCACCGCCTGCGCCTTCGCCGCGTACGGGGTGATGACGCTGAGCCCGCTCGAGAACGCCCAGCTGACGTCGACCACGGCCGTCGGCTTCCTGCACAGCGAGGCCCGCGTGCTGGTCGGCGGCGTGCTGACGGGACCGCTGTTCGGCTGGTTCGGGCAGCAGTGGCGAACCCGCCGTGCGTGGCTCGGCGCGATCGTCACCGCCGGGGCGGTGATCCTCGAGCCGCTCGCCCGTATTCCGGCGGGTCGCGAGATCAGGTTCCGCACGGTCTGGATCGCCGAGGTCGCGGTCGGCGTGGCGATGGCCGGGTACGTCGCGGTCGCCCGAACCCGGGTCGCCCGCTCCCGCTGAAGTTCGCCTACTCTCAGACGGTGACGGCGCTCAGGGTCTGGCTCACCGTCTTCGCCGCCGCCTTCGCGGCCGACCTGCTGACGAAGCAGTGGGCGGTCTCGCACGCAGACGTCGTCGTCTTCAACAACCGCCCCAGCCAGTTGCCGCTGCGCTTGTCGATGTCGATCGCGGCGATCGTCGTGGCGTGGCTCCTGGCCTGGCTCGCGTCGTTCCGCGGGCTCGGCCGCCAGTGGGGCCTGTGGGCGGGCTGCGGGCTCCTCGTCGCCGGCGTGCTCGGCAACGGGATCTCGTCGCTGCTCTGGAGGCGAGGAATCCCCGACTTCATCAGCGTCGGCGGCGGCTGGGCGTGGAATCTCGCCGACTTCGAGATCGCGCTCGGGATGACCGGCGGCCTCTTGTCGGTCATCGTCAGTGCGTTCGTCCTCTACGGACGCGAGAAGATGAGCTGAAGAGGTCGCCGGTGGCTCGCCTCGCCGGGTGACGAGACCACCAGCGACTCTGCGGCTATGACTCGTACTGCGGCCACTGGGCCGACCGCCTTGCGGACAGGACGGCCGCGGGTCGCTCGGGCGGGTGCGCGACGTGGCGGGTATTGGCCCGCCGATAGTCATCGGCGATCCGTTCGATCCGCTCGGCGACGATGCGGCGGTGACCCTCGAGGTCGTAATGAATCACTTCGCTCCCTCCTCTCGATTTCGTCGAAGGTGATGAGTGCTTGCAGACGTGCGGGATTGCTGGAGGACGGGACGTCCACCATCGGTCTCCTTTCGACTGGTGATGCGCTGCGCTAGGAGCTGTCGTTACAGACGCGCACCGATGCCGGCGACATCGGGACGGATGCGTTCAGCCTCTAGGCGTCGAGGTGCGCGACGCGAGGCCCGAATGTCAACGGGAACGTGATCTGCATCTGCATCGAGCCTCCTTTCGCGACTTGAAGGGCGATAGCACCCTCGTGAACGAACCGGAGAGTTAAGCAGTCGCGGAAGCTCCTGTCAAAGATTTCGTTCTCGTGACAGTGTGCTCGCGATGATCTTCGAACCGTCACCGTTCACGATCGCCGTCGACGAGTCCGCGCTCGACGATCTGCGGCGGCGCCTGTCGGCGACGCGCTGGCCGCTGCCGGCGCCCGGCGAGCCTTGGGAACAGGGCACGGATCTCGCCTACCTGCGCGATCTCGTCGATGACTGGCGCGTGCGCTTCGACTGGCGCGCGCGTGAACGGGAGCTCAACGAGTTCGGCCATTACCGCGTGGAGCTGGACGGCGTTCACATTCATTTCGTCCACGAGCGTGCGCGCACCGGCGACGGCATCCCGCTGATCCTCGGCCACGGCTGGCCGAGCACGTTCGCCGAGTACCTGCCGCTCGTGCCGCTGCTGACCGACCCTGCTGCGCACGGCATCGACGGGCCGGCGTTCGACGTCGTCCTGCCGTCGCTGCCCGGCTACGCCTTCTCGGCGCGGCCCGATCGCCGCGTCTCGTATCGCGACGTCGCACGGCTGTGGCATCGGCTGATGCGCGGCCTCGGCTACGAGCGGTACGGCGCCGGCGGCAGCGACTTCGGCGCGGGGATCGCGACGTTCATGGCGCTCGAGGAACCGGAGCCGCTGCTCGGCCTGCATCTGATCAACCTGGAGCTCTCGCCGTACCTCGGGCCCGGCGCGTCGCCGCTCTCCCAGGCCGAACGGGCGTATCTCGAACAAGCCCAGCAGTGGGACGCGACCGAGCGCGGCTACACCGCCGTCCAGTCGACGAAGCCGCAGACGCTCGCGTACGCGTTGAACGACTCGCCGGTTGGTCTCGCAGCGTGGATCCTCGAAAAGTGGCGCGCGTGGAGCGACAGCGCGGGTGACCTCGACTCGCGCTTCTCGCGCGACTTCCTGCTGACGTTCGTCTCGCTGTTCTGGTTCACGGAGTCGATGCCGACCTCGATGCGCGACTACTTCGACAACCGTCGCTGGCAGGGCGAGCCGCAGCTCGGGCGCGACGACCGCGTCCGCGTGCCGACGGCGGTCGCACATTTCCCGCATACCTTCGTGCCGGAGGGGGAAATGCCGCGCGAATGGGCCGAGCGGCTCTACGACGTCGAACGCTGGACGCGCATGCCGCGCGGCGGCCACTTCGCCGCGGCGGAGGAGCCGGAGCTCGTCGCGGCCGACATCGCCGCCTTCTTCGCCGGATCGCGCTGGCCGAGGTGGAACGGCGCCGCGGGTGATCCCGCGGCGCCGTAGTTCAGGGAAGCGTTAGCCCCAGGAGGACTTGGTGGTGGTCGTGGCGGGCGTCGTGGTCGTGGTGCCGGCGCCGCCTCCTGCGGCGACCGCGTGCTTCACGAGCGCACCCTTTGCGTTGACGACGTACCACTCCTTGAGGAAGTTCTGGCCCTTGATGTCGCCGACCGTCTTGTCCCCGGCAAAGAGGTAGAGGGGGAAGCCGGCGTACGTCACCTGCCGCCTGCCGTGGGAGATCGTGATCGTCCCGAGCAGCGCCGATTTCACACCCGCGCCTGCGACGGGCTTCGCCGTTCCTTTCATGACGAGGGGCGGCCAGTACGGGTTGCAGGCCGCAACCGCAGTGCAGCGATTCACGTGCTTGCTGTCCTTCGTGTAGCGGTAGAGCGTCTTACCGGTCGAGCTGACGAGGATCATCCCGTACGGGCTGCGCTTGGCCGCCTTGACGGTGCCCGCGCTCGTGTGCGTCGCCGTTGCGGCCATCGCCGCGCCGACACCTGCGACCCCCGCGATCGCGAGCGGCAAGAGCCACCTGATCATCCGGCCTCGCATCTGTCTCCTTTCGTTTTCTGATCGCGCCTTTCGCCGAATCTCTACGGGGCAGGCGAGAGAGCGGATTGCGAATCCGATCGAGCACTGCAAGGGTAAACAGTGCGGTGGCGGCTGAACCCACAGCGGGCCAGGCTGCCTCGGCGGGCACCCCGTCCGCAGGGCGGGAAGGCACGCCGCTGGCGCCGGCGCTCTTCGTCGGCCTGGCGATCGCGTCCATCGGCGGCCCGCTCGCGCTGCCGACGCTCCTTCCGGGCACGCTCGGCGATGCGATCGGGTCCGCGTGGCTCGTCGTGCTGCTCGCGCTGGTCGTCTTCGCGTTCCCACTCGGGATCTGGGTCGTCTACTCGAGACGGGTGGTCTCGCCCGGCGGCCTGAGTGCCTTCGTCGCCGCGTCCGCGGGCAGGGCTGCGGCGGTGACGCACGGCTGGATCTGGGCGCTCGCCTACTTCCTCTATCTCCCTTACACCGTCACCTTCGTCGTCTACGACCTGCTGCCGCCGGTGTTCCCGGGGATCCACCCGTACCGGGCCGCACTGGAGCTCCTGCTTCCCGTCGCTCTGGTGGTCGTCGTCCTGTGCCCCGTGCGCGCGGTCGTGGCGGGGCTGGCGCTGCTCGCCGCCGTGCAGATCGGTCTGCTCGTCGCGCTCGGTGCCGTCGAGCTCTCGCACACGAGCGGCTCGTTCGTCGGCAGCCCCGAGCTGAACGACACGGGGCGCGCGACCGGCGGCGCCGCCCTGCTCTTCATCTGTGCCAGCCTGCCGCTGTACCTTGGCGCGGAGGTCCGGGGAGGCTCCCGGACGGTGCGGCGTGGCCTCGTCCTCGCGGTCGCCGTCGTCGGCGCAGCGCTCCTGGTCGCCTCGGTTCCACTTGCCGCCGTGCCGGCCGACCTCCGCAACACCGCCGTCCCCGGCGCGACGATCGCGCAGACGTACGGCGGCCGCGGCTTCGGTGTCGCGGTCGGTCTCGTCACCGCGCTCAGCACGCTGGCGCTGATCGTCGCGGAGTACCTTGCCCTCGGCAGGTTGCTGCACTGGCTGCACGGACCACCGGTGCGCACCGTCCTCGCCTGGATCGCGTTGCCGTTCCTCGGTGCGGACGCGATCTCCCTCGTCGACCCGGACCGCTTCTACGACGACCTGCTCAAGCCGTCGCTCGGCGCGCTGTTCGTGTCGCAGCTGATCGTCTTCCTCGTGTTCCCGCGCTACCGGCGCGGAGCACTCGCGCTCGCCGTCGCAGCCGTCGCGTCGGCGCTTGCGGCGTGGGGCTTCTACGTCCTCGTCGCGGGTACGGCTTCTACCTGAGGAGCTCGACGCGAAGCGCGTCGGCGAGGACGAGCGCCGCCGCGATCTCGACGCCGCCCGCGGCCTCCTGCCAACTGCCCCAGAAGCGCTCGTGGTAGCCGAACAGCCCGAAGCGCGTGCTCATCGCGAACGCTGCGAGCGTCCCCAGCGCGAACGCAAGACCGGCGGCGATCGCAAGCAGACTGTCACCGGCCGCAAGCGCCACGCCGATGACGATTCCGGCGGCGGCGTTGGCGAGGAAGAGCTCACCGACGACGTGCACGCGATGGAAGTAGTCGAACCACAGATAGAGGTGCAGCGCGCCCGCGGTAAGTACGAGGACCGCTCCGACGGCGCGCCGCAGGGAAAGTCGTGGGACTGGGACAACGGCGAGCATTTGTCCGGCGCTACGTGCTCGCCGGCCGCGCGGTTTTCGGTCAGCTGACGGCGCGCCGCCGTTGGAACGGGTGGCCGGCGAGCTCCCCGATCGCGGCGGCTGGTTGAGGCCGCGCGAGGTAGTAGCCCTGGAGCGTGTCGCAGCCGAGGGCCTGGAGATGACGCTGGGCCTCCCTGGTCTCGACGCCTTCGGCCACGACCTCGAGCCCGAGGTTGTGGCCGAGTTCGATGGCCGAGCGAACGATCGCGGCGTCGCCGGTGTCTTCGGTCATCTTCTGGATGAAGGACTTGTCGATCTTGAGCACGTTGATCGGCAGTCTCCTGAGGTGCCCGAGCGACGACTGCCCGCTGCCGAAGTCGTCGATTGCGAGCCTGACACCGAGATTGCTCAACCGAGTGAGGACGGCACGCGCCCGTGGGGGGTCGGTCATGATCGTGCTCTCCGTGATCTCGAGCTCGAGCTGCCCGGGCCGGATCCGCCATTTCGTGAGCAGCTTTCTGACCTCGTCGGGGAAGCTGAGATCGACGAGCTCGCGGCCGGTGATGTTCACGGCGACGGTGAGCTCGCGGCCTTCTCTCTGCCAGGCGTTGCACTGACCGAGCGCGGCGTCGAGAACGTAGCTCGTCAGCGCGCGGATCAGCCCCGTCTGCTCGGCCAGCGGGATGAACTCGTCCGGCTGGAGCAGGCCGCGCTCGGGATGGTGCCAGCGTGCAAGGGCTTCGACCTTGCAGATCTCGCCCGTGGCGACATCGGCCTCGGGCTGGTAGTGCACGACGAGCTCGTCGTTCTCGATCGCGCGTCGCAGCTCGCCGACGAGCGCAAGGCGGGCGAGCGAATGATGGTCGTACGCGGCGGCGTAGACGATCGGTGTGTGCGTGTTCTTGCTGACGTACATCGAGACGTCGGCGTGCCGGATCAGCGTCTCGACGTCGGCGCCGTGCTCGGGGAAGATTGCGATGCCGACGCTCGCCTCGACCTCGATGGTGAGGCCGCCGACCACGACCGGCTCGGCGAGCTCCGACCTGAGCTTGTCCGCGAGCGTGCGTGCGCCTGCACTGTCGGCGAGCTCCGGCGCGACGACGCCGAACTCGTCCCCGCCGAGACGCGCAACCGTGTCGCTGGCGCGGAGCGATCGGCGAAGACGCCCGGCGATCTCCCGCAGGAGCAGGTCGCCGCTGTGATGCCCGAGCGTGTCGTTGATCTCCTTGAAGCGATCGAGGTCGATCAACATGACCGTGAAGCCCGAGGCCTGCCGCGTCGCGAGGCGCAGCGCCTGCTCGGCGCGATCGTGGAAGAGCGTGCGGTTCGGCAGGTCGGTCAGACCGTCGTGGAGGGCCTGGTGCTCGATCTGCTGCATCTGCTCGCGTAGCTGTTCCTGGCTGGCGCGGAGCGCGTCCTCGTTCGCCTTTCGCTCGGTGATGTCGATCATGTATCCCTGCGCGTACCGCGGACGCCCCAGCTCGTTGCGGACGACGACGGCTGCATCGTGAATCCAAACGGTGCGGCCGTCCCGGGCGATGACGCGGTACTCACACTCGAACGACTCCCCGCTCTCGTGCATCGCCGCGAACCCGGTGAGGACGCGGTCTCGATCGTCCGGATGAAGCACGTTCGCGAAGAAGTTGGGATCGGCAATCCACTCGTCGGCCGTGTACCCGACGAGGTCGGCGATCTGCGGGCTGATGTAGACGGCGCTCTCCGCGTCCAGCTCTTCGACGTAGCTGGCGAGCGGCAGCTGCTCGACGAGCGTGCGGTTGCGCTCCTCCGCCTGGCGGAGCCTCGCCTCCGCCTGCTTGCGATCGGTGATGTCGCGACCGACGCCGATCATTCGCCTCGCCCGGCCCGCCTCGAACGCCAGCACGTCGCCGGCCGCCGAGCGCCAGCGCGTCTGGCCGTCGGGCAGCACGATCCGGTACTCGACCTCGAACCGGAGCGCGTTCTCGGCAGCCTCGCGGAGTGTCCGCTCGACGCGCTCGCGGTCGTCGGGGTGGACGAGCGCGAGGAACGATTCGAGCGTGCCGCCGAAGCTCGCAGGCGCGGTGCCGGCCGTCACTTCGAGGTCGCGGGACCAGGACGCCTCGCCCGTTTTGACGTCCCACTCCCACGTGCTCATCTGGGCGAGGTCGAGGGCGAGCTGGAGCCGCCGCTCGCTCGCCCCGCTGCCGGGGTTCTCCGTCATCCGACCGAGTTATCGGCCGAGTTCGTGACGGACCTTACATATGCATCGTCGAGGTCAGCCCGGGGGCGGCTGGGTGACCCGCTCGACGATCCAGGCATCCGCCTCGCTGCCGTCGATCTCGCGGACCGCCGCGACCTCGGCGGCCAGCAGCGCGCGGGCCTTCAGATAGAGCCGGCGCTCGCTCGGCGCCGCCAAGGCCCCGCCCTTCTCGCCCCGGGCCTGCTCGCCCTTGATCCCGTCGCGGACGATCTCGGCCCAGCCCAGGATGTCGCCTGCGGCGACCTTCTCCTGCATCGCTCGGAGCCGCCGCGACCACGGCTGGGAGTCGACGGCACGATCGCCCTGTAGCACCTCCTCGACCCGAGCCAGGTCTCCGCGTGCGGCGAGCGGGCGCAGCGAGAGCGATGCCCGCTCGAGCGGGAGCGTCACCGTCAGCCCATCACCGAACTCGAGCAGCACGGCTTCCCGCCGATCGCCGGCAGCCGTTTGCACGGCCACGACACGACCGACGCCGTGCGACCCGTACACGACCCGCGTCCCGACCGTCAGTCCCGGTCGATTACTCCCCTCCATCGGCCCCGTCTGGTGCAGCGGGGCTCTCGGCAGAGCCTGTCTCCGGCTCCTGAGCTTCTGTCTCCTGCTCGGGCGGTTCGTTCCGGGCGGCAGCGGCTGCGGCCTTCTTCGCCTGCTTGCGCTCGCGCTTCTCCTGCTTTGCCTGTTCGCGCGCGCGCTTGCCGGCAGTCTGCGGGCTCCGTCTGGCCACCTCAACCTCCCGTTCTCGACTCGAATGGCGACGGGACGGGATGCGTCCCGCCGCCGCTTGCCTGGGTCGCTAGCCGACCACGGTTACGTTCGCCGCCTGCGGGCCTTTCTCGCCCTGCTGCGGCTCGTACTCGACGCGCGCACCCTCGGGGAGGGACCTGTAGCCCTCGCCCTGGATCGCAGAGAAGTGGACGAACAGGTCCTTGCCGCCGTCGGCCGGCGTGATGAACCCGTAGCCCTTGTCGCTGTTGAACCACTTCACGGTTCCGGTTGCCATTTAGAAAACACCTCCTTCGCCAACTGAAAGAACGGGCAAAAGGAGGCGCACATTGCGCAACCACTACTCGCTCAAACCGTCGCCGGGCAGCTTACCAGGTGCTTTCCCGGGGGTTCGGAGTTCTGGGGTTGCGGGGAAAGTCAGCGGCGGGGTCCCCGTCTGGTGAACGTGACTGATTCAGCGGCAGCTCGCTCGCGCTCGCAGGACCTCCTCGAGCAAAGCGGCGAGCTGTTCTCCCAGGCGACTGGGGCTCGCGCGGAATCCCGGCGCCCACGCGTCGCGGCGAACGATCTCCGGCCTGAGGTGGTCGCCGCTTCCCGTCGACTTCCGCGAGCCGCTCGAGCTGGTTCGTTACGCCCGAACCGCGTCGGGTTACGAAGTAGCGGCTGGCGGGCATACCGAGCGAGACAAGAGCGTCGCGTCTTCTTCTGCGCCCCTTCTCGTGACGACACCGGATCCGGTTCGTGCACCAGGGGCCGCGTCGGTTAGGAAGTAGCCCACTCGGGTTACAAAGCAGAGGAAAACCTCATGCAGCAGCAGCAGCAGCAGCAGCAGCAGCAGCAGCAGCCCCGGCTGCTGTTCTTCTACTCGCCGCAATCAGGCAGATGCCGGCGGGCGGAAGGCTTCCTCGCCCAGGTGCTGCAACGCAACCACAACCACGAGACGTTCAAGCTCGTCCGGATTCCGATCGAGAAGCGACCCGATCTCGCCGAACACCTGCGCATCGACGCGGTGCCGACAATCCTCGTCGCCGAAGGGCGCACGGTGAAGGGGCGCATCGTCACGCCGAGGGGCTGCCGTGAGCTCGAGACATTCCTTCGCCCCTGGCTTCGCACCAGGAAGCAGGCTCAGGAAGCCGCGACCAGCGCCGTCGAATCCGCGTAGCCGCGAGCGGCCTGAGGGCGGCCCGCTTGCGAGACGGGCCGCCCTGTGCGAGTGCGATCTAGCTGCTACAGAAGACAGCCAGGTGGAACGGCGCGTCGGTTGACACTCCGGCAGCGTTGAAGGTGCTGACCTCGACGCCGTCGGCGTTCTTGTCGCGGCTGCCGACGGTGGCGAGAAGTGCTGCCGGTGTCCCCGTTGACGCGGAGCCGACGGTGGCGACATAGGCGCACTTGGTGACGTCCTTGTTGAAGATCACCTCGTAGTCGCCTGTGCCGAGATGGCCGGCGGACGTCGTGCCGTTGGAGCGGGCGATGCTTCCGCTCGCGTTCACGACTGCCCACAACGTGGAAGCGGCCGATCCTGCCGGGCCTGCGGGGCCTGCCGGACCGGCGGGTCCTGCCGGGCCTGCCGGCCCCGCTGGGCCTGCAGGTCCGCTTGGAAGTTGGCCGCGCTTGAAGTTGCTCTTGAGCAACGATCCTCGCTTGACCTTCGCCGCCGTCACCGCGCCGTTCCGCAGTTGCGCGGTCCCGACGCTGTTCCGCGGCAGTACAACCGAAACAGCCGCAACACTCGTGCCTCCGAGCGCGACGAACAGCGCCACGGAAGCCAACGTGGTTGCAGGCGACAGATGGAGGCGGAATCTCCGACCCATAAGACTCCTTCCGATGTTGACCATGCCGAACGACTGGGCGTCGCGAATCGGCCTGAGTCCTGCGCGCCGAAGCGTATCGGCTTCTCGCCGTCAGCCTGACGGCTTACCGCAGACCTAAGCGGCGAGCGCGGCGCGGGTGCCATCCGCGCAGGTCGATCGTCGTCGCCCGCCGCCGGCGAATGAACGAGAGCCGCAGCCGCCTGCGAGCGACAGGTTGCAGCACGGGAATCCATCCGGCCATGGTGTGACTCCTTCGCCGCGGGGCAACCGCTGTCCTGCGCCGGATGCCGCAGAGGGCGTTCGGACGAGGCGAGGCCGAGGGCTGCTGCGCAGCACCCCGGCCTCGAATCGCAGAGTTCGAGCTAGCGGCCCGGGATGTACGGGTCGCCCGTGCCGGCAGTGTTCGCCGGCTTGTTGCGGGTTGCCGGAATCGAGTGCGAGCTCAGCGGTGCGAGATCAGATAGCCGATGACCGCCCAGAACGTCAGGCAGATCAGGAGGGCGAGCACGAGCAGGCTGACGTACAGCCCCCGGCCCTGGGCATGCCGAGTGCGGAACAACATTCACGCCCTATTCGGGCCGGCCGGCACAAACCCCTTCCGGCGGCCCTCGAGATCGTCCGCCGAGGCGAGCTCAGCGACTCCGAAGCGGCGCGCGTCGCACTGCGCGAGGCAGCATCGCGGCGCCGGCTCCGATCAGCCGTCCGTGACGAGGTGCGCATGCTTGCCGAGGACCAGCACGATCGCGAGACGATGCGTGACATTCGCGAACAACTCGCCGAGCTCGCACCCCCTCCGACGAGCTGAGATGGTTCGCGGCGAGATCTTCCGCCTCCCGCCTCCTCGGCGTGCGCGAGGGCACGGACAACAACCCCGCACGCTATGCGGTCGTAGTACAGGCCGACGAGCTCCTCGGCCTGAGCACGCTGCTCGTCCCTCCGACCTCGGCGAGCGCCCGCGCTACGACCTTCCGACCCACGATCACGCTCGACGGGGAGGACACGCGCGTGCTCGTCGAGCAGACCACCGTCGTCGACCCGCGGAGGCTCGGTCGCTCGGCAGGTCGACTCGACGCGCACGAGCTACGAGCCGTAGACGAGGCGCTCACGCTCGTCCTCGGCCTCTAGCGGCGCCGCAATGCCGTGCCTCGGGGACTGCCGCGGTGCACTGGACATGCCCGTGGATCGTTCAGTTGCGACCTTCTCGCTCGCGCTGTTGGTCGGCGCGGGCGAGCGCACGCTCGCGTGCTGGCCGGGCGGCCTCAGCTGGATCGCTCATATCGTTCGACCGCCCTCTGACCGCTTGTCACGTTCATCGGCGGCGCGCTCTCGCTCGTCGGCGATTCGTTCGCGCTGGTCTGCGAGGCGATCGCGACCGTCGGCGGTTCGTTCGCGCCTGTCAGCGGCTTGATCGCGCAGGGCAGCGGTTCGGTCGCGCTGGTCCGCAACACGATCCCTCTCGTCGGAGATCCGGTCGCGCTCGATCGCCGCGACTTCCCTCTGGCCGATCCCTCCCGTCGGGTCTGGCACCTCCGCGCGGTCGTCGAAGGCGTTCCTGAGCCGGTTTCCCGGCATCAGGAGGGCGATCCGGCGGCGAGCCGCGCTCGAGCGATTGCGTGCGGCGCCTGAGCGGGCCCGTGCCTCCTCGGCGCGTTGGGCCGCCTGCACGGCTCGGTGCAAGGCTGCGTTCGCACGCTCCAGACCAGCGTTGGCACGCTCGAGCTGAGCCGTGTCTTCGGCCGACCGCGCAGTCGACCGATCCGGCGGCGTGCTACCTGACCCTGCCGTCGACTTTCCCTTCCTCGGCACCGATTGACGCCTCTTGAGCTGCCGGAGCCGGGGCCTTTTCGGGCGCACGCAACCATGGCCGGAGAAACAGCTCGAGGTCGCGGCAGCCCTTCGGGCCGATCAGACGGCCTTTCACCTTCTGTTCGTGGACGACGATCAGCGTCGGCACTGTCTCGATACGGAATCGTTCCGGGAGATCATGCCGGCCGTCGATCGACACACGGACGAGTTCGAAGGTGTCATGGTTGTGGCGGTCTTGCAGCACCTGGGCGAGGAAGGCCTCCGTGCGCCGGCAGCCCCCTGACCGGGGGAATAGAAGAACAACAGTCGGGGCTGCTGTTGCACGTTCTGACTATGCCCGTCTCGCCGCGCTCCGGAACTCGATGTTTGCCGCGACCCTACCGGACGAGTTCGAGCGGATGCCGGTCATCGGCGGCGAGGATCGTCCGGCGCAGCGCGCTCCACGGGCTCGGAATCGTCCGGGGCGGGCGCCGCAAGCGAGCAGCCCGCGCTTCGCTCAGGAGACAGCGACGGCGACCTCACATCCCTCACTTCAGGGCGCGACCAGCACATCGATTTGGAGTCGGGGTGTGGACGTTCGGCCCGTGACGACCTCGGCTACGGCTCGCCGAGGTCAGCCGTTCTTCGCTGTGATCGGGCCGAGGCACAGGTTGACGATCCGCCGGTCCGGCGACCGGGTCGGGAAGGTGTTGTTCCCGTCCCACTGCACGAACACCCGTCCGTGGTATTCGAAGTGCTGACGTCTCAGCGCGTCGCCGACCGGGAGGTGAAGACCTTCCCGCGCAGTGATGGTCGTCGCCCAGGCCGTCGCCGCCTGACGGGCGGCAGCGGGGGTCGGCTCGTAGACGATGAAGGCCGTGGGATGGATGTGCGTGTCGCGGCCTCCGCCTCTCGCCGGCTCTGCATCGCGGAATCCGGCAACGAAGACCGACTTGTAGGCGATCGCGATGCGCTCAGCGCGAAGGGCTCTCAGCGCACCATTGATCACCACAACTACCCCGTGTTGACGGAAGCACCTTCTTGCGGCACCAGACGGACGAGTCTGCCCGGCGGCTGACGGCTGCGCGACCAGCAAGCACATCACGATGATGGTCGCCCCGACGAGACCGACGCGAGCCCGGCCGTCGCCGTGCCTCGATTCAGTCAGAGGTTGACGCGAGTCCATCTTTCTCGGCCCGGCTGCACCAATCCGGCGCGCCGTTCCCGTCAGTTCGGCGTCGCAACGGCATGACCTCCGCCGTGAGCCACGTCGCACGCTGCAGCAGCTCACCAGGCCGACGAGCCGGGACCGAGCGGCAGGTCCCCCGGGCGAGCGCGACTCGTACGTCGCGGACGCCGTTACACGGGTGATGGACGTTGCGCGGAGGAGTCTGGTTGTGACGACGGTCGCGGTGGCGGTGGTCGTTGCGGCGCTGGCGCTTTGGAAGATCAGGGTGGTGCTAGCCCTGGTCTTTGTCGCGTTGACGGTCGCGGCGGCAATGCGGCCAGGCGTGGAATGGTTGCAGGCACGACGGGTGCCGGCGGCGATCGGGGTGTTGCTCCACTACATCGCGTTCCTGGGGGTGGTCGTGCTGTTGCTGTGGTTGATCGTCCCCCCCGCCATCGATCAAGTGCAACAGGCCCTGGGCGGAGGAACGACACACCGCGAGCTCCGCCACGCGGCGGCGCACACGAGGGGACTAGAGCGGACGTTCTTGCTCGACCTCGACCGGCGCTTGCAACATCTTCCTCGCGCCCGCTCCCTCATCCATCCGGTGCTTACCGTCACCAAGACCGCGCTCAAGGTCCTCGGCGGCTTCTTGTTCGTCTTTGCGGTCGCCGCCTATTGGATCTTCGAGCGTCAGTGGGCAGAGGAACTGATTCTCTCGCTTGTGCCCAGGCGAGACAGGAAAGTTGTCCGCGACACCTGGCGGTTGATCGACGAAAAGCTGGGTGCTTTCGTCCGCGGCCAGCTGCTGATGATCAGCTTCGTCAGCAGCGTGCTCTCCGGCGCCTTCTGGGCGCTGGGGCTCCCCTACTGGCTTCTACTCGGCGTCTTCGCCGGACTCGTCGAGATGGTCCCGGTGGTCGGCCCACTCGCTGCCGGTTCCTTGGCGGTTGGGGTTGCGATCACTCAGGGCTGGCAAACCGCAGTCCTCGCAGCAGTCGCCGTCTACGGACTCCGGCTCCTGCAGGACTACGTCGTCAACCCGCGCGTGCTCGGCCGCGCCGTCGGCCTCTCGCCGCTGATCGTGCTCGTCACCGTCCCGATCGTGGCCTTGCTCTTCGGCGCCTTCTACGTGCTTCTTTCCGTTCCGATCGCTGCCGTACTCGCAACCCTGGTCGACGTGATCGTCCTCGACCGCAACCCCGCACGAGAGCCCGTCCCGGCCGTCATCTTCCCCGCCAAAGAGCGCGAAACCCAAAGCCCGTAGACAAAGCCCGCCGTTCGCGGAGCGCCCGCCTTCCACGTACCCCGAGCCCAGCACCCGCCTGGCGCGGGTCGTAACCGGAGCGCTCGTGACACGTTAGACCGGTGTGAACGTCCGCGCTGCCTATGCGGCCTTCGACCGGTTGCAGCGGCGGCGGGGATGGCTGGGATTCCCGCTCGCCGTTCGGCAGAAGTACTCCGACGACCAGTGCGGCTATCTCGCTGCAACCGTGACCTACTACGGCTTCTTCGCCGTCTTTCCGCTGCTCATGGTGGCGGCGACGACTCTCGGCTTCGTTCTGCGCGGTAACGCGCATCTGCAGCGTTCGATCATCAATTCCGCGCTGGGCCAATTTCCACTGATCGGGCGTGAGCTCCACGAACACCGTCTCCACGGCAACGCGCTCGCGCTCACCGTCGGTCTCGCGCTCTCGTTGTGGTCGGGGATGGGCGTCTTTCTCGCCGCCGAGAACGCGATGAACTACCTCTGGGGGATCCCATTTCGCCAGCGCCCCGACTTCGTCCACTCGCGCTTACGAGCTCTTGGGCTGCTGGGCCTGCTTGGAGCCGGCGCGATCGCCGCCACGGTCCTGTCCGCGCTCGGCACGTTCGGTGCGTCCTACGGCACCGTGTGGAAAGTTGGCGCGGTCGCCCTCTCGCGGCGGCGCGATCGGGGCCGGCGTCGCCTGGCAATCGCTGCAAGCCCTTGGCGGCTACTACGTCGGCCACCAACTGAAGAACGCATCCCCCGTCTACGGCACTTTCGCAACAGTGATCGTCCTGCTCTCGTTCATCTACCTGACCGCTCACATCACCCTGCTCGCGGCGGAAGCAAACGTCGTAGCGACCCGCCGCCTGTGGCCACGCAGCTTCTCGATCATCTTCGAACAACCCCCGACCGACGCCGACCGACGCGCGCTCACCCAGCAAGGACGAATCGAAGAACGCCGCAGCGACCAGCGAATCGACGTCGACATCCCCGACGACCCAGAGCAAGCGCCCTAGGCGCGCCCGCGATGTTGCGCCTCCAACTACGGGCCGCGGCTAGATGCGGCGATAGCGGGCGTCGCTGAGCGAGTAAACGCCGAAGGCGATCAGCCCGGCGGCAACCACGCCGAGCAGGAAGGGGCCGTAGGAGGCGTGGGAGAGCTTGGCGAGGGCGCCGTCGATGCCGACCGCCTTGCTCGGGTTGTAGTCGACTGCAGCTTTGATCAGGAAAGCGCCGACGAGGCCGAAGACGACCATGCGGGCGAGGTGGCCGAAGGTGCCGATCCACTCGATCCATTGACGCAGGCGCGGGCTCATCTCCTCGGTTTTCGAATCCTTGAGGAAGTCTCTGCTTAGCCCCCGGTAGCCCTGGTACAGACCGACGCCGATCAGGACTGCGCCGGCGATCCCAACCAGCCAGGTGCCGGCGGGCCAGCCGAGGACGCCGGCAGTCGTCTTCGATGTGTTGCCGGACCCGCTCTTGGAGCCCGAACCAAGCAGGATCTCGACTGCGATCGCGCAGAGAGCTGCATAAACGATCCCGCTCCCGAGCGCAGCGACCCGGTCGAGCCCGTTGTCTGAGTCCTCCGGTCCATGACCGAGGAGCGCGTGCAGGAACCGCCAGAGGGCGTAGCCGGCCAGGCCGATCGCGACCAGGATCAGCAGCAGTTTGCCGAAGGGTTGGTGCGCGATCGTCGTCAGCGCTCCTTGCTGGTTGGTGGTCGTGCCGCCGGCCCCGAGGGCGACCTTGATCGCGAGGATGCCGATGATCGCGTAGATCAACCCTCGGGCAACGAACCCCGCCCGCGCCAACCACTCGAAACCGCGGCTTCTCACAACTGCCTCGCCGCCTGAGGGGCTGATTCGGATCGGCTGCCGTCTGGTGGGTGACTGGACGCTCACGGCATCTCCTTCCCTGCGAAGAGTCGAAACACAAACGCACCGCCGGGGTTCCCGGATACGGACAGCTGTCGGAAAACG
>Ga0070731_10001101_pt1 | contig 29678 bp, 30 predicted proteins | sample Coa_R1_2_FD_66448 | JGI IMG/M metagenome (GOLD analysis project Ga0070731, IMG submission 66448) | Surface soil microbial communities from Centralia Pennsylvania, which are recovering from an underground coalmine fire - Coalmine... | ecosystem: Environmental > Terrestrial > Soil > Unclassified ... | reverse complement strand
ATCACCGCTTTTAGACCGCCTTGGGCAGTGTAGAGAATGACAATCGCCCAAAATGCGATAAATAGGGGAGTGCTCGTGAATCCTAGGCTGACCAAAAATTTGCTCGAGGCGATAATTTGGGCGACGAGGATCATGAATAAAGATAGGATCGATAAGGCAGAGGCGGTTCTTCGAAGCCACACAGATCCATAAGCGACCTCAAAGATATGCGCGACAGTAGAGACAGAAAATTGTGCCAATTTCCGTCCGATCCCTAGTCCGAGTACGATCAGCCCCAATGCAATCCCGAGAGGATAGAATAGGGCAGGCCATCCAAAATGAAAGGATTCTTCGGCAGCGCCGAGGACTGCCCCTCCCCCTATCTGCGTAGCGAGGAAGGTCATCATCAAAGGGAAAAATGTGACGTTTTTCCCTGCTAAAAAATAGTCTTCTTTGTTTTGGATTTGTTTCGAAGCGCGTTTGCCGATGAGCCAATAAATGGCTTGTAGGACGAAAAGTAAGAAGATAAACAGTGTGATATTCATAGAGGTCCTATATTCTCCTTAAAGCTTTTTTCAACGATTTGATTAGCCATTATTTCTAATGGGTCGATAATTGTTTTTTCTGCTGATTGTATGTAAGGGAAAAGTAGGGATAATTCTGTGCATCCCAATACAATCGTATGCGTTGTCTGCGCTTGAATCAGGGTGCGCAGTTTCTTCACAACCTTCTTTTGATCGCAGCCGCGTAAGATCAGATCGATGACCTCATCAACTTGGTCTTGTGTTTGGGCATCAGGATAGATGCAAGGGAAAAATTGCTGATGCAATCCATGGCGCATGGATGTGGAAGTGCAGAAAACAAGGGGTTTTTCCAAGGAGTTGAGCGCCCTGGCGGTTGTTTGCGGCAAATGGACGAGGCCGTCAACACATTGCTTTTCATCCAAAAAGGCATGCAGTGTGTTGCAGGCAATTCCTAAAATAGCTGCGCCTTGCGAGCGCAGTTGCAAAAGGCATTCTTCGAGTTCTTTGCGCAATTGCGTTGCATTACTATCGGATGTGAGCATTTCCGAAAAGGGAAAACTGATCAGTAGGATTTTGGGAAAGTCTGCGTCCTTATAACAGCCATACTTGCTTGCGGAAAGGCTCAAAATCCGGTTGAGGAGGGTAGCGCCAGCAAGCGGGCCTGCTCCTCCGATAATTCCTATCGTTTTTGGTCTCATAAAATAAATCCTTAATACAATATGAAAAAAGTAAATCTTTTATTCTAAATAAGATGCGATGTTGCCTGGCGCAAAGCGTTCCATTCAGAATGTACGAACAAAAAAACTTAAACGAAAAAATTAATGAGCAGGATGCTCATGATGATGAGAAGAATGATGGATAGAAAGATTTGAAGAGGGATTAATAGAGGATTGCACCCGACACAACTGCGGCGCGTCACTGTCTATTCTGGTATACATAGCACACTCTCCTTTAGTATTTTGCTTAAAGGCCATTCACCCAAGCAATACCATTATACCCTTTTTTGCGCAATTACAGCAAGACATAAATCCTCTAGGATCTTACACTCTTTCCATATCCTTAGGACATTTTATGGTCACTTATAAAGAGCTCATTCGTTTTATCTGGCAGTTCATGCGTCTTAACAAAGGCGTGTTTATCGCGATTCTTATTCTCGATCTATTCCTCTGGCCTGTAGATGCCATGATATGGCCCTATCTTTTGCATTTGGTGGTCGATATTTTTACCCAATATGAAGGGGATCGATTGGCCGCTTGGGATGCATTAAAAACTCCGATTATCATTGGGATATCTTTGGTCATCTACATGGAAATCGGTTCGCGTACGATGGGCTTTTTGTACGCAAAAGCACTTCCTAAGCTCCAAGCGCGTATCCGTATGGCGCTATTCAATCATGTACAGCACCATTCCCCACACTATTTTAATGAAAAATTTGCAGGAAGCTTGGCCAATAAGATCACAGATATGACGACGCAAGTGGAGTCGATTATCCAGCAATTGTTTTGGCCGATCCTACCCGCTATAGCAACATGCATTTTAGGTGTGCTTTTTCTTTGGTTTGTAAATCCGATTTTTAGCCTGGTTCTACTCACTTGGATGGCACTGCATTTCACTGCTTGTCTAAAATTTACCCGTCCTGTCGATCTTTACGAACATCGGCATGGGGAAGCGCGCAGCACGCTGCTCGGAAGAATTGTCGATAGTTTCACAAACAACTTCGCCGTCAATCTCTTTTACCGCTTCAAATATGAGTGCAAGGTCATTGTCCCTTTCCAGCAAGTTGAAGAAAAAACAAATGTCCAAGCGAGACAATTTATTGAGAAGATGCGATGCATTTTATCTTTATGTCATTTTTTCGGGGTCCTTTTGGGGATACTTGGCTTGCTTATTTATTTCTGGGTCCACAATCGCATCACAACTGGTGAAGCAGTTCAGGTTTTCAATATGACTTGGAATATTACTGGGATCCTATGGGCAGTCAGTTTGGCCCTACCTATCTTCTTTCAGTCTTTTGGAAATGCCAAACAGGCGTATTCAGTGATGCGCGATCCTCAAGACCTTGGAGATAGGCCTGATGCCAAAGAGTTAAAGATCTCTTCGGGCGAAATTCTCTTCGATAATGTTTCTTTTCATTACGGAGAAAAGAAATTATTCAACAATAAGCATGCGCATATCCGAGGAGGCGAGCGGGTAGGTCTTGTCGGATATACAGGTGCGGGAAAGTCTACGTTCGTCAATCTGATCTTGCGTTTTTATCCTCTGGAAAGCGGCAAGATATTCATCGATGGCCAGGATATTTCTACTCTTTCTTTAGAGTCTTTGCGCAGCCAGATCGCGCTGATCCCGCAAGATCCTGTTCTTTTCCATCGGACCCTGTATGAGAATATCCATTATGGAAATCCCGATGCGACGGAAAAAGAATTGTTGCACGCAGCAAAACTGGCGCATTGCGATGAATTCATCCGGAACATTCCCAATGGCTATGAAGCAAAAGTAGGGGAGAGGGGCACCAAACTTTCCGGAGGAGAAAAACAGAGAATTGCTATTGCACGCGCTATCCTGGCAGATGCACCTATTTTGATCCTGGATGAGGCAACTTCTTCATTGGACTCTGTGACGGAGAGATATATCCAAGACAGCCTCGATACGCTCATGCAAAACCGCACGACGATCGTCATCGCGCACCGTCTCTCTACGCTTTCCCGCATGGACCGCATTTTGGTCTTCGACAAGGGAAAGATCGTAGAAGAGGGCACTCACACAGGCTTGCTCAATAAGGGTGGACTTTACGCGCAGATGTGGAAAATGCAAGTGGGCGGTTTTCTGCCAGATGCTTCCGTTTGATAATCAATGACTTGCAAAATCAATATGCTCAAAACTGACATTTGTAAATGTTGAGCATATTGATTTGACTTTAAGGTTATGCTCATTAATCTTGTGGTTAACGCAATCGTTTTGTATGGGGATGTATGCAACAAATAATTGATGAAGACATTGTGATTCATGTCGCAAACACTGCAGAACAGATCTACTCTTGTTATACAGTCATGATGCAGCTGCGGCCGCATTTGAAGAGCGCTGAGGATTTTGTACAACAAGTGCAACGCCAGCAAGCAGAAGGATATAAGCTCGTCTTTCTCCAGAAAGAGGAAAAGATACGCGCTGTGATCGGATTCCGTTTCTTAGAATTTTTGGCCTGGGGCAAGGTCCTCTATATCGATGATCTCATTTCCGATGCGCAAACGCGCAAATACGGATATGGGGGACGTCTTTTAAAATGGACGATCGAACAAGCCAAACAGTCTGGGTGCGATCAGGTGCATCTAGACAGCGGTCCACAGCGGCATGATGCACATAGGTTCTATCTAAACCATGGATTCAAGATCATAGGCCATCATTTTGCTTTAGAACTGTCTCAGCCAAGGTAAGAAATTTCGAGGGATCGAGATAGTCCTCTACTTGCCAGCACGCTGCTAAGACGAGATGGACAAAGTACCATTGAACGACCTCGTTTAGTGGATAGTGGAAGTAGTTTGCAATGTAGGTAAGATCATAGTCGGGATTCTCGACGCAGGCCCATACTTCATTGATCGGAAAACCGATAACGCCTTTGGGATCGATGACCAGCCACTCATTTTCATGGGATAGAATATTGTCCTGATGCAGATCAGCGTGCAGCAAAATGCAGGGAGTTGCGGTTTGCAGGAGCTCGTCTTTTAAAGTCCTGGCCTTTTCTAAAAGTTTCTTGGGTATATCCCAATCTGTGTCCAGATCGCTAAGCACGTCTTCAATATGAGGAAAATCCCCTTCTTCTGGCAGCGGGGCTTGGTGTAATTTTTCTATGGTCTTGCAAGCGATCGCAATAGCTTCCGGGTGCTTTTTTACAGTGAGACCTGGCAGAGCTCTTTGCAGAAGCAAAGCGTTTTTTTGACTTTCCAATAAAGCAATGGCTCCATATCCCGCGAAAGCATTTAACGCATCTGCTTCTCTCTGCAAGTTTAAATCATTGGGGTTGAGCTTCAAGATGATCGGCGTGTCGTTGCGCAAGCCAGACAAAACATAATTATAAGTGAGATTGTCCATGGGCTTAAGATCGCTCAAATCCCACTCAGCGGCTAATTTCTGCACCTGGTTCGGAAGATCTTCCAGCCAGGCTTTTCCTCTGTTCCCATAAAGGGCGAGGATATTTTTTTCAAACTGCATTTGACCCTCACGTAACGTGATTCTTTATAATGATGTTATCCTTTAAAATCAATGGGATTTCGAGAGGAAAAAGGCTTTCGCGCCCTATGATCCAGAGCACCTCAAACTCGTACAGTATTTGGCTGAAGCGATTGAAGTATTTGCGATAGGTTCAAATGCCTGTAATAGTTTTTGGGTCGGTAGTCCTTTGACATAGGACTACCGATTTTTGGTTATTAATGTCTTCTTCTGCGAAACCCGAACACTCTGGCTACTTGTTTAGCAACTTTTATAGGGGTATGTGTTATCTCTTTGACAACTTTTATAGGTGTATGTGTCACTTCTTTGATAACTGTTTTAATAGGTACGGAAACAGAAACGGGAGTACCTGGTATACCAATACCGATTCTAGCTTGTCTAGGATGCCTAAAAGGAATAGAAACAGTAGCAAATGGAATACCAGGAACAGGAACGTGTCCCTGCAAATCTTTTAGAGGATGGCTGGTGCTTGTGCTTAAACCTAACCCTGAAGAGTCGGAAACATGCACGTGAGAATCCTTTGGGTGGCGAGTAGAAATACTGGCTCCGCCTGAAATCCCAGGAACTATTTCGAAGGAAGCAGTAACATTTAAATCTTTTCTTGGTTGACTAAGAGTGGTTGAAAGACCGGTTTGATTTCTGCCATCTGGTCCAAACTTTATTCCTGTGCTTATTCGAGTGCCCTTAAGATTATCCAATGGAATATGGACTTGGGCCCCTGCCCATTCTATGGAGCGTGTTTCAGACTGTTTATTTTCACGAGAGGATTCCCTTTCAGGTAGTCGCTCTGGTTGCTCTTCTAAGTCTGAGGAGAGGGAAAGAGAAGAAATAGTAACCGTTTCTAATTCAGGAGGAACTAGAGAAGACCCGTCTGCTATTTCATGAATAATTTTAAGGTTAATAATATCCCAATCACGCTCTTGGTATTTACCTAGAAAAATTGTCTCATCTGCTATGGGTAAAGAATTGAGACTAGATGAAGAGGAGCTAGAGAGCGAAGAAGAACTAGAAGATGAGGAAGAACTAGAGCTGCTAGTGCTTCTTTGTGGAGTAGAATTAGAGAATCGATTGAATCCTTCTTTTGCAAGATTGGAGATTAAACGTGCTACTGTTCCTGGCAAAGTAAAAATTTCGGCTATAACCTTTGCTTGTCCCAAACTCTCTGCTGCCTGGGTTTCATAAGGATCTCTACTATCGACCAGTCTTTGTCCAATTTCCGTCCATGAAGGAAGCGCTTCCTTAAGAGGTTCTCCAACAATACTGCCAGTCAAAAGAGCGACTCCAGCTGGGGTTGCTCCTATGCAACGCGCTAACGCTGCTCCTACTAAATCGTCCGCAGCAATGCCAATCGTTGCATCGCGCACATCGCGCAAGGGATGTTCGGAACGAGGATTGTCTGCGATTTCAGCCAAAACGGAAATGACATATGTAGATATGTAGCGCGTGTAGGGAGGGAGTCTATTATATATTTGGTTGTTAGTAGTGATATCTGAATAGATGGTCGCTGTTTGTAGAACACCGATTGCATGCTGAAGGTCACCTTGGCTACTTTGAGAGGGTGCTACAGAATCTTGTGAGGTTGTTGAGCTAGAGGAAACGGATTGTGCTGTGGAGGAGGAAGATTGTGGTGGGGGGATTATGGGCTGCGTTGTTAATGATGAAATTCTTAAAGACATATAAGCTCCTTTTTATCTGCTGCATTTGAGAGTGGCAAAGGACTATACATGTTAAGTAAAAATTAACCTAACTATTTATGTGCCATCCAAAAAAAATCTGTGAAAAGCCCCTGTTAAAATTTTCGTAGACACATTCTTACTTTCTCGACGTCTTCTTTAGTAGTGTTCCAGGAAGCGATGAAGCGGATTTCATTTTTTTCCTGATCCCAGGGATAACAAGCGATGTGCTCCTGAATGAGGGGTATCCACGCGGGAGGTGCGGTAAAAAAGATCTGGTTTGTTTGGACGGGATAGCTCAATGTGAGATGCGGGGTTTTAGCGATTAGTTCAGCAATTTCGTGCGCTTTCTGATTCGCAGCGCTCGCAAGCTCCTTCCAGAGCTCTTTGTGGAAAAAAGGGATATATTGCGCTGAGAGATAGCGCATTTTTGAAACGAGACCGAGATTTTGTTTATGCAAATGATCCGCACCTGCGTGTAGATCGGGATTGAAGATGAGCAATGCCTCGGCGCACATCAGACCATTTTTTGTTCCGCCTAAGGATAAAATATCTAAAGAAGCGGCCTTTACAATTTTATCTAAGGAGACATTCAAGTGCACGGCTGCATTATAGAGGCGGCTGCCGTCCATATGGATAAGCAGGCCCTCCTCTTTGCAGAGCTTGGAAAGAGCTTTCAATTCTTCCAGGGTGTACACGGTCCCCACTTCCGTGGACTGAGTGAGAGATAGCACTCTTGGCGATGTGGAATGTTTTCCAAACGCTCTTTCCGTTTTTAATTTTTTGCTGAGGGCCTCTACAGTAATTTTACCTTCGCGATGCGGAATAGTGAGCAGCTTGCATCCGACAATGGATTCGGCCGCTCCGGATTCTTGGTATTGCAAATGAGCGATGTCTGTGCAGAGGACGGACTCGTAGCGCTTACAAACGAGCTTTAGACCGAGTATATTGGCAGCGGTTCCTGTGGGGACGATAAGGACCTTGGGCTTTGTCTTAAAAACCTGCTGGATCACTTTTTCTGCTTGAGTTGTCCACGCATCGGATCCATAGGAAGGGGCATATCCCTGATTCGCTTCACCAATAGCGTCCATGATTAAGGGATGGACTGTACTGAAATTATCACTTGCGAGATAGACTTTCTCTTTCATAGTTAACTCTTTTTAAAGTCTTTCATCTTGAGCCGCATCATGTAATGTGGATGGGGACTATGGGAGGGAATGAATTCACCGAGGATTTTAAAACCAGCCTTTTGATAGACATGCACGGCGCGCGTGTTTGTCGCTTCAGGATCGATGAGGACCTCTGTGACATTGGGGAATTGACTCAAGAGAAATTCTCGGATCACTCGATGAGAAAGCCCTTTTCCGAGATAATTAAGATCTCCGATCAGCATATCCAACGTGATTGCTGAGCCCTCTTCTTCGCACCAGCGGCTGATGGCATCATTGGGTTTATGGATGCAAGAAGTGATGAGAAATGCAAAAGGGTGATTTTGATCAAAGGCAAGCCAATAGTGGAAAAAAGAAGAACCTTGAATAAGGAATTCGTCGAGGTGCTTGAGGGTGTTTTGTAATCCCTGTCCGTAGAACCATTCGGCGATGTGTGGTTGCTTCAACCAGTTGTGCACAAGATTGCGGTGCGTGGCATCGACGAGCTGGAAGCGAAATGCAGAGGGAGTGGCCATTTATAGACAATTTATTGATTCAGGCAGCATTTTCTTTAGGGACACTTGTAAATAGATAAAAAATGGGTTTTTTTTCAGGATTATAAAGTAAGTAGCTTTCCTTGAATTCTCTGATAAGAGAACGATAGGCTTCGACGCTTTTATTCGAAAGATCATTATTGGATTCATTTTTGACGTAACAATCTTTTCTCCATGCCTCCACTACAGTATTTGCTTTGGTTTTATTTATAGTCGCGGCGGTATGGACATTTAAAGTGTAACGGGTTGCAGGAATTTTCTTATTTTCAAAAGACGTTATATCCTGCGAATCAAATTCAAAAAATGCTTGCCCGTCATACCCCTCCCAAAAAGCATTTTGCAAAGATCCTTTTTCAGATGTTATGACTTTTATAGTTCCTAATGCTCCCAATTCTTCCATAATAATCTTGTTAATTTTCTCCACGGTTTCATTTTCTTCTGAAAAATACACCATCAGCATCGAAAAAGACTGAAGTCCGGTTAAAGGATTTTTATATTGTTCTGAGGGAATATTTTTGTCTTTAGGAGAATTCTTTATCGTATCTGTATTTTTCCCATTAATCACATGACAAAAAAAGACGAAGAGCAACAAAATTTGAAGTAAAAAAAACTTTTTCATAACTTTCCCGTGCAAGGTGAAAACATGTTACGAAGAAAAGTTTTTATTTGTCAAAGTGTTAATTGTCATGAAGATGGATGTAACTTCCTAAGTGTCTTTCTACAGAGTTTTAATTTTTCCCATCAGCGCATCGATCCAGGTTTCTGCTTCCATCAGGATTTCCTCATAGGTGATTTTCTCTGGACTCTCAAAAGAGGGCGGCAGGATCGAAAAAGTACATTCTTTTCCAGCGTCTCGCATGGCATCTACAAATCGGATCGCTTCTTCAAGAGGAATTGTTTGATTGCCCTCTCGATGTAGAACAAACACTTTGCTCTGAATATTTGAGACGCGTGCTAGAGGGGAACGCAGGTTGAAATCTGTTTCATCAAAAGCAATGGCATAATTTTTTACGAGAAGTGCTTTGCATAGGGGATCCTCTTTCAGGAGGTGGGAGAGCACATCATAACAGCCATTGGATGAGACAACGCAGCGGATATCGGACCTTTCCGTTGCTAAGAGAAGAGCAGCGATGCTTCCCTGTCCAAAACCAATGATGCCGAAATCGGAAACATCGAGCTCTTTTTTAATGGCATCTAGGGCAAAATGCAGACATTGTAATGTAAAAGGTCCGCAAAAATCTTTTCTTCCGGTTGTTTGACCAAATCCGGGCAGGGAAATCGCCGCCACGGCATATCTTTTTTTGGACCAATGGTCTATCCAATCTTTTGAAAGGCTTTTGATGCCTCTATCCGTCGAAGCGCCATGCAAAAAAACTAAAAGAGGGTAGTGCTTCCTTGTGGGAGCTTGGATGAAAATTTCTATTTGATGCTCTCCTGTCTGATAGGTCTTTAATAGCGACGTAGGCATGTCATCAGAATATCCGCAGCAAGAGAATAGGATGCATGCAAGCAGGAACAGAAGTTTCATAGGGAAGTTCCTTTTACCATCAAAAAGGGATTGCAAAAAACTGTAAACCTCTTCAGATTTAACCTCCAAAAAAATTTCGCACCTAGGAGGAAATGTGCATAGAATAGTCCTGATGGTTGTTTTTGCGAGTTATGCTGGGATGTCGTCCCTGAGAGCCGAGATTGAGGAAGGAGTGTCGTATCCTTATCCTTTTTTTCATGAGGATCCGGAGTCAATTTCTTCTATAGAGAAACCCAAGGAAGAAAAAAAAGAGGAATCCAAAACGGCGCGGACGGCGAAGGTGGGAAGATTTACATTTTCTACCGATGTGAAAAACGCGGATAAGCTGTCTCAGGTGTCTCAACAGGGATCTGACTGGGAAAAAATGCAGAAGGAGAATAGGCCCAAGGGGGAGAGGCGTTCGCGCTTTAGGAAAGACCGTGAGGAAAAGGATGACTCTCCGGAAGCTGTCATTTCCTTCAAATGGTCAGATGATTGAAGATCCTTGGGAGTCTCCCAGGATCTTCTATATTTTTAATCGGCTGCTATGTGTACGCGGCCTTCTTTATCGACAAAGGCTTCTTTACTGAGAGATGCAGGAGATGTTTTCGCAACGCCCGCTATGTCGTTAAAATCCAATCGGGATTCTGGTTTTTTGTATTTTTCTAAAACTATCGTGAGAAATGGCAGACCCAGGAAGATGGCTTTAGACAATCTTTCTTCTCGAGTTTTTCCGAGAGCTGGGTTATTTAAGAGATTGACTAAAACAGCGGGTATATAAGTATCCGTTAATTCATTCTTTGTTATATTTTCACCAGATACATCGAATTGCTGAACGATGCGGTCGCGCATTTCGGGAGACATTTCGAGCATGGCCTTGCGCAGTATGGCACCTTCTTCTGGGGTGAATAAGCGCATCATAGCAGCTACGCGTGCTAAGACCCGGTCGTATTTGTCTTTGGGATCTAGCCCTATCCAAGATGCATGCTCTGTCACAATCGAATCCAGAGCATCCTGCTCGGTCTTTGTTGGATCTGCGAGGACATGCACCGCTCTTTTCATCGCCTGCATAGCTTGATCGCATTGTTTGTGATAGACAAGGGAAGTCGTAAATTTTACATGACCTAAAGCGGCTGCGACATCCCATGTATAAACATATAGATCGAGGTCGATGAGTAAAGGATCTGTCTCAGCAATGCCGCTTTCTTTCAATGGAGTAAACATGCTTCGCCTGCCTTCTATATGCGTGATATGGCCATAATGCGTATTGATTTTAGCAATCTGGATCAGTAGTTTTTTACCGGCGGCAGGAAGTCGGGCAAACGAAGGGCAAAGTTCAGGATGTTTTTCTAGAATTTGCATCGCTTTGTTGTGAAAATCATCATGATCGGGGTCGGTTACTTCTTTGAAAATCTCTCGGGCAATTTGACTCTTGCCTATATCTCCCAGTACTAATGCGGCTTCCATTACGTCGGCCATTTGCAATTCCGTCAATCCGCCCCATCCGGACTTCAATAGACGCTGGCCTTCCAAATGCAATTCGTGGAATCTCCCGCGAGGGAGCCGTAGCTCTATGGGCTGCGCTGCTGTGAACTGGGCATAAGCTGCATCGCTGCCATCGAGAGCGAGTCTTAAGCAATAAAGGCTCAATATGGTCCGATTGAATTCTGGATAGTCTTTACCGTATATTTGAACAGAATAGCTCGCTTCTTTGGAAGCTTGGCCTTCCTGCGTGATGCGCACATTATTGTCGGCCAGCCAGGATATTTCGGGATGCCGTTCTATGCATTTTTTTACCCATTGTACGCCTTCGAGAGATGACAGGACCATTGGCTGTACAGTAGGTCTATGGATCCTTGCATTGAGTCCAAAGGGAGTGATTAATACAGTGCCTGCAAGCAATAGATACAATCCGAGCATTTTTGTTTTTTTCACGCTTTCACCTCTTGGGTTAACAAAGGGAGATTGGGACAATTTTTTTGTTTGAGTACTAAAATACATCTGCTGGGAAACAGTGCGCAAGGGTAAATGGGAGGGGCGCTTTCCATTCTTAGCAAGTAAATGATGTTGGCATAAAGGGATGGCGCATTTTAAGATGCGCGTTAACGGTTTACATGACATAAAAGTATCCTAATTTTTAATGGTTCAAAGAATATAAAGCAACTGCTAGAAATTTACAAATATTTAACAATCAAATTTTAAACCCAAACAGGTCCTCTATGAAAAAATGGATATATGTATTAGCGATTTATCTGTGCGGCTTAGTAATTGCAGCGCCGATTCAAGATCGTAGAATTGATCCAACAGCGCTCTCTGAACTGACATCCGCTTTGGGAATTCCACAAGACGCAAACATTGTGGATGAGACACAGAAGCGCTGGTTGCGCAGACCCGATCAAGAACGCTGGGAACTAGCAGAACTCAGTGCCGATCAAAGACAAATTGTGTTGCATTGGGCGACAGAACAAGGCTTTTTTTCCGCATGGAGACCTTTCTATAATACCTATGATAAAGCCCTTATTCTCGGTGCGACAACGTCTCGCATGCAGATGCGCTTGGACTATCTCAAGAAACTCTGGGAGGAGGGGGTTCGTTTCAGGGAAGTGGTATGGCTGACAGGCGATAGGCCGCTGGATAATCGAGTAGATGGCCTATTAGACCGCTGCAGCAATGAATCGCAAGCAGCACGTATCCTTTGGGAGGAAGCAGATCTTCCAGATGAAATGCTCCATCTTTCCGTTGTCTTTATCGCGGTACCCATGAAAATGCAGGGCGGATTGCTCAAGCGGCCTGACACGAAAGATACGATTGTGGCCTGGCTCGCAATGGCACCCGAACCTTGCCGCGCAGTATTTATCTCCGATCAGCCCTTTTGCGGATATCAATTTGCCGTGATCAACGCCTGTCTTCCTGATGCATTTCAGTTCGATCTCGTAGGCTCTGGCGTTAAGGCGTCCAGCCATCCCTCTGCAGCGGCCATTACTCTGGACTCCATCGCACGCTGGATCTATACCGAAAGCCTTTGAAAAATTGGAATCTGGCTTTGTTGGCTTTGCAGCAAATTTTTTGTCTTCGCTCGCGCCTTGTGCACGCACAACGGTCGCTCGCTCCAGACAAAAAAATTTGCGCAGCCACCTTGCCAAATTCCAATTTTTCAAAGGCTTTCGGTACATCAAGAAAGTTTAATTCATCATTAAAAATATTAAATTAATGTAGATTTAAAATATTTTTCATGTAATAGGTGAAATAAAATAGTGGAGGGTTTATGTTGGCTACCATTTTAATTGTTATTCTTATTTTGTTATTAATAGGTGCGTTACCGCGATGGGGATATAGCAGGGGATGGGGATATTATCCTTTTGGGGGACTAACAGTCATATTGATCATCATCCTGATCCTATTGTTGTTGGGCGTCATTTAATAAAGGGAGTGTCGCATGTCTTTCAAACGTCTTTTGGGATTGGCGATTTTGATTGTCGGAGTAGTGCTCCTTGTATTCGGAATTAATTCAAGTCATGCATTTAATGAGAAAGTTGCAGAATCTGTACAAGGACATTTCACCGATAAGACTACGTTGTACATTATTGGCGGTATTGTGTGCATAATCGTCGGCTCGGGATTGACGTTCATGCGTAGAAGATCTTGAACTTATCCCGATGCAATTTTTCACGGCAATTTATTTTCTTGTAAATTGATTTAAATTCTTTACGTATGTTCAATACGAACATGCGTAAATTTAAATTTATACTAGGCGTACTTGCCTTATTGTGCGGAGCGCTTGCGATTTTTCTCGTGTTGAGAGATGAAAAAACTTTGCTGATGCATCCCAAAGGGATCATCGCGCAGAGCGAATTGCATGTCATCGCGAGACACTATTTGCTCATGTCTATCATTGTGATTCCCACCCTTATCCTATTTTTTGTCATTGCGTGGAAATACCGTGCGAAAAATACAAAAGCAGAACATGAACCGGAGAAAACAGGAAGCATTTTTGGAGAAGTGGTTCTTTGGTTAATTCCCTCTAGCGTCATCGCAGTGATGATCTTCTTTACCTGGTCTGAAACACATGAATTGGACCCTTATCGGCCCATCGAAAGCACGATCGAGCCATTGACGATACAGGTAGTGGCCCTTGATTGGAAATGGCTATTTATTTATCCAGAGCAGGGTATCGCATCGGTGAATTTTGTCCAATTTCCTGCGGCCACTCCGATTCATTTCAGACTTGCAGCTGATGGCTCTCCGATGAACTCCTTTTGGCTGCCTCAACTCAGCGGTCAAATCTATGCGATGTCAGGGATGATTACCTCTATTCATATGATGGCCGATGAACCAGGTGTTTATGCGGGCAGAGCCGCAGAAATCAATGGGGAAGGATATGCCGATATGACCTTTGTGGCGCAATCGACGTCGCATTCCGATTTTGAGGATTGGGTCAAAGAGGTCAAACAATCCCCGTTGGAACTGAATCAAGATATGTATGAGGAACTTTCACAAGCATCCCAGAATCATCCTATTACGCTCTACTCGTATGTGGAAGGGGATCTATTTAATAAAATTGTTATGAAATATATGCACCATCCTCATTAGCGTTATGAAAAATTTCATTTTTGGAAGATTGACTTTAGACGCTCTGCCTCATGTCTGGTATACGATAGGAGGAACGGCTTTTATTGCTCTTATCGGCGTGATCATCGCGATACATCTTACGAAACATAAACGTTGGGGCTGGCTTTGGCACGAATGGCTCACATCCACTGATCCGAAAAAGATCGGCACGATGTACATCCTCTTTGCCTCTCTGATGTTTTTTCGCGGCATGGTAGATGCGGGGATGTTATGGCTTCAACAGTCGATCGCCGTCGATACGCAGGGGTATTTGAGTGCCACGCACTTTCAAGAGATTTTCACTTCGCATGGCGATATTATGGTTTTTTTCGTGACCATGGGATTTTTCTTTGGCCTCATGAATTGGATTATCCCTTTACAGATCGGTGCGCGGGATCTGGCATTCCCGTTTTTGAATTCCTTAGGATTATGGCTCACGATTGCAGGGGGAATTCTGATTAATTTCTTTTTTGTGATCGGAGGAAGTTTTGCGGATACGGGCTGGCTGGCGATCGCTCCTCTGTCCGAGTTGGAATTTAATCCGGGCGTTGGAGTGGATTATCTCATTTGGAGTTTGCAGCTATCGGGGCTGGGAAGCCTGCTTGCAGGACTGAATTTTATCGTGACGATCATCAAAAAGCGCGCTCCTGGCATGACCATGATGCGATTACCGCTTTTTGTCTGGACATCTCTTTGCGGCATGGTCTTAGTTATCTCCGCGTTTCCCGTCCTGACGGCAACGACTTTTCTTCTTTGGCTGGACCGTTTTATGGACATGCATTTCTATACTACCGGATTCGGCGGCAATCAGATGATGTATTTTAATCTTATCTGGATGTGGGGACATCCCGAGGTGTATATTTTGGTGTTGCCTGCTTTTGGCATGTTTTCGGAAATCGTATCCACTTTTGCACAAAAAAGGATATTCGGCTATGCCACCATGGTGTGGGCGGCCATCGCCATCACTCTTCTTTCTTATTTGGTGTGGCTGCACCATTTTTTCACGATGGGTTCTGGGGCCAATGTGAATGCTTTCTTTGGCATCATGACACTGTTGATCGCCATACCTATGGGTGTTCAGGTATTTAATTGGATTCTCACGCTTTTTAAAGGCAAGATCACTTTCGCAACCCCGATGTATTGGTTTATGGGTTTTATTGTCGTCTTTACGATAGGCGGCATGGCGGGAGTATTGATGGCATCTCCTCCAGCGGACTTTCAAGTGCATAACAGTTTATTTTTGATAGCGCATTTTCATACGATGGTCATCGGAGCCGCGGTGTTTGGATTTTTTGCAGGCGTTAGCTTTTGGTTTCCTAAGATCGTGGGATATATGCTCAATGAACGGCTGGGCAAGATCGCTTTTTGGTTCTGGCTGATCGGATATTTTGTTTCCTTTGTTCCTCTTTACCTTTTGGGATTTATGGGAGCGCCAAGAAGGCTCGATCACTATGCGGCATCGACTGGATGGCAGCCTCTATTCATTACTGCGTCTATAGGATTTGTTATCATAGTCTGCGCCATTTGCATTCAAATTGTCCAACTCATCGTGAGTGTGAAAGAAAGAAAACAGCATCCTGCGCCTGCAGATCCTTGGAATGGTAGATCTCTTGAATGGTCTACTTCATCTCCTCCACCCTTTTATAATTTTGCCGTGATTCCCCTAGTGACAAGCCGCGATGCGTTTTGGGAGATGAAGAAAAGAGGTCTTTCCTCTCAGAAAAAATATGAAGACATAGAAATGCCCAAAAATACAGGCATGGGACTTTATATATCCGCTTTTGCGTTCTTCTTCGGGTTTGCTGTTGTCTGGCATATCCTCTGGCTTGCCCTCCTCGGTGTGATGGGAGTCATCGTGTGCATCATCCTATGTTCTTTTGATGAACAAAGAGAATATGTCCTATCTGCTGCCGAGGTCAAGAAGATGGAAGAAGGGAAAGTGCGTGGATAGTCCTTTTATGCATGACGATGTAAAAATTTTCGGGTTTTGGGTCTATTTGATGACCGATCTCGTGATTTTTGCTGTGCTTTTTGCAGCCTTCGCTGTTTTGCGAGGCAATACTTTTGGGGGGCCATCGGGGCGCGACCTTTATGATTTATCGTCTGTATTGGCTGAAACAGTTGCATTGCTGACGAGTAGTTTTACTTGCACCTTGGCGATGCTTGCAGTGCATAGAGGGCACAAGAAACCGGCCATTTTTTGGTTTCTGGTGACGTTTGCCCTGGGAATTGCTTTTCTCGTACTTGAATTGTCGGAATTTTCTCAATTTATCCACGCAGGGGCAAGCTGGCGCCGCAGCGCCTATCTCTCTTCCTTTTTCACTTTAGTGGGCACCCATGGATTCCATATTTCGATAGGGTTGTTATGGATGGCCGTCGCTATGTTCCAGATTGCGTTTCGGCCCCTTGCAGAGCAAACTGTTTCCAAAATCTTGCGTATGGCGCTTTTTTGGCATTTCCTGGACTTTGTGTGGATCTTTATATTTACTGTCGTCTATGGAATGGAGTACCTTCTATGATGGATCATCAATTGCCTGCGCATGCACTGGCATGGCGCATCATCGGGTATGTCGGATCGCTTCTATTGACTTTGGCGGCCTTTTTTCTTTTCAGCCATCCTGAATATTTTCATTTAAAAGTGTGGATGGTCATCCTCATTATATTTATCTTCGCTCTCATTCAGTTCGTCGTTCAGTTTGTTTTTTTCTTAGATCTCTGGCGTGAAAAGGGACCGCGTTGGAATTTATTTGTGTTCTTTTCTACGATGTCCATCATCCTCATCATTATCCTCGCCTCGATCTGGATCATGGACCATCTGGATTACAATATGATGCCGCGGTTCGATCATGGGTCATTCTAGTCAATAGTTCTTCTTGTTAGGAATTCCTCTCCTCTTTAAGATGTATGCATTCTTTTAGAACCGGAGACAGGATATTATGAAAAAAATGTTTTTGTTTTTATTTCTCGCAGTGGCTTCAACTTCCTTTGCTTGGGAGCTTAAAACGGGCACCTATAATTTATATGGAACCAGTCCTAGCGGATCTGCTTATCACGGCACTGTGGTGATTGCTCCTCAAGGAGATAATTACAGCGTAACCTGGTACATCGGCGATGCGCAAACGCAGGTCGGCATCGGCATCCATCGCAGTTGGGAAGATGTCTTGAGCGTGGCTTTTGCAGATCTTTCCAAAGGCTATTGGGGTACTGCATCTTATAAAGTGAACGCTTGGGGTGAAATCGAAGGCGTATGGACATCCTCTACGGGTTACTATCAAGGGACGGAATCCTTAAAATGGATCAATGCCTATTATCAGTGAGGCAATTTCATCCACTGCCAAAATACAGCGCATAATAGCCATGAGCCCGGGCGTCCAACGACTCGTAGACGCTGCGGGCCGGCAGATTTTCTTCTCCCGTAAAGATAATGAGTTTGCGCAAATGATGCAGGTGATGGCAATCGTGGATAAGCTGCCGCATCAATTGCGTGCATAATCCTTGTTTGCGAAAAGCAGGTTTGGTGTATACGCCTCCTACTTGACCTAAATCTGCAGTGCATGCATTGAGATCGGCAATGGATGCTAGCTCACCTTGCGAAAAAAGTCCCCAGGTGATGCGTTTGTGTGTCTTTTCTATAAACTCCTCGTGAATTTCTTTCAGACCGTAGCTAGGAAAACCCATTTCCTCGATGTAGTTTAGACGCAAATGTTTCCATTCTTCGAAATCCTCTGGTGTTAACAACCGCACAGAAGAAGGGGAAGGGCTAAAAATTTCCGCAGGGAGCAGTGTGTATAGGATCTCTTTGCTCGTAAAGGCTTCTTTTCTAATGATTTTTTTATCCTTTAGCAGCTTCCAAAAAGCATGAGAAAATTCCCACTCTCCCAATAGTCCTGTAATAGCTAAAGGTTCTTCCTGACACGCTGCAAGTACAAGAGGGAAAACAAGGGTAGAAGGAAAGGTGGAATGGATGAGCAAAGCGCCGTTTCTCGCTAAACAAAATGCAGCGACGATCTTTTCTTGATTGCGGATGATTTTGTAATTTCCGGAATACAGCGCTGTGGACAATGCAGGCCCATACATTTCCAGGTTGCTTAAGAGAAACAAGGTATACTCTTCATGGGCTTTTAAAAACTCTACCAGCTCTTTTTTAGAACTAGGATCGATTTTCTGGCAGTGCATGTTCGAGAAAGCCTCTATTGAATTGATAGACCTGTGCGCTGCTACTTTGCCAGGTGTCGCGCTTGACTGTAAAGCCTATTATAGAAATAGCCCTATTCAAACGTAAAAGAGGCATCAGTGCAGCATAATCGGGGACAGGGCGTATGCTGGCATATCCCGCAAAAAAAGATCTTTTGCTTGTAAGAGGAATAGACCATTCGCCATGTTCTATCGGACAAAAATCTTCTTGGGCAAAACTTGCGCGGCCGCCTGCCCAATCGACAATGCCTTGGAGTTTGCCCTGATAAATAATGATATTCGTAGGGCGGAAATCCCGATGAATGATACAGGGGCCATCCACAGAAGCGAGCAAATCGATATGAGCATCGAAAAAATGGCGGCAGCGTTCGAGGAGATTTTTAGGAAGATGATCACAGCATTCCGCAAGGCCCTCTTCAAACTTTAATCTGAAAGGCACACGTGGGTCGATGTTTGAATCATTTGGTTCTGTGATGTCGCCATAACCGTCCGTACGATTCCGATGGATGCGGGCGAGAACGGAGCCGATTTCATAAGAGAGTGCATCGGTCCAATCTGTTATTTTAAGAGGGGCACCCGTTAAGCATTCCATCAAAATAGCCCCGGGCATACCCGGTTCAGGTTGTAGGACCTCTATTATCCGAGGCACAGGCAATTGATGGGCGAAATGCGTTAAAAAATAGACCTCGCGCCTATGGTCCTCCGCACGAGGGCTTATTTTCAAAATGAGCTGCTCCCCATTGGGCTGCGTCACCCTATAGACAATGGCCACCATTGCCACGTCATGTTCTATACGGGAAAAGTCTGCCTTTTGCAGATTCAAACGCTGTTGATATATTTGGAGGTATTTCATATCAAAATTATAGAACGATAAGAGAATTTAATTCAGAGAAATTCCTAGATAATACTTCCATTTGGTCTTCTGGCAGCAGAACGGGCTTTAATGACGCTTCTTTATCTTGGGAATACAGTTGAAAATAGCCTTGGCCGATTTCCTCAGCAATCAATAAATCTTTGTAACAAAAATTTTCTTAGGTTAACCTGTTATTCAAAATCACTTCAGGGATTAATATGAGAGCGAGTTTTAGAATCATTTCATTTTTTCTATTGGCTATTTTCATGCAAACAATGACAACCTCTCTTTATTCTCAAGAGGACGTTTCAATCGAGAGAAAGAAAGTCGCTATCTGTTACTTTGGATTAACTCGAAGCTTAAATCATACTTATCAAAGTCATTTTAAATACATACTTGATGTTTGTAAGTATAATAATATCGATTACGATATTTTTATGCATACCTGGTCCCTAAAGGGTAAACAAAGGGTTTGGACTAATGAAGTCAATGTTCCGATCGATTATGACGAGTATCGTTTATTGAATCCCGATTTCTTTAGAAGAGATGACCAGGATGCATTCACAGAAAATTTGGATATGAGTAAATATTTCTATCAGGATGTTTGGAACCGAAAAGGAGAGGGTCTTGATGGAGAATGGTATTTCAATTTAATAGTGAACCATCTATGCGCCTTAGAATCTCTAAAGAGGGTGACGGATATGGTTCTTTCAACCAATAATCATTATGATTTCATCATGTATGTCAGGCCGGACATGGAGTTCAAAAGTCCACTAAATATGAACCAAATGCTGCAATTAACAAACGAAGAGGTCATTCTCCCAAATGGGAATAATTGGCAAGGGTATAATGATCGATTTGCCATTTTAACTTTTGCCAGTGCTCCCATTTATGGGAAACGCATCGATCATATAGTTGATTTTAGACGCGATCATGGAAGAATCGTATCTGAGAAATATCTTAAATACATTATCGATTCAAACCATTTAAATGTTCGCAGAATGGATTTTGGGTATGGCCTTGTGCGTCCCGGCTCACCAACTCTTGTTTTCGAATATCCCTAATCGTTTCCCACAAGTCTTAATATTATTCCCGAAGAGTCTGTCTCTAATCACAAAATATATCTTGGAGACAAAAATTTTCTTAGGTTAATCTGTTATTCAAAATCACTTGAGGAGATAAATATGAGAGCGAGTTTTAGAATAGTGTCATTTTTTCTATTGGCTATTTTCATACAAACAATGCCATTCTCCCTTTATTCCCAAGAGGACGTTTCAATCGAGAGAAAGAAAGTCGCTATCTGTTATTGGGGGTTAACTCGAACTTTAAAGCATACTTATCAAAGTCATTTTAAAAACATATTTGATGTTTGTAAGGATAGCAATGTCGATTACGATATATTTATGCATACCTGGTCCCTAAAAGGTAGACAAAGACTTGCTACTATTGAACTGGACACGCCAATTGATTATGATGAGTATCGTTTATTGAACGCAAATTACTTTAGAAGAGACGATCAGGATGCGTTCACAGAAAATTTGGATATGAGTAAATATTTCTATCAGGATGTTTGGGACCAGGTAGGACACGGTGTCAATGGCGAATGGTATTTCTATTTAATAGTGAACCATCTATGCGCCTTAGAATCCCTAAAGAGGGTGACTGACATGGTTCTTTCAACGAACAATCATTATGATTATTTCCTATTTGTTAGACCGGATATGCTTTTCAAAAATCCGATAAATGTTAGCCAAATGCTGCAATTGAAAAATGAAGAGGTCATTCTGCCGGTTTGGAATGATTTTGAAGGTTATAATGATCGATTTGCCATTTTAACTGCTGCCAGCGCTCCCATTTATTCAAAGCGCATCGATCATATCGCTGATTTTAGACGTGATCATGGAAGGATCGTATCTGAAAAATACCTTAAATACATTATCGATACAAACCATTTAAATATCATCAGAATGGAATTCGGGTATGATTTTGTGCGTCCATAATCATAATCTCCTTATAAGGTGGATGAGGCGTCAATCAGTGTTTTTTACTGAATTTCAATCAATCTCCAGAATTGATTGGTTACAGCTTCAACCCTTAATCCTTTTTCTCTTGCAAAAGTAAAGACTGCTTGTTGAATAGGGCCGTGAAACCAGTCATCACCACACAGAATTCCATGTCCTTTAACGAGAGGATACCAAGCCTGTAGATCGGCATAGACAGACTCATAGTCATGGGACGCATCAATATAAATTAAATCGGGAACCACATGAACCAAATGCTTTGCCGCATCCACACTGTTCATGCGGACGGGAATGATTTTATTTGTTAAGCCAGAATGAATGATGTTGGATAAGAATTGTTCATAGAGGACGGAAAGGAATGGGACCGCGAATACCTGACCAGGTTGATGTTCTTCTGATCCTAGCCAATGATCCACTGCATATACTAGCCCGTTTTCTGGTACTAAATTAGCTATATATCTTGTCATGGAACCTAGCCAGCAGCCGACCTCTATGGCTACTTTTACATGATTTTCTAAAATGAGATTTTTCATGGGTTCGGCATTTCCAAAAAATCCATGCCCGTTAAAGTCTAGCAGTTCAATACTTTTATAAGGTTCAGGAAGCTCCGTTTGATTTATATTTGAATCCGCTTGCACGGCATAAAAGTAAAAAGACGCTAAGATCGCAATGGATATAAATTTACACATAAAATGCCCTTTTTATCTTCAAGATAGTCCCTAAAGTTTTTTTTGTAAAATATATCTTGGTGGCGAAATTTTTTTTCAGCTAGTCTGTCATTATGAAAAATGTGAGTACGAATTTTATAATAAGATCATTTCTTTTATTAGCGCTTTTCGTGCAGGCAATAACAAATTCTCTTTATTCACGAGAAAAATTCTTCAAGAAAAAGAAAGTCGCTGTCTGTTATTTTGGATTAACTCGAAGTTTAAAATATACTTATCAAAGCCATATTAAATACATATTGAATGTTTATAAGGATGTAAATATTGATTGCGACATTTTTATGCATACCTGGTCCTTAAAAGGCAAACAAAGGATTTGGACTGATGAAGTAGATGTTCCGATCGATTATGACGATTATCGTTTATTGAACCCCCATTTTTTTAGAAGGGATGATCAGGATGCGTTCACAGAAAATTTGGATATGAGCAAATATTTCTATCAAGATGTGTGGGAAGAGAAAGGACACCATGCTGATGGAGAATGGTTGTTTAATTTGGTATTGAACCATCTATGTGCGTTAGAATCCCAAAAGAGAGTGACGGATATGGTTCTTGCAACCAACAATCGTTATGATTATATCCTGTATGTCAGGCCAGATGTAGAGTTTAAAAGTCCGATAAATGTTAGCCAAATGCTGCAATTAACAAACGAAGAAATCCTTCTCCCAATTGGGCATGATTATGAAGGGTATAATGATCGATTTGCCATTTTAACATTTGCCAGTGCTCCCATTTATGGGAAACGCATCGATCATATAGCAGATTTTAGGCGCAATCATGGAAGAATTGTATCTGAAAAATATCTTAAGTACATTATTGATACAAACCATCTCAAGGTTTGCAGAATGCAGCTCGAGTTTGATATTGTGCGTCCCAGCTTTTGATCTTTTATCACGCTCTTATGTGACGACGCGATCTTGTGCAATATTGTTTAAAAATCTACGATGTCGATTTCTTTTTTCTTCGGGTGAACTCCATGATTCGGATGCTCTTGATTTTTGTCTGCTTATCGCTATCTGTTTTTGCAACTTCTCCGCTATGCATTGGAATTGCAGGGGGTACAGGATCTGGAAAAACGACCCTTGCCGAGAACATCCATCGGATGTTTCCTGGATCCGTATTGATTTGCCAAGATTCCTATTATAGAGATCTTTCTCATGTGCCCTTTGAAGAACGAGAAAAAGTGAATTTTGATCACCCTGATTCTTTAGAATTTTCCCTTCTGAAAAAGCATTTAATCGATTTAAAAAATGGGCAAGCCATTGAACAGCCCATTTATAACTTCCATCTCCATGCTCGCGAAAAAAATACAGCATGGATCGAGCCTGCACAAATCATCCTCGTGGAGGGGATCCTTCTCCTAGCTGCCCCTGAAGTCAGGGATCTTCTCGATATCAAAATATTTGTCGATACGGATGATGATATTCGCATGCTTCGCCGCATGGAACGGGATAGGAACGAGCGTTCTCGTGATTTTGACAACATAAAAGAGCAGTACTTGACAACTGTGAAACCCATGCACGATGCTTTTGTAGCTCCCAGCAAGAAATATGCCGATGTGATTTTTCCTGAAGGGGGATACAATCAGGTAGCGATCGATCTTATTTTAGCAAAAATTAGCGAGACTCTTTATTCAAAGGAATCTTTTGGAGCTGAGGGATTAGAAAATAGCCACATAGGAGTATTAAATATGTCAGGCCATGTTTTTGTTGTTTCAGAATGGTTGCCGAAAGAAAACTGTGAAGAGGAATTGTGGAAGTTTTTTAAACAACTTTTGGCTTTAACGTTAGAAAAGGAAAAAGGGTGTATCAGAGCGCACGTCACGCGTCAAATCCCTCATCCAGGTTCTCCAGGAAAATCCAAATATAAGATCATTCTTCTTCAGGAATATGTCGATATCCAAGCGTATGATATTCACTGTAATGCACCTTATGTAATCGAGGCCTTTAAGAAATATGTTGAGAATGAAAAAACTGCAATAGTGCAAGACTGGAGTTGCAGGCTCTTTAGTGAGGATGACCCCAATCCGGACATATAACGCAGTTTGATACAACCCCCGCAAAAGGAATTGAAAAATCAGCTCAAAAGAACCCAAAAATCGACAGAAGCTTAATTCAGAGACAGACTCTAAGTCCCTTTTCCATAGCTTTTACAATCATATCCAAAAAATATATCACTAATTTTTAAGCTATGATAGCTTGCGAGAAAAAGGTACCCCCATGAAACACCATCTTTCCTTTCATAAACTTAAGCCTCAGGATAAATCCGAAGGAGGATATCGGACGCGAGCGACAAAAAAGAATTTTCCTGCTTTGCAAAACATGTCTTTCTACAAATTAGTTTTGCATAAACAAGCGGTGAGAGAGCCGCACTGGCATGCAAATGCTGATGAGCTTGGGTATTGCTTGAAAGGAAAACTTCTTGTTTCTTTGTATGGTAATAAAAATACAAAAGAAACCTTTGTGATCCAAGAGGGAAATGCATTTTTCATTCCTTCAGGGTCGCTTCATAGTATCGAAAACATCGGCAAAGAAACGGCGGAAGCGATCCTCCAGTTTTCTCATGAAGAGCCAGAAGACTTTGGCCTCTCGTTTGTTTTCGGAAGGTTTTCTAATGCAGTGCTGGGCAATACGTGGAATGTCCCCACTAGCCACTTTCAATCGATGAGCCGGCTTTCTAAGGAGGCATTTATTGCAAAATTGGAACAAACGACCCCTGTCTCCAAAGAGATACAATACCTGTCTCCCTATCAATTTGCTCTGGAAGAGAGCGCTCCTCTTCTTTCAAATCAAGGCGGAAATGCGAAAGTGGCAAGAAACAACGTATGGCCCGTCCTTCAAAGACAGGCGCTATATTCACTACATCTGACAGGCAAAGGGATGAGAGAGCCTCATTGGCATCCTGAGACAGCAGAACTGGGATATGTCGCTAAAGGAAAAGGACGCATGTCCATCCTGTCTCCTTCAGGAAAGGTCGATGCTTATCAAATGCAAGCAGGAGATATCTATTTTATTCCAAAAGCCTATCCTCATCACATCGAAAATCTGCGCTCTTCAGAACTCCACATCCTCATTTTCTTTGATCAAGCGATGCCGCAAGACATTGGGTTCTCAGGAAGTGTGAAATCGTCTTCTGATGAGGTGCTCTCGGATGTGATGCATTGTAAGAAAGAGGTCTTTGAAAAGCTTCCAACCTACTATGAAGATCGTTTCATTGTAAAAAAGAAAAATCCTTTAGATCGATAAAGATTTTAAGATGCGTTTTATTGACTTTAAAAAACCTGGAACCCCAGATGTGTTATTTGTCAATGAAAGGCCTGTTCCAGAACCAGGGCCAAAAGACATTCTCGTTCAAGTAAAAGCAGCTGGGGTCAATCGCCCTGACCTCTCTCAAAGAGCGGGTCATTATCCACCGCCTCCGGGATCGAGTCCCATCCTCGGATTGGAAATTGCAGGGACCGTCCATCAATTAGGCAACGAGGTCACGAAATGGAAAGTAGGCGATACCATTTGTGGGCTGACAAATGGAGGCGGCTATGCAGAATTTTGCACGCTTCCAGAAGGGCAATGCCTGCCCATCCCGCAAGGATTAACCCTAACAGAGGCTGCTTCCTTGCCCGAAACCTATTTTACCGTCTGGGGCAATCTATTCATGAGGACTCATCTCAAATCGGGAGAGTGGATCTTAATTCATGGGGGATCAAGCGGCATTGGTTCCTGTGCGATTCAGCTCGCTAAAGCAACCGGTGCCCACGTGATAACGACTGTGGGGAGTCAGGAAAAAGCCGCATTCTGCAAAGATCTTAAAGCGGATGAGAGCATCAACTACAAAGAGCAGGATTTTTTCTCCGTGTTAAAAAACAAAGGCGTAGATGTTGTACTCGACATCGTGGGCGGAGAATATTTTGAAAAAAACATCCTGCTTCTCAAAGAAGAAGGACGCCTTGTTCAAGTGGCTTGTATGCATGGCTCATCAGCAACAATCGACTTAAATCGACTGCATTTCAAACGTTTGACGATTGTAGGCTCCACTTTACGCGCTCAGTCTGCGGAGGCCAAAGCACGCATCGCTCAAGGGCTTTTGCAACATGTCTGGCCTCTCTTTGAAAGGAAGGTTATAAAGTCCGTTGTGACTGCCACATTTCCTCTTTCCAAAGCATCTGAAGCCCATAAACTCATGGAATCGAGCCAGCATTGCGGAAAAATTGTACTGACCATCCAAAGTAATGAATAATAAGCTGAAGATTTTTTAATTACTTCAACATAATAGATTGTAGATTTTTATTTGTTTTTAATTTAAGTATTAAAATAAAGGAGTTTCAAATGTTGCGCAAGTTAAAATCGGGAAAATATCGTTTGTATTCACGCTCAATAAACCCCAAAACGGGAAAACGGCGCAACCTGGGCACTTTTACCACGCGCGCAGCTGCAATACAGCATGAGCGGGAAATCCATTTCTTCAAAGGACGATGAAGCGTTATAAAACGCCTGCTCGACAGAATAAATGGAAAGTTTTTGCCTTCACATTTTTGCACGCAGAGGAGGCCAGGAAGAAGAACTCGACGGGGTTTGTTGTGACATTCTTTCTCGGTTCCATTTCGCAGAAGCTTCTGTAATCATTTTGATGATACGGGCACTCTTCTCGAGAGCAGGGTGATCATTAGGATCTGTACTATTCCATACTATTAAAGCAACTTTAAGGGGATTTTTACCTTTATCCGTTACAGCAAAAGGATCTGCGCGTGCATTGAGCAATAATTTTACCGTTTCTTCATGCCTTTCTCTAACGGCTGTATGCAAAGGCCGTTCACCTAAGTATGTGCAGAACTTTTCAATATTGGCATTAGATGCAATCAGCAAGGAAATGATGCGGGGATTTCCAATAGCATAATGCATAGGAGTAAAATGGCGTTCTGAATTGGGAGAAGCTTTGGCTTGTAAAATTACTTGTACGATTGAGGTAAGTTCCATTTTGCATGCATACCCTAAGGGACACCCTCTTAATGAGCGCCGTTTTGCTGTGAGATCAACTCCTAAGGAAATGGCTTTTTGCACCAAGCCCACATCATTATTGCGCAATCCATTTTGCAAGCACTTTTCTGCATTTTTTTGTGTGTAGGACAACGAATAGGGATGCCTGAAGCTTGAAGAAGGGATATATGTCATAGTTCCCATGGGGTTAATGAAATGCCAAAAACTATAATGAAATGGATTAAAATTATGCAAGAACCTATCCCATTAATGGGCTTTTCATGTCGGATTAAGGTCGGGCAGCTTTTCTTTTTTCTCTTTTTGAATGACTGGCGGCGCTATCTTTTTTTTGGGTTTGGCAGCTGGAGGAGTGATCGGTTTTTGAGCAGGACCTTTGGTCAAGCTTGCGATTTTTCTATGCAATGTGTATCCCCAAAGCAGCGCAGCAGTTAGAAAAAATGTCAAAATCCCCATGATGCCATAGAGCAAGAAGGGAGGGCGTACAGAAGAAACAGCCACTTCTGTGGCAATTGGGGAAGTGCTTTCCTGGGAAGCAGAAGCTGCTGTTTCTAGAGCAGGAAGAATGTGCACTGCGCGGGCGGGGATGCTGGAGGTCCTTTTTTCTTTTTTGACGCTATCCCACCAGCTGATAGAGATTTCAGGCAAGACGCATGCGCCGGCCTGTTGAGGGATAAGGGTATATTGCTCCTTGCGCATACTTTGGAGGATGCCTTGAAACACTTTTTCCTGTTCCTCTGGCTTGTCGGCATAGACTTTAAACGTGGCATTTTGATTCTGTACGTCTTCTAGATGGGGAAGTTGGCTTGCTTTGCAACCTTCGGCTTTAATCAGAAAACTGAGTGAAAAAGGTTCTCCTACGCGCAGCGTTTGATCGTTGGACCGCTGTTCTTCCAGGATAAGTGCTTTGGCGGGTAGCCATGGAGACATCTCTGAGAGGGCCGGCAGCACATCGAGCGAACTCTCTTCGGACGTCAAAACGAAGGGTTTAAGGCGCTCGAAGCCTTGCAATAGAGTAAATGGATCCAGATCATCGTTAAAAAAGGAACGGTATTGTCCTGTTCTTTTCTGCGGTATGGCTCCTTGAATTGCCATGGAGGGGATCTTTAATGGGCCTGTTTTTAAGGGAGTGATGAGGTAGGTAAATTCCAAAACATGATGCAAAACACCTTCGATCGCTCTCTCTTCTAATTTTGGTTCTCCTACAAGTTCCACTATGGCGTCTTCCACCAGCATTTTCTGTGTTTGGATATGATAAAGCGGCGTTTTCGAAAGGAGTGACGCTGTATAGACGATGGGTTCATTTTTGTAGGGAGAAGCGTTGCTCACCTTCGTGATAATGTGCGGGTCAGTGGTATCTGCACTGGATTGCTGAGTAGCTCCTTTTATGACATTTAATGTGATCGGCTGCGTGGAAAGAGTGCCCTCTGCTGTTTCGACAGTAATTGGAGGGATCTGTAGGCTGCCCTCTTGCGTAGGGGTTAAAGAAAGATGCCAAGTGATGCTGGAAGAGGCTTTCCCATTGAGGATTGTTGTGTGGGCCGATTGCTGTTGCGAGTGGATCAAAAAATCCTTTGTTAAAGCTGAAAGGGAAGGGTGTTCTTTGGGAGAAGCGTCTTTAAGGGTGAGATTGAGAGAAAAACTTTCACTCAAGTGCACTTGCGTACGGTTCACGTTGGCAGTAAATTCGCCAGCAGCGAGAAAAAAAGTAAAGATGAGAAAGAATACTGAAAACGCGCTCTTTTTTACCATGGATCCACTTCCTTTTTGGTACCATTTGCCTGGGATTCGAGATAGAATTTTTTCTTTAAGAAGGATTTAGGATCATTTTTAATCTGATTAAACCAAAGGTCGGCATTCAGATCCTCTTGAGAACGGGGCGTTGGCTTTTCTCTCTCTTGCTGAAGAGGCGCTGTCTGCTCTGGGGATTGTTGCGCGACCTCTCCATCCTGATGAGATTCTTTTTCTTCGGGAGTGTTTTGTGAAATAGGGTTTTCTCGCTTTTGCGTGTCATTAGATTCCTTTTCTAAAGAGGCAGAATCTGTTTGCTGCTGGTCTTTTTTTTCTGCATTCTGATTTTGGGAGGTATCTTCCTTTTTTTGTTCTTGTTTCTGGGAATTTTGCTTATTTTGATCTTTTTGATCCTGGTTGTCTTTCTCTTGTTCTTCGAGCATTTTTTTGGCAAGTTCCAGGTTATCCTTGGCCTGCTTATGGTCCGGCCATTTTTTGAGCACATCTTCGTAAGCAGCGATCGCATCGGGCAGCTTATTTTGTTGGACGAGAGCGTTTCCTAAATTATAAGCTGCACTGCAAGCTACTTCTGGGCGTGTGGATTGTCGAAACATCTCTTCAGCAGCTGCATAATTGCCCATGTGATAGTAAGCAACCCCTTTTCTATAAGGATCTTGAAAGGTTTCGCTAGCAGTAGCATAGTCTTTCTTTACATAAGCCTGATTGGCCTGCTGTTCTGCATTATAAAAATGACTATTCAGAGATGCATGGGTATAGGTAGGCAAGAGCATAATGAGCAGAAGAGCGAAAATATAACCTCTTCGATACCACCAGAGAAAAAAAGGAATAGCGGGCAGGAGGAACAGATAAAAGCGCTCTTCCCAAAAACGCTGGGTTTTATGCGTCTCTTGTTGTATATCGCTGCGTTTTTCCAGATCTTCAAAGATAAGCG
>Ga0070731_10001100_pt1 | contig 29727 bp, 24 predicted proteins | sample Coa_R1_2_FD_66448 | JGI IMG/M metagenome (GOLD analysis project Ga0070731, IMG submission 66448) | Surface soil microbial communities from Centralia Pennsylvania, which are recovering from an underground coalmine fire - Coalmine... | ecosystem: Environmental > Terrestrial > Soil > Unclassified ... | reverse complement strand
TGAAATTAATTGCCGAAAGATGCAAGGCAAACCCAGGTGACCTGATATTGGTTCTTGCGGGCAAACAGGAAAGAACTTTAAAAGCGATAAGTGAATTAAGATCAGAGATGGGTGAAAGATTGGGTTTTAGAAAACGGGAAGAGTTCAAACTGTTATGGATAACCGATTTCCCTTTGTTTGAATACAGCGAAGAAGACAACCGCTGGGTCGCCCGTCATCATCCGTTTACGGCGCCAAAGCCAGAGCACATTTCAGTGATGATAAATAATGATCCTGAAATTAAAAATGCAGCCGATTATTTACAACATCCATATTCGAACATCAAGGCCAACGCCTACGATATGGTATTGAACGGGAATGAGATTGGTGGCGGATCAATAAGAATTTATCAAAGGGATTTGCAGGAAAAAATGTTTGCTGCCCTGGGAATGACAAAAGAAGAATCCTTACATAAATTTGGGTTCCTGCTCGGTGCATTTGAGTATGGAGCACCTCCGCATGGTGGAATAGCATTCGGTTTTGACAGGCTTTGTGCGATCCTCGGTGGCAGCGAAAGCATCCGTGATTTTATCGCATTCCCAAAAAACAATTCCGGCAGAGACGTTATGCTCGATGCGCCATCTACCATTGATGTGAAGCAATTGAGTGAATTGCAAATCAGCCTGGATGTGAAGCAGTAAAACCCCAGTCGAATGAATTCCAAGCGTAGAAAAATAAAGGACAATGCCCAGACAGCCGTGAGGAGGTCATTTCGTCCAAAATTTTAAAAAAATGTTGTGAAGTTTCCGGTCAATTTTTCTTTTTCCTGAAGACAAAGAAAAGAATGGCTATGACCAGCAAGACAATGGCGGTTTCTAAAATACCTTTGACTACGCTCAATTCTTTATCTTCTCCTTTCTTAATTTTGTTTTTTGAGTTGCTGATATACAAATTAACAGTCGGATAAAAATTGTTGAGCTGTTTTACTTTTTCAAAACTATGGAGCGCTTTGTGATAATATTTTTTATTGTAGAAATTCAGGCCTTCCAAAAAAAAGTTTGTGGAATTGCTTTGTGCGGGGGTGATGTCGGCAGAATCAATATATTCATTCAGAATTGAAATGGGGATTGCAAAATTCAATCCTGCAGCCAGGCCGCCGCTGTTTCCCAAACTGCCGAAAGTAGTGAGCCCGACCACCTCACCCTGGCTGTTACAAACCGGTCCGCCGCTGCTTCCATGATTAATGCTCGCATCCATTTGAATAACGGGCCAGCCATTCACCGAATTTTTTATTGCGCTTACAATGCCGGTTGTCAGTGTCGGTTCAATTGCAGATCCCGCAGACACAAAATCATTGTTTGTCACAGGGCCAGGGTATCCATAAACAAACAATTGTTCGCCTACTTCGGGTAATTCCCTTCCATCAATTTTAAGGGTGGGCAAAGTAGAGTCACCATCAATTTTCAAAATAGCTACATCCTTACCGGGCATTTGCGATCCTTTAATGATTACCGACGCTAATTTTTTAATGACAGCATTTTTAATCTCATCATGCGGATACACCACATAAATGCTTTTTTTCAGATCGTACAATGACATGGGAAATAAACGGGTGTAGACCGATGCAAAAGTACTGTAAAGCGAACTCTTCTGTTGCTCGGTAAATTTAGCTGCCCACGAATTTTCAAGTGCCTGTATATTGCCATCCGTTATTTGCTGAAAGGCGGTTAAAATGAATTGTCGCTTTATAAAAGCATTATCGCTTTCTATCAAATGGCAGTTGGTCGCCACATATCCATCGCCGGTAATAAAAAACCCCGTGCCGCTTGCCGTTATTTCTTCCGGCTGTTTCATGTAATCATATGCAGCTTTAAAAAATCGTCCGGGGTGATTGTTCATTTCCCTCAGCACGATATCCAGTTTTTGTTCTGAGGTAAAGGCAATCCCGCTGGTATCCACGCGCTGAATGGAATCGATCAGCCTGCTAAATTCCCGATTGGCCACACGCATGTTCTTTACATAAACATTGGCGGAGAAAACAGTTTTGATCATCACCACACCTGGTCTGTTCAATTCATAATTTTCAACAGCACTATAATCCTGGGCAGCCGCATGAAAACAATTAAAGGCAAAAAAAAGAAATAGTGGTGAAATAATTTTTTTCATCTGAGGTAAACACATTTTTCGAATAAATGTCACTGTAAATTAAACTCTAAAACAGCCAAGTTGTTGTATTATTGTTATTGATTTTATTATGGTAACTCCATTAGCAGAACGGTTGCGCCCCCGAACACTGGATCAACTTGTCGGACAAAAACACCTGACCGGCAAAGGTAGCGTATTGCGCTCAGCCATTGAGGCAGGCAAAATACCTTCTATAATATTTTGGGGTCCCCCGGGTTCGGGGAAAACCACCATTGCTAACATTATCGCCCATACCCTAGAGGTCCCATTTTATACATTGAGTGCAATTTCGTCAGGAGTGAAAGAAGTACGGGAAGTGATCGAAGAAGCGAAACAAAAACCGGGGACAATTTTATTTATTGATGAAATTCACCGCTTCAATAAAGGACAGCAGGATGCTTTGCTCGGCGCAGTAGAAAAAGGAATTATAAGATTGATAGGTGCCACAACAGAAAACCCGTCGTTTGAGGTGAACAGCGCATTGCTCAGCAGGTGCCAGGTCTATGTGTTAAAACCTCTTGATGAAAAGGATTTGATTCAATTATTGCAGCACGCTATCGACAATGATGAAGAATTAAAAAAAAAGACCGTTGCATTGAAAGAAAAATCAGCGCTGCTTACTATTTCGGGTGGCGATGCAAGAAAATTATTGAATTTGCTTGAACTCGTTATCGACGCATCCGGGAAATCCGATTCAATCATCATCACCGATGACCTGGTCATGGACATCGCTCAAAAAAGAATTGCACTCTACGACAAAAAAGGCGAACAACATTACGATATTATTTCAGCATTCATTAAATCGATGCGCGGCAGTGATCCCAATGGCGCAGTTTACTGGCTTGCGAGAATGATCGAAGGCGGCGAGGATGTAAAATTTATTGCCCGAAGAATGGTGATCCTGGCGAGTGAAGATATTGGCAACGCAAATCCGAATGCATTGGTTCTTGCCAACGCAACATTCGATGCCGTTAACAAGATTGGTTATCCGGAATCCATGCTCATTTTATCACAGTGTGCAACGTATCTCGCATCATCAGCAAAAAGCAATGCCGCGACCGTTGCCATTGGCCAGGCAATGAGCGCAGTAAAACAATATGGAGATCTGCCGGTTCCGCTTCATATTCGAAATGCTCCAACTCAACTCATGAAAAATCTTGATTACGGAAAAAATTATCAATATAGTCACAGTTTTGAAAATAATTTTTCGGATCAGGAATACCTGCCAAAAGAAATTTCGGGGAAAAAATTTTATGATCCGGGAAATAACGCACGGGAGGAAGAACTGAGAAAATTTTTGAAAAATCTGTGGAAGGAAAAATACGGCTATTGACAGACTGCTGGTTTGGGTACGCAGGTTTTTCACCATGACCCGCACCAACGCAAAACCATACACGCAAAACTATACATTGAATGACCTGGATTTGCAAAAAATTTGATGACCTCGGTCCGCACGAATTATATGCCATCCTGCAATTGCGGAATGCAGTTTTTGTTGTGGAACAACACTGTGTTTTCCAGGATGCAGACAATAAAGACCAGCTCTGTTATCATGTAATGGGTTGGCAGCAATATAGCCTCGTTGCTTATTCAAGAATTGTTCCACCGGATATTTCCTATAGTGAATCTTCTATCGGGCGCATCGTAACTTCACCCATTGCACGACGAAACGGCATTGGCCGGGCGCTCGTGAATCAAAGCATTGAAGAATTGTATGCTTTATTTGGGAAAATCCCTATTAAGATAGGTGCGCAACTGTATTTGCAAAAATTCTATGAATCATTCGGTTTCATACAAATCAGCGATATTTATTTAGAAGATGACATTCCCCACATAGAAATGCTTTTACAAATGCGATAATTCTTCCTTATTTGGGAAAAATTAATTGTGAAAAAATATTTCTATTCTTTTGCACACAAAAAAAGTCTTTTAAGCGTTTGTCTTATGTGAATCGGCTTTTGTTTGCTTTGAAAGCCGAAAATCCAAACCATAGAAAACAAAAATCAATATTCATGAAAAGAAGTTTACACGGGCTTTTGTGTAAATATGCCCTGCTGCTAACTGTGACCCTCGCCTTAAGTTACACGTCGTTCAGTCAATTGTCTGCAGGTACATATTTTGAAGGGGGCTTAACAGCAGGCCCCATGGTATTTTTGGGTGACCTTGGCGGACATACCGGGAAAGGAACAACCTTTATTAAAGATTATAATTTACCAACAACAAGGCTGACGGTTGGCGCTTTCATCGCAGCATATCCTGCAGAGTGGCTTGGATTCAGGTTGGATTTGAATTACGGCGGACTTGCCGGAAACGACCAGCTTATTACTCCTAAGGGCGGCGATGAGGATACACGCAAAAACAGAAATCTTGATTTTCGTACGAAAATCGGTGAAGCTTTTGTAGCTGCTGAATTTTATCCAACAGTTTTTTTTGAAAATGAACCAACGGATGTGCAGGGCAGGTTAAGACCTTATGCATTGTTGGGCATTGGCGTTTTTCATTTTAACCCGCAAGGAAGTTATTATGATTCTACAACGCATCAAACCAGCTGGGTTGATCTAAGACCCTTGCATACTGAAGGCGAAGGCTTCGCCGAATATCCTGACAGAAAAGAGTATTCACTAACTCAAATAAATATTCCCGTCGGCGTTGGCATAAAATATTATTTGAATGAAAACATTAATCTTTCATTTGAAATTATTCACCGCAAAACGTTTACGGATTATATTGATGACGTAAGCACAAGTTATATTGATCCTGCTTTGTTCAGCAAATATCTGCCCGCCAGCGAGGTTCCGGTTGCCGTTGAAATGGCCAATAAAAGTCCATTGCGCAATGTCCCCGGCAGCGGATATGGTATAAATGGCAAAAGAGGAGACCCGACACAAAACGATGCTTATTTTACGGCAGGTTTTAAGTTGGCAATTCGCCTCGGCGCAGGCAATGGAAGAGAATGGAGAAATTCAACGCGTTGCCCGATATTACGTTTTTAACAGCTGGTTGAAGAAAAATATTTGTTGATCCGTACCTTTTATATTGATTCACTAAATCAATGTATTGATGAAGAAAACTATACAAGCTCAAAAACAAAAAAACCATTTCTTTTTTTGTTTACTATTTTTTGTCATTTCATCTCCCGCATTTTCATCCGTATATGCTGCATCCCGTGATACAACCGTTATCACAAAAATATTCGGAAACAAAAATCAAAGCGCACCATTATTTTCAGGGACCAATAAACAGACTTTATTTTTTTCTGCCAAGCTCAAGCAGAAAAAAAATTGTCGTTTTTATATGTTTGACATGGATGGGAACCTGGTTGCCGAGAATGATATTTACAACAAGCAGGGAGTGGAATTTACCAATATGCAGAAAGGAAATTATTATTTTGAAATATTCAGCCGGGACAAACGAATTGAAAACGGAACACTGAAAATTAAATAAAGCTCTTATCAGCCATAACGAACAACCAATAAGCAGCGGGGAAATTGGTAAAATCTGATATCCAGAAAACAAATGGTTATTCTTAACCTGATCCGTTCCCTATTCTTGGTACCCTTATAAAAACGATTTTATTGATCACTCCCTGCTACCGCTTATTGGGTTTTAAACTTTTTGGATTTCTTCCAATATCTTCAATAACCGGTGGTGAGCAACTGCCGGTTATTTGTTTTTACCTTCACGCCGAATCATTCAATTCACCAGCATCTTTCACAATGGTAAATCAGGAGCAGGAATACATATCATGGAATCCTGATCGAGACATTATGTCAAAAAGATCTCACCGGCTTCCTTCCAATTATTAATTCGATCATACCCGGTAACGGCAAGATTATGCGCAGTCGTATATAAATATTGTTTGCCCTTAAAATGCTTTAAATTTTTGACGTGATCGTCAATCATATAATCTCCACAAACCAAACTTTTGTCACCGCACAAAGCAATTTGTTTCCATGAGAAAAAAGGAAAATGTTCCAGCAACCAATCCATTTTATCTTTTAACGAATTCGGGAATTCGGTTGCAGCCGATACAATAAAGACTTCGTATTTCTTGTTCATTTCCCTTAACACATCAACGCTGTCAGGCATCACAGGCAAATGTCTAAAAAAACCCGGCGCCAATAATCTTTCCAACACCAATTGATGATGTTCATCGGGAAACCCTTTTAACCATGAGCCTACAAGCATTTTTTCATAGTCAACATCCAAATTGTATTGTTCCCTGTACCAGGCTATCATATCATTCATCGGGTCAGCGATTACTTCGTCCATATCAACTATTACTCGTTGCATAAAATATTTTATTTCATTTCCCCGACGATACCAGCCGGATGATAACGGGAGTTTTTTTGTTGACGACAATTGTCATTTCACTGCTTACCATTGAGTTCTTCCTTCAGGAATTTCGCGGTAAAGCTTTCTGTATGCTTAGTCAGTTCTTCCGGAGTTCCTTCAAATAAAATCCGGCCCCCGCCGTCGCCCCCCTCGGGGCCAAGATCAATCACATAATCGGCAACTTTTATTACGTCAATATTATGCTCGATCACCAAAACCGTGTTTCCCCTGTCAACCAATTTGTTCAGGACATCCAGTAAATGCTGAATGTCTTCAAAATGCAAACCCGTCGTCGGTTCATCCAAAATATAAAAAGTCTTCCCGGTGTCTTTTTTTGAAAGTTCAGTTCCCAGCTTGACACGCTGTGCCTCGCCACCACTCAATGTTACCGCTGATTGACCCAATGTTATATATCCCAATCCCACTTCCTGCAACACTTTTATTTTACGATAGATATACGGAACATTCTGAAAAAATTCAACAGCATCATCAACCGTCATATCCAACACGTCACTGATGGATTTCCCCTTGTAACGGATCTCCAGTGTTTCGCGGTTATATCTTTTGCCGTTGCACTTTTCACAATGAACGTACACATCCGGCAAAAAATTCATTTCAATAATGCGCATGCCGCCTCCTTCGCAAACATCGCAACGGCCGCTTTTTACATTAAAGGAAAATCTTCCAGCATTATACCCCCGGATTTTTGCTTCGGGAATTGACGCAAACAACGTTCTGATGTCAGTAAAGAATCCGCAATACGTTGCCGGATTGCTTCTCGGCGTTCTTCCAATCGGCGACTGGTCAATTTCAATTACTTTATCAATATGCTGCAAACCGTCAATGGTTTTAAATTGCAGCGGTTGCGTTTTTGAGTTGTAAGCATGCTTGCTTAGAATCGGGTACAATGTTTCATTGATCAATGTTGATTTGCCGCTGCCGCTGACTCCCGTGACTACAATAAATTTTCCGAGTGGAAATATTGCATTTACGTTTTTAAGGTTATTTCCCTTCGCCCCCTTTAACTCCAAAAACTTTCCATTTCCTGCCCGCCTTTCCGATGGAATCGATATCTTTTTGTGATTATTCAGATAAGAAGACGTAAGGGTATCTAATTTTAATAATTCATCAGGAATTCCATGGGCTACAATTTTTCCCCCATGATAACCTGCGCGCGGGCCGATGTCAATTAAATAATCAGCAGCCATCATAATGTCCTTATCGTGTTCAACAACCAACACGCTGTTCCCGATATTGCGTAAATTTTTCAATGCATCAATCAGCCGGTGGTTATCCCGCTGATGTAAACCAATGCTGGGCTCATCCAAAATATAAGTTATCCCCTGCAACTGAGAGCCGATTTGGGTCGCAAGCCTGATACGCTGAGACTCGCCCCCACTCAGCGTCCTGGACGGTCGGTTGAGAGAAAGATACGTCAGGCCGACGTCTAATAAAAACTGCAAGCGCTCGCGAATTTCTTTAAGCACATCTTTTGCAATGATATTTTGTTTGTCACTGGATCGTTTTTCAATTCCATCAAACCAATTCATTAATTTATTCAGGTTCATTTCGCTTAACTCTGCGATATTCTTTTCATCGACTTTAAACCACAGACTGTCTCTTTTCAACCTCGCCCCGTTGCAGGTTTCGCATTTTTTCAATTCCATGTATTTTTCAACCCATTCGCGCAATGTTTCTGTGCTGTATGTTGAAGAAAACCATCTCTTCAGCATCGGGATGATCCCTTCGTAACTTCCGGTATATGCTTCAGGAATTGTTTCATCGTTTCCATCTACATCAAAAGTTTGGATTGCATCTCCATCACCATACAAAAGCAAATTGAGCTGTGATTCAGGCAACTCTTTGATAGGTTTATCCAAACTGATCTTATACTTTTTTGCAAAACGCACAACTTGCTGAAATACGCTCGCATCACGCTCTTCACCCAATGGAACAATCCCGCCTTCTTTTACACTTTTAGACCTGTCTGGTAACACCGCATGGAGACTTATTGTGAACACATCGCCCAGTCCTTTACAAGTAGGACAAGCACCATAAGGGGAATTAAATGAAAAACTATTTGGCGATGGTTCTTCATAACTGATGCCGGTATCTTCACACATTAATTGTTTACTGTACTGGACAACTTTGTTATCGTCGTTAACTAAAATGAACATCAGTTCTTTTCCGATCTGCAATGATTTTTGTACGCTTTGACTTAAGCGCAATTTCATGGCAGTTGCCACTTCCAACCTGTCAATGACAATTTCAATATCGTGTAATTTGTACCGATCAACCTGCATTTTCGAAGTGAGGTCTTTTATTTCGCCGTCAACCCTTACTTTTAAAAACCCCTTTTTCCGGATGTCTTCAAACAGTTCGCGGTAATGTCCTTTTCTCCCGCGGACTACCGGCGCAAGCAGTGTAATTTTTTTATTCCTGAATTTTTTAAAAACATTGTCCACGATTTCTTCTTCGCTGAACTTCACCATTTTTTTTCCGGTATTGTATGAATAGGCCTCACCGATCCTTGCAAACAATAACCGGAAGAAATCATATACTTCAGTAACGGTTCCAACCGTACTTCGGGGATTCTTGTTGGTGGTTTTTTGTTCGATGGAAATTACCGGGCTTAATCCGGTTATTTTATCAACATCCGGTCTTTCCATGTCACCGATGAATTGCCGGGCGTAGGCTCCAAAACTTTCCATGTAACGGCGCTGACCTTCTGCGTAAATGGTGTCAAATGCAAGTGAAGATTTTCCGCTCCCGCTGATGCCTGTGATAACAACCAATTTATTTTTCGGAATTTTTATGTCAATATTTTTCAAGTTGTGCACGCGGGCACCTTGCACATCAATCACATCTTCATTTATTTCATTGGCCATAATTAATGGTTACCCCCGATTTTTGTTTTCGCCCCACCGGTGCCCAGGCCTTTGCGGAAAGGGGTAGCGGGAATTCTCAAAAGCTTGAGACAAATTTCTTTAGCAGAAATTTTAAATTAGAACTAAGATAAGAACAAATGCATTGTCGTTTGGTTTGAAAAAAATTTAAACCACACCTTTCCACTGCGTTTTGCTCTCCCTTACACAAAAATGCCCGGCATCGCCCGGTGGCAAAATAAACATGGTTTCCACGGGGTGGTTTTTAAGATAGTGACGAAAGTTGATCTGCATTGGCGCTGTACAACCATGCGATGCCGATAAAGCCCGCAATGTCCCATGACAGGGGAAAATGTTCAAGTGTTGCCGGGGTATCGAAAACTTGACCGGTTTCCTTCCTGCCACAAAAAAAGCCGCGTTAAAAACGCGGCCTGACTTATTATCATTTAACCTGCCAACTTTATTGATGGAGTGTCAATGTCGGGACTTTAGTAACAGAACCTGAATCAACAACAATATTGGTGATCGTCGTATCCTGATATCCGTTTCTTCCCAGGAAGCTAAGCGAATAAGTTCCAGCGGTTACGCCCCTGAACATAAAGTGACCGCCCCAGTTTGGAATAGCATATAAAGTATCGCTACCATTGATGGCTTCCACAAGCGGCGAAGCTCCCGGAGGAAGTACGATCCCCTCAAGTTTTGACAGGTGCATGTCATTGAAAGCAACGATATATGGTTTGAGGTAGAAAGTGCCGCTCCAGAAGAAAACAGATCTTTCCAAATTGAAATCAAGCCACAATTCAAAATTATTGATGGAAATGCTAAAAACATTTTCCCTGCTTACGTTAATATCAAAGTATGGTTGTGGTCCGAAAACTTCCAGCGGATAACTTGTAAGACTATCTGTATAAATGGAATTATCTGAACCCAGTGTGATTCTTACCTTGATCACTTTACCGGTTGGATAGGTTCCTGCACCCAAAAGGGTATCCACCCCATTACGCAATTGCATCAGGTCGTAAGTGCCGGGAGTGATGGCAAGCGTGTCCCATATCACTGACTTATTATTTGGTCCGCGATGAAAACCGCAATAACCAAGGTCCCACTGGTTTGAAAAATCTGAATCATTTTGCTGAAGAGCAGTGTCAATCAGTACGGCAACCTGCCTGATATCAACCAATACTTTGTAGAAATCTATGGGGCCATCTGTCATATAAACCGACATTTTTGACTGCCCTGCGGGGATGTTTGCGCTTGAATTAATGGAGCCTTCTTTGTTACAGGCTACAAAAAAAAGCAAAGCCAGTGCGCCGCCCGCGACGAGGATCTTTGTTTGGATAGTTTTCATGATGTGAAGTTTTACGTAGAAATACGACCATAGTATATAAATAAGTTTCCAAAAACTGTTCCGTCTTTAAATTTTAACTGAAGGTTTTATTACATTAACAATCAAATGACAAATCAAAGGTTCCGTTGGCTGACTATTCCGCTGATACAAATAACTTATACTGATTAACTTAAAGCAGAGTTGCTGCGCCCCGCAAAAAAATTTTCATGTTTTTTTGTGTTTCCTGCCATACTCAATTCAATCAACGCCCACCGCATAAGCGGACAGACCTGCCCGTGAGGAACAATTTCTGCAACGGCCCTGCTACCGGTTTCCTATACCATAAAATTCAGTGGCAATTAACTGTTCTTTAAAAAATAATATGCAGAAAATAGTGGGTTATAATAAAAAGTCCACTAAATTTGTTGACTAATTAACATGCAAACAACCTCGCCATATTTGATTAACGCGCAGCAACCATGCTGTTGTATTTGTTGTTGTTGTATGCCGCAAGGCATACTTTAATTTTTTTCCGAACCTTCACGGGCTTTTATCGTTTCATTTAGTATCACAGATCAAAAACTGAATTTTTTATTCTTAATCTTATTATTCACTTTCTAAAAAATCCATCATGAGCAAGCATCATTTTGAGACGTTGCAATTACATGCAGGTCAGCAGATAGACCCCACGACCAAATCAAGAGCCGTTCCCATCTACCAAACAACGTCGTATGGTTTTGACAATTCCGAACATGCTGCAAACCTTTTCGGTTTAAGGCAATTCGGAAATATATATACACGCATCATGAATCCGACCACTGACGTATTTGAACAACGCATCGCTGCGCTGGAAGGCGGCGTTGCAGCGCTGGCAACCGGGTCAGGGCAGGCAGCGCAATTTCTTGCGTTAAATAATATTTTGCAGTCCGGAGACAATTTTGTTACAACCACTTACTTATATGGCGGTACTTATAATCAATTTAAAGTAGCATTTAAGCGGCTGGGCATTGATGTTAGATTCGCTGATGGCGATAATGTAGAAAGCTTCGTAAAGCATATTGACAAAAACACAAAGGCAATTTATTTGGAAACGATTGGCAACCCCCGTTTAAATATCCCCGATTTTCAAGAGTTTGCCGACCTGGCAAAAGAATATGATCTGCCATTGATCGTTGACAATACATTTGGGACAGCGGGTTATTTATTCCGTCCGATAGAATGGGGCGCAAACGTGGTCGTGGAATCTGCAACAAAGTGGATCGGTGGACATGGAACGGCTATCGGGGGTGTGATTGTAGATGCAGGAAATTACAATTGGGGCAATGGCAAATTTCCGCAATTCACCGAACCTTCTGAGGGATACCATGGATTAAAATTCTGGGATGTCTTCGGCGAAGGCAATCCGCTGGGTTTACCAAATATTGCGTTTGCCATCCGCGCGCGCGTGGAGGGACTCCGTGATTTTGGTGCCTCTCAGGCTCCTTTCAATTCATTTTTGTTGTTGCAGGGGTTGGAAACGTTATCGTTGCGTGTCCAACGTCATGTAGACAATGCGTTGAATTTGGCGCAGTGGCTGGAAAACCATCCGCAGGTTGATTTTGTTCAATATCCAGGTTTGAAAAGCAGTCCTTATAATGAGCTGGCAAAAAAATATCTCACGAATGGTTTTGGAGGTATATTAAATTTTGGGGTGAAAGGAACTAAAGAAAATGCGAGCAAATTTATTGACTCATTGAAACTGGCGAGCCATTTGGCAAATGTCGGGGATGCAAAAACTCTGGTCATTCATCCTGCTTCAACGACGCATGAGCAGTTGAGCGAAGCCGAACAAATTGCAGCGGGCGTTCAGCCAAACCAGGTGCGTATCAGTGTAGGCATTGAACATATTGATGACATCAAAGCGGATTTTGATCAGGCATTTGAAAAAGTTTTCGCCAAAGAATTGGCAGGATAAAGATTTTTCTCTCGCAACGACGTGGCCAAACCACGTCGTTGACCAATGCGAGAAATTTTCTGTAACAAAAAACAAAAAATTGCTACACAAAACATTTACAAATAACAAACCTTTTACGCTTGAGTCGGGAATTGTTCTCCCGCAGTATCATTTGGCGTATACAACACATGGAAAGCTGAACCGCAAAAGGGATAATGCCGTGTGGATATTCCATGCGCTTACGGCAAACAGCGATCCTGTCGAATGGTGGCCGGGATTAGTTGGCGAGGGAAAGATTTTTGATCCCGCAAAATATTTTATCGTTTGTGTCAACATGCCCGGAAGTTGTTACGGAAGTCTCGGGCCATTGGATATTAACCCCCTGGCGCATGAGCCCTACTATCACGACTTTCCTTTCTTCACGCCCAGAGACATGATTCGCGCCTATCAACCATTGCGTGAATTTTTAGGCATTGAAAAAATACATATCGGCATTGGCGGTTCAATGGGCGGGCAGCAGTTGCTTGAATGGGCTATTGAAGAACCTGAACTATTCGAATACATCTTTCCGCTGGCCACCAACGCTCAGCATTCGCCATGGGGAATTGCATTCAATGCGTCCCAGCGATTATGTATTGAAGCCGATGCAACCTGGAAAGAAAAAAATGTTCATGCAGGAATTGGAGGAATGAAAGTCGCCCGCTCGGTGGCACTGATTTCTTACCGTCATTATGAAACCTATCTGCACAGCCAGCATGATCACAACAACTTGCAGATAGAAAATTTCAAAAGTGAATCTTACCAACGTTACCAGGGAGAAAAATTAGCCAGGCGTTTCAATGCATTTAGCTATTACAAATTAAGCCAGAGCATGGATTCGCACAATGTTGGCAGAGGCCGTGAGGGTATTGCCAAAGCATTGCAACTCATCACCGCAAAGACACTGGCAATTGGCATTGAGTCAGATATCCTTTTTCCGCTTATTGAACAAAAATTCATTGCCAGTTGCGTTGCTAAGGCGGTCTATGCAAGCATAAATTCCAATTTTGGTCATGATGGTTTTTTGCTCGAGTACGAAGCCATCGGAGATTTAATTAACGAATTCATTCACGCAAAAAAAATTTCAAACCGTAAATTTGCCGTAATATCATAATCATGGACGCACATAAGCAATTGACAATCGGGCTTTTCGGATTTGGCGTAGTAGGTGAAGGTCTGTACAAGGTCTTGCACCAAACCCCATCATTGAAAGCTAGCATTAAAAAAGTTTGCATTAAAAATCCAAATAAAAAAAGGGATGCACCGGATGCTTTATTTACAACCGACAGAAACGATTTGCTATCCGATCCGGAAATAAATGTAATCGTAGAAGTCATCAATGAATCGGAAGCTGCATTCGAGATTGTATCTACGGCATTACTAAATAAAAAATCCGTAGTGAGTGCAAGCAAAAAAATGATCGCCGAACATTTGCCGGAACTTATAAAACTACAGCAGGATACCGGCGAACCCTTTTTATACGAAGCCGCCGCGTGTGCATCCATTCCGGTAATAAGAAATTTGGAAGAATATTACGACAATGATCTGCTGCATTCCATAAAGGCGATCGTGAACGGATCAACCAATTTTATCCTTACTAAAATGTTTGAGGACAAATTGGGTTTTCAAGAGGCATTATTGCTCGCACAGCAATTAGGCTTTGCAGAAAGCGATCCAAAACTTGACGTGGAGGGATTTGACGCCGTGAACAAATGGACTTTTTTACTTACTCACGCCTATGGAATCATTGAACATCCTAAGAATATTGTGTTCACCGGAATTCAGAATATTCAGTTAAGCGATGCCTTGGTGGCCAAAGAAAAAAATTATGACATCAAACTTGTTGCGCAGGCAAAAAAATTAATAAATGGAAAAGTTGCCGCTTTCGTACTGCCGCAATTTGTTAACCACGATGACCATCTTGCATTTGTAAAAAACGAATACAATGGCGTCGTAATAGAAAGCGGCTTTGCCGACAAGCAATTTTTTTATGGCAAAGGTGCCGGCAGTTTTCCCACGGCATCCGCTGTGTTAAGCGATCTTTCGGCTTTGCGCTATCAATACAGGTATGAATACAAAAAATTGTACCACCATAAACCACACGAACTCACCAATGATTTTTACATAAAAGCCTACCTCAGTTTTAACGACTGGAAATATATTCCGAAAGAAAAATTTGAATGGATCGAGGAATGGCATGCTCATGAAAATCGTAAATATTTAATTGGGGTGATTCATTTCAAACATCTCATCGAAAATGACTGGTGGCGTGAAAAAGGAACTTCACTCATTCTTGCTCCCGAACCGGTCATTGAAGATGTTGAAATAAGAAGGCTAAGAAAAAAAAGTTTGGAACTTGCGGGAGTCGTTTAATGGCGGATTGACTGATTGGCGCCGGCATCGGATCGCTGCTATTTCCTCGGCAATTCCCCTGACAGGGCGGCCATGAATTGAACGCGGAAACTGGGAACGGGGTGGATTTTCAAACCCCTGATAATTTTTGCAATTCCTCTTTTAGCTGATCAAAATCCACCTGCACACTCACATTGGGCGTTTCTTCAGAATAAGCCACCAGGCCGTTTTTATCGACCACCACCACTCCCCTTTTTGCCACACCTTTTATTCCCAGTATAAAATTGCAGTGATACATTTCATATTCATGTATAGTCAGTTTATTAAAATCAGACAGCAATTCATAATTGATATTATGTTTTTCTTTGAACGCCTTTAATGAAAAAGGCATGTCAACAGAAATACCAATGGCTACAGCGTTCACCTGGTTATAAAAATCGAGCTCATCACGGTTGGTGCAGACTTGCCTGGTGCAAACGCTGGTAAATGCAGCCGGAAAAAAATTTATCACTAAAATCTTATCTGAAAAATCTTTCAACGTCATTTCTTTTCTTTCCGTATTAAACAACCTGAAGTCCGGCGCATTCGTTCCTCTTGCAATTGCCATAGAAAATTTTCATGCATTATACAATAATTCGATCAAAAAAAGGTCAGGGCGGGTAAAAATGGGGCTAAGAAGGTGTGGTTGGATTCTACGATCCCGGCACAGGGTTGCCAATTCATCACATCTTCTGGCAGTTTCATCACTTTGCAAAAATATCCCTCTATTTCTTGTATAATCTTGCTTAAAATTATATTTCATGAAAGTCAGATGGAAACAGCACGAGATTATACTGGTGAACATCCTCGCCGTCATACTTCTTATAGGTTTTTTACGGGAAATTCACAATACCCCCGCTTCGACATTTGCAGCACCATTTATTAACAATAATGTTCGCTTTGACCTCTATGACAACCTGATTTTCCCGGACCTGGGCATGGGCATTTTAATTTACCTGGTTTATATGTATCTAAATATTTTCGCCATTCCGGCTCTGGTAAAAAAGGCTTCGAAAGGAACATGGAGGGCAGCAGTATCATTAAGAAAATTTTCCCTTTCAGAATTAGCAAAAAACAATTTAAAAAAATATTCTTTCTTCCTGATGAAAATTATTTTATGTATGCTGATTTTAGGAACTGCGCTGAATTTTGCAACTTATCACAAGCATAAATGGCAATTTGATTATCCCGGTTTTTCGATTTTCATTAGCAGCAGCAACCAACGATCACAGATGGATATTTTTGGAAGTTATTGGTTCGTTTCTGCCATCATGGGTATCTATTTTTTATATGTACTCATCCGTGAAACAATCATTCATTACCTTGAAAATTCCCGAAACAAGCGTACTTACCGAACCTTGATTGCCAATAAGGTTACCGCTTTTCTGGTTCTTTATATTGCCATTCCCGTTTTTCTGAATGCCCTCAATGTCATCCATGAAAACGAATTTTATCCTTCCTATTTTTTAGTATTGGCTGCGTTGTTTGCAATGTTTATGTGCAATATGTATTGGATTTTCCCGCTAGGAAACAACGTTTCATTTTTTAATACCGCAACCATCTCGCGTTTATTGATAACTTCTTTTTTGTTGTCGTTTCCATTGATTGTTATTATTCATGAAGGATTCATTATAGCGTTATTATTCAGCTGGGGTTTTCAGGTATTTGTTTTTACACCAATAACCTGGCTTTTCTTTCAGTTCAATAAGGACAAAATATTACAATTGAAGGGCACGGAAAAGGAGCTGATAAAATCAAAAACCGATTTGCAATTTCTGCGTTCACAAATCAATCCCCATTTTCTTTTTAATATTTTAAACACACTTTACGGAACCGCACTGCAGGAAAATGCCGAACGCACTGCAAGCGGCATTCAAAAACTCGGAGATATGATGCGCTTTATGCTCCGGGAGAATAACCTAGATTTTATCCAGATGAGCAAAGAAATTGAATACCTGACAAATTATATCGCCCTGCAAAAATTACGGACGCAATCTTCCCCGGACATTATTATTGAAGAGAACATAAGCGGGCAGGACTGCAATCATAGCATCGCACCGATGTTATTGATACCCTTTGTTGAAAACGCTTTTAAACATGGAATAAGCCTGAAAGAGCCATCATGGATAAAAATCAATCTTGAATGCACGGAAAGCAACATCATTTTTGAAGTACGCAACAGTATACATGCCAGGCAGGACAATGACCCGGAAAATGAACGATCCGGAATCGGGTTTATTAATGTGATTGAAAGACTCAAATTAATTTATCCCGGGAGATTTCAAGCCTTAGTAAACCAGGACGAAAAAGAATTTTTCATTCACCTGGCCATTCAGCCTTAGTCAATCATCACTTTAATAAAACGATAATCATGAAATCCATTTCATTTTTTTTACTCTTCGTGATGAGCTTAGCCGCTCATGCACAAACAAAAAATCAGATCATTGTTGGAAATGCAGATAGCGTGTATTCAAAAATCCTTAATGAAAACAGGAAAATATGGATACATATTCCAGAGGATAATTCCCCCGACGGGGTTTTTGCTAAACAACATTACCCGGTCATTTATGTTTTGGATGGGTGGGAACCGACCTTTTCTTCCGTGGTAAATATTGTTGAGTTATTGTCTGGAGGCAGCGGAAATCTTGCATTTCCGCAAATGATCGTTGTCGGTATCCCAAATACCGATCGTACACGAGACCTTACTCCGACGCACATTGTCTCAGCGCCGGTGATGGACAGCATGTCTGCCCGCTTTTCCGGCGGAGGCGAAAAATTTATTTCTTTCATCGAAAAGGAACTAATGCCGCATATTGATTCGGTATATCCAACCGCTCCGTACAGGGTATTTATAGGTCACTCATTAGGGGGGTTGATGTCAATTTATACAATGATGCACCACCCGAAATTATTTAATTCCTATATCGCCATTGATCCAAGCATGTTTTGGGATAATCGAAAGATTCTCATGCAGGCAAAAGAAGCCCTTGAAAAAAATGGCTTTGATGGCACTTCTTTATTTCTTGCCATGGCCAATTCGATGAACAGCGGGATGGACACCAGTATTATAGGACCCATCATGCGGGCAACCTTTCAGCTCGATGATTACTTACATTCCAATAAAACCAACGGATTGCTGTCAGCAAGCAAATATTACCCGGAATATGATCATCAGTCTGTTCCTTTACCTGCGCAATACGATGGGTTGCGATTTATTTTCGGTTTTTATAATTACAATTTCCCTTTTGCGGAATTTTTCAATTCTTCTTACAAATCTGATTCTTTGTTGAGCAATCATTATAAAATGATCAGCAGGCGCATGGGGTATACCGTATCTCCTCCTGAACAATTTGTGAATGGTATAGCCTACCAGTTAATGAGCATGAACCAGCTTGACAGAGCAAGGTATTTTTTTGAAATGAATGTTAACAATTATCCAACCAGTTTTAATGCGCATGATTCGATGGGGGATCTTTTTGTGAAGACAGGGGATAAGGAAAAGGCAATTCTCAGTTATTCCAAATCGCTATCTCTCCGTGAAACGGCAGAAACAAGACAGAAACTGGAAAAACTAAAAGCATCCAGATAATATTAAATGCGAAAAGAAGATTTTACTTTTGACATATACTTAAGAAATGCTCAGTGCCATTGCCATAGATGATGAACCGATCGCCTTGGATGTGATAAAAAACCTCTCTTCAAAAATTTCCTTTATTGAAGTAAAAAAATTTTTCACCGATGCCTTTGAAGCGATGGATTTTTTGCAAATAGAAAAAGTTGATCTTATTTTTCTTGATATTAAAATGCCCGACATATCGGGTATTGAATTTTTGAAATCCATTCCAAATCCCCCGATGGTCATTTTCACTACTGCTTACAGTGAGCATGCGGTTCAAAGTTTTGAATTGGATGTGATCGATTATTTGTTAAAACCATTTTCCCAATCTCGTTTTTTAAAGGCCTGCCATAAAGCCAATGAACTATTCAAACTAAAAAATAACCCACCCGCTTTATCAGGCCAAACTGATTCGATATTTATTAAAAGCGGCTTTGATCAAATTCGGGTTGTTTTCGATGATATTTTATATGTCGAAAGCAGTGGCAATTACATGCAGTTTGTTGTGAATAATCAGAAAATATTATCCCGGTTAACAATGAGTGAAACCGAAGCGTTACTGCCTTCTTCAGTTTTTGTTCGAATTCACCGGTCCTATATTGTGTCAAAAAAGCACATCACCAAGATTGAAAAAAATTCAATTTGGGTAAAGCAAATTGAGCTGCCGGTTGGCGCAGCCTACCTGAAAGAAATGCAGAAAATCACCGGATAAACAATAAAAAAATCATTGCATAAGTTCCTGTCGGGTATAAAAACAATGAACTGAAAAATTTTGCGTTTAACAAAGGTATGTTTGGGTCGGGCAGTAATTGATTAATTTTAAACCACATGAAAAAAAGAATTCAGAACTTACTTCAGAAAATTCTAGGGTTTGAAAACTATCTCTATTACTTCTCGCGATTTATGATATTTACGGCGAGGACCTTTGCCTATGAAATGGAGTTTTCCAGGTTTATAAAACTCATTCCGGCGGGCGATAATATTATCCTTGATATCGGCGCCAACATTGGAATTACTTCCGTCGTGCTGGCTAAAAAATTCCCCGATTCCGCAATCCATGCCTTTGAACCCATACCTCCGAATATCCTTACGATCAAGAGAATCATCCGACACTATAAACTCAAAAATGTCCAGCTGCATGAAACTGCGCTTGGGGAAGAAACAGGCAGTCTTAAAATGGTAGTGCCGGTAATAAATAATGTGCGCATGCAGGGTTTGAGCCACGCTTATGTGGAAGGCAATAACGAGGATTGGAATAAAGGCGACATATATCACATGCAGATGATCAGGCTGGATGATCTTACTGCATTAAAAGGTGATAAAAAAATTGTTGCCATAAAAATGGACGTTGAGAATTTTGAATATCACGTATTGAAAGGCAGTGTAGAATTGTTGAAAAAACACAAACCGGTTATATATTGCGAGCTTTGGAATAACGAAATGCGCCACCTTGCCATTTCCCTGTTAAAGGAAATCGGTTATATCATTCAAAATAACAAGGGAAAAAAATTTGAGAATTCTGCCGACGAATCTTTCGCCGATTTTATTTTTATTCACCCCGGCAATACCTGGTCCTGAACAGGTTAATCCCTATATCCGGCTTTGCCGTTCGTAAATTTTCAATGGAAAATTCTTATGGGATAAATTACCTTTCCTGAAACTGACTTTCCATGAATAAATTACTAATGCCGGTTATTGCTGCACTGACTTTTGTTCAGCAGGATGATATGAACTCCGAAAAGGTATTGCATCAAATGTATGATCGTTATTCCGGGAAATGGTATCGGACATTTACGTTTGTGCAGAAAACAGAAAATTTCAGGAATGATTCGCTGGTTAAAACATCCACCTGGTATGAAGCAGTGATGTTTCCGGATAAATTCAGAATAGATTTTGGCGATCTGAAAAACGGTGACGCAGTCATTTTTGCCCATGATTCCGCTTTTAATTTTCACGCGGGGGTATTGAAGAGCAGAAATGCCGATCATAATGATTTGACCTTTTTATTGGGAGGTTTATATTTTTATCCCTTTGTTAAATCGATTGAGCAGGTAAAGGCTTTGCATTATGATCTCAGTAAATTTCATACTGACACATGGAATAACAAACCGGTTTATGTTATTGGCGCAAACACAAATGATGAAAAAGTAAATCAATTGTGGGTGGATAAAGAGAAATTGGTTCTCGTACGCTTTATTAAATACGATGAGAACAGGAAAGAAGAGGGCATTTTAGCAGATCAGCAAAAGTTTGCCGGTGGCTGGTCAGAAACAAAAGCCACGTTTTATATCAACGGTAAGCTCGTACAAAAGGAGTATTACCGCCAATGCACGGCAAATGGAAATATTGACGCTGCCCTTTTTGAGCCGGCGGAGTTTGGAAAAGTACATTGGTACAGGGAAGGCATGCAGTAATAAGCCAACGATAAGAATCAAAAGATAAAACCGGGAGCCGGGAAATAAAGGAATGGTTCCCTATTTCCTTCTTACAGAATCACTTTTTCCATCTCCATGCTGCGTGAGCCTTTGATCAGCAAGGATGCGTCACGAATTTTTTGTTTTTGCATCCACTCTTTTGCCTGCAGATTATTTTCAAAACTCAGGTACGGATGATTTATTTTCAAGAAATCCCCGCCAACTAAGGCCACATTTTTCCATGGATATTGTTTGATGAGCTCAACAATGTTTTGATGTTCCTGCAAACTTTCATTGCCCAATTCTGCCATGGCACCCAGTATCAATATTTTGTTTGGATCCGGCAAATGTGAAAAATTTTCGATCGCTGCCCTCATGCTTGACGGATTTGCGTTATAGGCATCAAGAATAATTTTGTTGGAATCTTTTTCAATCAACTGCGACCGGCTATTTGTGGGCGTATAATCCCCGACAGCAACCCTTATTTTTTCTTCCGGGACTTTGAAATATTTTCCGATGGCAATGGCTGCTAAAACATTCGGCAGATTATAATCGCCAACCAATTGTGTAGAAATATTTTTGACAGAAAACCCCTCTTTCATTTCAACCTGTAAGAAAGGTTCGCTCTTTAGCGCAATCCCGGTTATGTCTGCATTTGAAGTTCCGTAAGTAACTATATGCTTAATTCCCGCGCTCATTTCGCGGAGGTATTCATAATCCCACATAACCACAGCAGTTCCGTTGTGTGTGCGGAGAAAATCATACAGCTCGCCTTTGCCTTTTCGCACACCCTCCAAGCCGCCAAAACCTTCCAGGTGTGCCTTGCCGGCATTGGTAATGATTCCGTGCGTTGGCAAAACATATTGGCAATACCCGGCTATTTCGTTTTGATGATTGGCACCCATTTCGATCACGGCGACCTCAGCATCCTTTTTTACCTGGAGCATGGTAACGGGTATACCTATGTGATTATTAAGATTTCCTTTGGTGGTATACGTTTTATAAACAGAAGATAATACGGCATGGATAAGTTCTTTGGTTGTGGTCTTTCCATTACTCCCCGTGATGGCAATAAACGGAATGTTCAATGCCTGACGATGATATTTCGCAAGCTGCTGCATGGTGCCCAAAACGTCATCGACGAGAAAAACCTTTTCCGAATTCACGGGCTGAGGTTCATCAATAATAACATATGCTGCGTTTTTATCCAGTGCCTGTGCGGCAAAATTGTTGCCGTTAAAATTCGGACCTTTCAATGCAAAAAAAATATCACCCGCCTGTATTTTTCTGGTATCCGTCTGGATCGAAGGATGCCGCTGGTATATCTTATAAAGTTCTTCTGTGCTGATCATAATCCCGCAAATTTAGATAACAAAAAAGCCATCCCAAATTTTGAGATGGCTTCTTATTATGTTTAAATTTCTTTTATTGCTTTCTTGTATTTTGCCTCCGCTCCTGGTAATTGATACCTGTTTGTCTCCCGTTGCCTGCGGGACTTCCTACCCTGTCCATTGCACAGCGGAAACCGATGGTCGCGCTCGCCTGATCTTCTTCAAGAAAACGACGGGTTCCGGGGCTTAACCAGTAAGGACGATCGTCCCAGCTGCCGCCTTTTACTACTCTTGATTTATCACTGATCAGCGTGGTAAAGCCGTAGCCATAACTTTTTGCCGAATCTCTGTTATAGGTTACGCCTGTTATCAGTGAATCACCATCAAGATAATTTATGACATCACCTTTTTGATAGTTACGACGGGCTTTGCTTTCGTCATCGGTCACATAGCGCATCTTAATTCTTCCCAGGCTATCCCTGTCGGGTTTATTTTCTTTACCCATATCAATTGTTTCAAAATGATTTCCCCGAAAAGGTGCAACGTCGCTCATATCCTGGCCTGACATCGGGCGATAAACATCGGCAACCCACTCGCTCACATTTCCTGACATATTATACAGTCCAAAACCATTTGGGAAAAAAGAAGTCACCGGAGCCGTGTAGACTGCATTATCATTCAGGCCGCCTGCGACACCCATGTTATCACCAGAACCACGTTTGAAGTTTGCAAGAAAAGTTCCCTGCCAGCTTCCGTGTTTGGTGTCACGAAGCCCGTTAACATTATTGCTCCAGGAATAAACTTGTTTGTTGGTGATTAATTCTTCGCCGCGCTTATTGTCTTTTTTGCTTGCCATCGGATTTTGATTGATGTATCCGAGCGCAGCATATTCCCATTCGGCTTCCGTTGGCAGACGGTAAGATGGCAATAAAATGCCATCCTCAAAGGTTACCTGCGTTCTTGGCGTTCCGTTAGGATTTTTCAACGGGTTATTTTTTGATTTTGCTGCCTGACCCGGTGTAGCCTGGTATTCTCCCAGCAAATATGCTTTTGTATTGAAATTTTCCTGGCCGAGGCCCTGGATATTTTTTAAAGAATTTTTGTTGATATAACCCCTGTCAACAAGCGCCTTTTCATTAACACGGTCGCTTCTCCATAAACAAAAATCGTGAGCCTGTTTCCAGGTTACGCCAACAACAGGATAATAATTGTAAGAGGGATGACGGAAGTAATACTCAACCATGGGCTCGTTATAAGCCAGTTCGCTTCGCCAAACCAGGGTGTCGGGCAATGCCTGATCACGAACCGCTTTAAATTCATCACCATCAAAAACATTATTTATCCAATAAAGATATTCGCGGTAGTGGACATTGGCCACTTCAGTTCTGTCGATATAAAATGAATTTACGGTTACTCTTCTTGGAACGTTGTTCCAGTCACTCATCACGTCTTCTTCTGTTGCCCCCATGGTAAAGGTACCACCCTGAACAAACACAAGACCGGGTCCTGTACGTTGCTCTTTTTCCAGTGAAACCTGGTAGCCACCCATGTTTTTGTCATTATAGTTCCAGCCTGTTACCGTGGATTGTTCCGGCTTTTTGCTGCAAGATGCGACCAGCACCGCTATGCTTCCGAACAGAGTTAGGTTTTTCCAATTCATTTCAAAAATATTTAGCATGATGTGAACTCAATAAACGTTATTGGTTTGCAATTATTGTACCTTAAAGGTTGATTTATGTAAGATTTTTGAATGGTCCAATATAGGTAGTTTTTCGGGTAAAATAGGGTGAAATATGTAACTGTTAAGCCAAAAAAATGACAATTTTTCAGCTTGATATAAACCCCCGGGCTTTTAATCCGGGAAAGCGAAAACCGCAGTTGTGCGACCTGCATAAACGGGAAGGGTCATTATTTGACATAATTTAATTGGCATGATACTTTATTGCATATGATTATTCCAAAAAGATATAACTTTCCATACACAATAAAGCAAATCGGAAACCGTTGAAGTAAAGTTAATTATAAAGGTTTGCTAATAAACATACTACTGAATGGTAAAATTTTACTCTGAAATTTAAAGTAACCATATACCGGAACATGAGCTCGGTTTTTTTCCGGTAATCTTGAAATCAAAATAAGACAAATCAGAAAACATGAAACGATTGACCTTTAGATTAGCTGCTTTTGCTCTTTTCGCACTTAGTTTTAATTTTTTACATGCGCAATATCTTGCTAACGGCATTGTAACCACCGCAGTTCCTTTTTTAAGAATATCTCCCGATGCGAGGGCCGGCGGAATGGGCGATTTAGGCGTGGCAACTTCTCCTGATGCAAACTCATCGTTTTATAACCTGGCAAAAACGCCATTTTCAAAACATGATTATGGCATTGGTCTTACCTATACTCCCTGGTTAAAAGATCTGGGTTTGAATGATGTGTATTTATTATCCGCTGCCGGTTTTTATAAACTGGATGCCAATGAGGCAATTTCTGCATCAATCAGATACTTCAGCCTGGGTAATATACAATTTACCGATTACAGCGGCAATACGCTTGGACAGGGACAACCGAGAGAATATGGAGCCGATTTTGGATATTCACGCAAATTGTCTGACCGGCTGTCCGTGGCTTTGGCTTTGCGTTATATCCATTCAAATCTCGCTGCGGGATATGCTTCCAACGGACAAACTTACAAACCCGGTAATTCAGTAGCCGGAGACATCTCCTTTTATTACAATCTCCAAAATGAGGCCGGACAGGGCTGGGCTTTCGGAGCCACGGTAACCAATCTTGGAAATAAGATCGGCTATACCAACGACGCTACGGAAAAGGACTATATCCCTGCATCGCTTAACCTGGGTACTGCCTATACGGCAGTATTTGATGAGCAGAATAAAATCATGTTCGGTGTTGACTTGCACAAATTATTGGTACCTGCGCCGCCAGCCCCGACCAATAATGACACGACCAATAATGCCAATCTGGTTACATACAGAGACAAAACCGTTGTGAGCAGTTGGTTCAATTCGTTTTCCGGACCCAATCAGCTGCAATTGATTGATGTTTCGCTGGGAGCCGAATACTCTTACCAGGATCAATTTTTTGTTCGCGTGGGATATTTTTATGAAAACCCCAACCAGGGTGATCGGAAATATTTTACTGCCGGTGTAGGATTAAAATATAATGTCATCGGGTTGAATTTTTCTTACCTGGTGCCATCCGGCAACGGGGTTACCAGAAATCCGCTATCAAATACGATTCGTTTTGGGCTGGTATTTGACTTGGATAACAACAGCAGCAGCGGAACAACAACCACTACGCCTGCCACTACCAATCAATAATTGACAGTCTTCTTAAAATAAAATAATTTTGAAACGTCCTGTAAGACCTGCAGGACGTTTTCTTTTTTAATCAAACATTATGTCTTTTAGAATTGGCAATGGAATGGATTTTCATCAACTGGAGGAGGGCCGCAAGTTTTGGTTGGGCGGTGTAGAAATTCCTTTTCATAAAGGCGCCGTCGGTCACAGCGACGCAGATGTTTTATTGCATGCGATCTGCGACGCATTGCTTGGTGCACTGAATTTGGGTGATATTGGGATTCATTTTCCCGACACCGATGCCGCCTGCAAGGACATAGACAGTAAAATACTGCTGGAAAAAACCTTTGCACTGGTCAGGAATAAAAATTATCGCATCGTTAACATTGATTCGACCGTTTGTCTGCAGGAACCAAAGATCAGCCCTTACACCAAGGAAATGCGCAGAATAATCGCTTCCATTCTCGAAGTCTCTGTGGATGATATTTCCATTAAAGCGACCACAACCGAACACATGGGATTTGTCGGAAGAGGTGAAGGAATTGTTGCCTATGCATCGGCGTTAGTGGAGTCCCGGTCGGCGAAAAGACCATAGGTAACAGCCGGGGCAGGAAAAGGTGAGGTTCAGTTGTTGGTTTCCCTTTTCCATTAATAAGAAAACGTAATCCGCATTTCCTGATTCGTATTTCCTAAATTTGCGCATGGCGAATTTGCAAGTGAAGATTCTTAAAAAATCGGATAATCCTTTGCCGGAGTACGTTACGGAAGGCTCGGCGGGCATAGACATAAGCGCTAACCAGGCTAAAAAAATATCCATTAAACCTTTTGAAAGAATTCTGATTCCCACCGGCTTGTTTATTGAGTTGCCGCCTGATTACCAAGCCCGGATTCGTCCGCGAAGCGGGCTGGCAATTAGAAGCGGAATTAGCTGTTTGAATTCTCCCGGCACCATTGATTCGGATTTCAGGGGTGAAATAAACGTTATTTTGATAAATCTCTCCCATGAAGAGCACTATATTGCACGCGCAGACCGCGTGGCGAAAATGATTGTGAGCAGGATCGAAAAAGTGAAATGGAGAACTGCACAAAAAATGAGTGTCACTGAACGCAACGATGGTGGATTTGGGCATAGCGGTAAATCATAAGAATCATGAAAAAAAATTTCTACTTCATTGCCTTTCTGGTTTTATCAGTGCTCGCAGGCTGCAGGTCAACAAAAAAAATCCAGAAAATAATTACTGCCCCTCCCCACTTAGACACGGTGCAGCTTGCCCCGGTTGTTTCAGCAGATCCTAAGGCCGATTCAATAAGATTCATGCGTAATGCATATCAAAAAATTCAACGTAACCGGATTGATTTCAGAACATTTTCTGCAAAAATAAAGGTTCATTACCAGGCCAGTGACGGGAAGGATAACGATTTCACCGCCTATTTACTGATGATAAAAGACAGCCTCATCTGGGTTCGTGTCAGCGCAACGATAGTTGACTATGAAGCATTCCGGTTATTGGTTACGCCCGACAGCGTAAAGTTGATTAATCGTCTGAATAAAACGTATCAGATCAGATCCGCAAGCTATCTCCAGGATGTCATTCATATTCCTTTAAGTTTTAAAACCCTGCAGGATCTCCTTATCGGGAATCCCGTTTATCTTGACAGCAATATTGTCTATTATAAAAAAGAACCGACACATTTGGTTTTGATGAGTGTGGGAAATCCTTTTAAAAATTACCTGATGGTTAATAAAGACAATTATACGGTTCAGCACAGCAAGCTGGATGATGTGGATGTAACACGGGCACGCACCTGCGAAATTACCTATAGCGATTATGCACCATTGGATTCTACTTTTTTCTCGATGTACCGCCAGGTCTCCGTCACCGAAAAAGCCAGCGTGGATATACAGCTTAACTTTAAAGAATATAATTTTAACAGGCCATTATCTATTTCATTTAAAGTTCCAAAAAATTATAAGCGAAAATAATCGTTATAAAAAATATTGAAGAAACTAACCCCGATCACTATGCGCCCAAGAATTCTTTTGTTCAAAATAGCTACGATCACCACAGCATTTTTGTTTTGGTCTTTACGATCTTTTTCGCAACAACCCAGCAAAAGCGAACTTGAAAAGGAACACGCAGCCATTCAGCAGGAAATAGAAGATGTAAAAAGATCTCTTGATGAAACAAAAAGAAACCGCAAGGAAACATTGGGACAACTCGCCTTGTTGCAAAGAAAATTACGGTTGCGCGAAGCGGCCATTCAAAATACGAATCAGCAGATAAACTATATACAGTCGGATATGAGCCAGTCGCTGAAAGAAATTTTTAGTCTGCGAAAAGAACTGGATACCTTAAAAAAACAATATGAAGAGAGCGTGGTATATGCATACAAAAACCGGAGCAGCTACGATTTTTTGAATTTCATTTTTGCGTCAACCAGTTTCAATGATGCCGTAAAGCGTGTTGAATATTTAAAAACATACAGATCCTACCGTGAAGAGCGCGCTGAAAATATTCGCAAAACCCAAATACTGTTACAAGATAAAATCTCAGGATTAAAAGTCAAGCGTGAACAAAAAGATGTGGCATTACAAAAACAAAATAAAGAAAGAACAGTGCTTGAAGATGAGAAAAAGGAAAAAGATCAGTTTATCAGTAAATTAAAATCGCATGAGAAAGAGTTAAAAAAAGAAATGGCTGATCGCAAAAGACAGGATGATAAATTACAATCTGCTTTGCGTGCAGCCATTAACCGGGAAATAAAACTGGCACGGGAAAGAGACGTTGCTGAACAGAAAAGAAAAGATGCGGCTGCAACAGCTGCTATAAAAAATAACGCGGCAAAAGAAAACAGTGACAACACAAATACAAGTCCGAAAACGACCACCGCTGCAAAACCAAAAAGTGTTTTTGAATCAACCCCTGAAGGAATAATTGTTTCTGCAGATTTTGAAAAGAATAAAGGAAGATTGCCATGGCCGGTTGAAACAGGGCACATCACGATTCCTTTTGGGATCAATAATGTTGAAGGATTAAATAATATCAAGGAAGACAATCATGGCATCACTATCGGAACACAGGTTGGCGCCCCGGTCCATGCCATTTTTGATGGAGAAGTTTCCTCTGTATTTAATATAGAAGGCGCCATGGCCGTTTTTGTGCGGCACGGAAAATATTTTACTGCTTACAGCAATTTATCTGCCGTAAGTGTTGCCAAGGGAGAGAAAGTGAAAACCGGGCAGCTATTGGGCCGCGCTGGTGAAAATGAAGACGGCAACGGGGAAATAAATTTTATTTTAATGAATGAAAATAAGAATGTAAACCCCGAATTGTGGTTAAGAAGGAGATAATCAACGCTAAATTATTTCCGGTTAAATCTTCGGGATACTCTGGTAACCATCGGTCATGAACGATCTGTTGCTCACAAACACTTACAAAACCTGTTATACAAAGCCTCATACTGGGGGACTATCCGGTGAATATCAAATAGCTTCGCATGAACAGCCGCGCTGGCTTTAAATTTCTGCAACGTTGCATCACTTTCTAATATGGTGATCGCGTTTCTGCTCATATTTTCGATATCGCCTACATGACTCAAAAAACCGGTTATGCCATCAACATTTATTTCAGGCAAACCGCCAACGTCGGTTGAAATTACCGGAACCCCTGCAGCCATTGCTTCCAGGGCAGCCAATCCAAAGCTTTCGTATTCGGATGGAAGTAAAAACAAGTCTGCTACAGCAATAATTTCTTCCATTTGTTCCTGCTTGCCTACAAAACGAACATCCTCAGATAAATTCAATTCACGACAAAGATCTTCAGCAGCCGAGCGATCAGGGCCGTCGCCTACCAATAACAATTTGCTGGGGATTTTTTTTCTTACCTCCGCAAATATGCGGACAATGTCGTCGACGCGTTTAAGCTTTCTGAAATTGGAAGCATGCAATAAGATTCTTTCGCCATTTTGTGCA
>Ga0070731_10001099_pt1 | contig 29742 bp, 19 predicted proteins | sample Coa_R1_2_FD_66448 | JGI IMG/M metagenome (GOLD analysis project Ga0070731, IMG submission 66448) | Surface soil microbial communities from Centralia Pennsylvania, which are recovering from an underground coalmine fire - Coalmine... | ecosystem: Environmental > Terrestrial > Soil > Unclassified ... | reverse complement strand
GGCCACTTGGTGGCCGGCGCGGAGGGTTCTAGGCGACGAATCGGTCACGCCGAGGGATACGCCGAGCGCGGGGTGACGGCGACCCCGTCGTGGATGATCGTCATACATCGAGCCGAGGTGACGACCGCGAAGGGCGCCCCCCGCCGAACGCGGGACTCCAGAAGTATGCGCCGGGTGTAATCCGCCCCGCGCGGTCCCATTCTCGTCGTATCACCCCGTACTTCCCCACTTGATCAATCGCCGGCGTGAGCCAAGAGCTCGTGCATGGCGCGGTCCAGCGGTGTTCCGACAGGATGAGTGCGGGGACACTCTGCCAGTATCTCGGCTAACACGCGATCCTGATCGGATGGCAGGCGCAACCTCTCGAACAAGAACGATTTGGCGCTTTTGGCACCCGCTTCGCGCTCAATCGAAGCGAAGCCCGGAAAGGACACGCCGAATTTCGTCTTCAGGACTCTGCGAACGTGATCCTCCGGAAGCGCGAAGAAGATATCTGGCGGCTCAAACTCGATCTTGACCGGTGGTGCCTCGTCATCCGGCCAGTGCTTGAGGAGGCTTGAAATCGCCTGGCTCTCCTGGCTGTCTTCGCGTGACGTGCGGTCGAAGAGAATGAAGATCGGTATCCGTAGCCTGCGAAGGAACTCTGCCTCGGCGAGCAGCTTTGTCCGTGTCGTCCCTCTTAGGGGAAGGATTGCGATGCGTGCTTTTCGCAGGTCGTCGCCGTAGAAATGGTCGATCACCTGTTCGTCGTGGCGACCCTCGACGATCAGGAAAGCCTGGGTCAGCTGTATCAACTCTGCTGGCGAGAGTCCGGCTCGGTCCGCGCGCGCCGTGAGTGCGCCAAGGACATCTCGGGTGATCGGATCTGTCCGGCTCATCCCATCGCTGCCTTCGTAGACCAGAACGTACTCGGCGCTCTCGAGCGGCAGCCTGAGGAACGGGGCCGCGTGCGTAGCCACAAGCACGAAGGCGCCCGCTTCTGCGAGCGAAGCGATCCACTCCGCCACTTGTCTTTGCGCTGAAGGGTGGAGGTGGCGCTCCGGCTCGTCGAAGATGTAGAGAGTCTCGGGCTCAACAAAGATCACGCGGCGGTCTTTGCTCTTGGCTACCTCCGGTATCAACTGCCGAATACCGAACGCCCCGGCCCCTTCCATGTTTGTTTCAGCCGAGATTCGCCTCTCCGCAGCCGACTCGAGTGAGGGGAACAGCTCTATATCGCCTATCAAGCGTTCTACTGCCTGCTCGAACGACGCGGTCGGCGGAAGGTCGGCAAGCGCCTCGATATCGCGCTCGAGACGGCGTGCTGCTTCGATCGCCGAGTAGCCGGCCCAGACGGCGGTGCCGCTTCCGACGACAGTAATCTCATAGCGACGGTCGTCGTCCAACCGCTCGACGCAGACAGCGAGGCGGCGGCCGTTTCGGGGCCAAGAGACGGGAGAGACCGCCTCGATGACGATTCGGTAGCGCTCGCGGATGAACCGAGGTGCAAGCTCGGTTGCTCGAGCGGACACGGACGCGCACAGCGCTTGGACGATGGGATGTACGCGGACGAAGCCTCCGTCAACCTCTTCGAGCCAGTTATCGTCGCTTGAGTGCAGCGCCTCGAACTTGAAGTACCTGCTCTCCCGAAGCTCGCGCTCTGCGTATCCAGCGGCTTGCTCAAGAAGGGCTTTGAACAGCGCTTCGATTCGCGTCTTTAGCTCGGATGCTAGTTCTTCGAGTCCGCCTCCAATCGTGCCGATATGTGCGGCCCGGAAAGGTCGAAAGGTCGCAAGTTCCGTGAGGTCGTAGATGAAGATCCCAGGGTCGCTCTCCGATATGACGCTCCTCACGATGTCGTTTAGAACTGGGATGTAGTCATCTGCCCAGAAAGTTCGATTCGCATCGAGAGTGCGAGCGGCCTCTAGAAATCGCTCCGGGCGCGCTCCGGGTGCGAGCCCCATCCAGTGAACCACGCGCGGGTCGGAGTCAGTCGCAACAGCGACGAGTCGCGAAGCAAGGCACAAGTCAAGGAGCTCCTCAAAGGCGCCGGCGACCGCCTGCCAATTCGAGCATCGCGCGCGACCGAAGTCCATGAGCCCTTTCTTGAGACGTTCGAGAAGCAGGGGAAGCTCCTCCTGAACATCCCCAAGAGCCATCACTTCGTCTCCACCGATCATGATCGAATTAGGCTCCGCCAGGTCCGGATCGATCAGCAATCGCATGAAATGGAGTTCATCGAACGCGATCCTGGGCGGACGCCGCTGAATGAGCTCGGACAGCAGATCATCGGCTGATGCCACGCCTGCCGAGGCGGCAGTCAGTTCAACTAGAACCGCCGCGCCCGCGTGTGGTGCTGGCATGTCGCGGTCGCGGAGAGAAGTTCGAACGACTCGTCTGTCATCGCTCTCGCCGCAGAGACAAGCCTCGATTGCCTCGAGAGTGTTGCTCTTCCCCGCATCGTTCCGTCCGAAGAGAACGATCGCTGGACTCCATTCGAAGGTCGCGCGGACATTCTTGAACGTGCCCACAAATCCGATCCACTTGACGTTCAGGTGCGCCTCGTGGGATTAGCTCATCGCCATTAGCAAGGGCCAACCCGATCCCGCTCGCGAAGGATCTCAAGCCAGACTCGGATCAGCCCCTCAGGAGCTTCTCGCGGCAAATGACCGTGCTTCATGTGGGTTACCCGATCAAAGAACGCGATCGGGCGCAAGCCGCCTCGCTAAGCGCCCACGACACGTGCCCGTCCAGCCTCTCAGCCAACCGCCTCGCCCAGGTAACTGCGAAAGCATGCGGTCCGTTGCTGCGCCAGGCGGGCCAGCTTGCCGCCGGAGCTCGTGCGAGAGCGGATAAAGCGCGAGGGGCACGGGACAGGCGGACTTCTGAGCTGCTCGCACCGGTCATCGCGGTCACGATCGGCAGCCGACAGCCTCGCGGTTGTGACCACAGCGGCCTCAGGAGCCCAATGGCGAGCGCGCGGCGTCAGCACAGGCACGCAAGGACGAGGTGCGCGTGGTGCGTATTCGCTCAACGGGACTCATCGCGCAGGTAAAGGGCGAACACGAGAATGCCAAGCGGTCGTTGACGGCCGAGCGCAGCGGCGGATTCGTGCTCCCCTCCTCCTTGTGCTCGCGATAAACCACGCGCGGTGTCAGATCAGCGGTGTACCACCTGGTAACAGATGAGGCGCACCCGCTCGCTTGTCAGCTGCGGCAGCCTGTCTCGCTCTTCGTCGTCGGCGGGGCGAAGCCCCTCATCGGCAACGAGTTCGAGGATGGCGAGGGCCGCCGCCGCCGAGGTCAGATCGCCATCCTTTAGCTCCCGCCGGAGCGAGGAAAGGCGACGTCGCACGAGCGGCCCTCTCGGCACTTCAAGTGCCGCCGCGGTGTCCCGGGCGGTGGTCGCCGCCACGCCGTGTTCGGCAAGGGCCGCGGCCTCGCGCGCAAGCAAGTCGAGGGCCCAGCGCTGACTCTCGGGGATCTGGACTGCCTCCGCTGCCGGGTCAAGACGCTGCGCGTACTCGTCGAGGATCTCGCCCTGGGTCCGCTCCCAGAGGTCGTAGAGCGTCGGCGCAATCCCTTCGGGAAGTTCCCGCGGCGTCCCAGGCTTACACCGAATCCGCTGAATGATCTCCAGCTCGTCGCGAACCGGCTCGTCGGATCGAGCCACCTCAACGTACCGCCACGCACGCTCGTCGAACCGCGACGGTTGAGGCCGAGAGCCAAGAAGGACACGCACGCCAAAGAAGACGCCAAGAGCATCATCGGGCAGCCGCTCATTGGCAAAGCCGCTTCCCGCACCGTGCGGCATCGCCTGAAGTTCGGCGAGCCGCTCCGCCGCGAGCGCTGAACGCAGCTCCATCCGGAACTCCTCACCCGAGAAAGCATCGAGCGTCGCCTCGGCCTCCTCCAAAATGCCTGTGTCCTCGCCCGCGATGCCACGGATCTGCTCGGCCGTGTCAGCGAAGTTCTGCTCTATAGCTGCGACCTCCTCGAAGACTGGAGCCTCCATACCGACCGAGATGTTCGCGTGGGCAATCTTCCGCAGCAGGCGCTCGTACAGGCGAAGTAGCGCGTCGAGCTCGCCGGCAGGGAAGAGATTGAACAGGAAGATTTCCTGCCCAGCCCACGGACTCCCGAGCCGATCAATGCGACCGTTGCGTTGCACGAGGCGCATCGGGTTCCAGGGCATGTCGTAGTTGACGATGTAACGGGCCTCCTGAAGGTTCTGGCCCTCGGCCAGAACGTCGGTCGCGATCAGCAGGTTCTTCTCGTCTTCCGGGGCGATCGGTCCCCGCCCCGCCTCTTCGACCATCGTCCGCGGCGAGAAGAGCCTCACTTTCTCGAGCCTGTGCTGGGGATTCTCGCCGCGGGTCCCTGTAACGACGACGTAGTTGCGATGGCCAAAGCGATCGCCATCCGCCTCGAGATCGGCGCGAAACGCCTGCTCGATCCAGTCGGCGGTGTCGGCGTAGTACGTGAAGATGATCGCCTTTTCCTCACCTCCCATCTCGCGCCACAGCAGCTGCGAGAGCGCCTCGAGCTTCGGGTCGTTCTCGATCGTGGCGCTCGCGACGGCCTCGCGGAAGCTGCGGAGGATCTCCAGGTCGGCGTCGACATCAGCGCGCAACCGTTCTGCGTCGTACTCGGCGAGCGGGCGCCAGTCTTGGCCGAGGTCGGCGACAAGCTCCGCCGGGTCGTCTGCCTCGCTCCCCTGTGAGCGCCGCGACGCCGGAACCAAGACTCGCTCCTCGTCGAGTGCGGCAAGAAACGCCTCGCTTGCCGCGATCATCGTTTCGCACGTGAGCCTGAAGGCGTGGACGCTCGACTCGAACCGCTTGAGCAGGCCGGTGCGAAGAATCCCAGCGAGTGTCTGCTCGCGGGCGTTTGCCTGTTGATCGAGTCGATAGTTGTCCGGCTGGTAGCGGCCGAGTGTGAGCCGATCCATCCCGGCCGCGACCTGCCCAAAGAGACCGGGGTATGCATCGTCGAGCTCGTAGTACTTCGTCCTGAGCCGCGCGATCGGAAAAGCGATCGGCTCTCCGTTGATCGTCGCGTTCGGGTAGTTCTTCTGAATGAAGCGACGAGTGCGTCGGACGCTCGTGGCGTCGATCAGCTTGAACATCGCGCTCGCCGAGTCACCTCGCATCGCGGACTCCTCTGCTTGGCGGAAATAGGCAAGGAGGTCAGGGATCCCGATCGAGCGGAAACGGGCGGTGTGTCGCGCAAAAAGCAGAAGCTGGTGATAGAGGTCGTGAATCGAGTTGTTGACGGGCGTGGCCGTCATCAGGCAGAGCTTCTTGCGCGCCCCGCCCATCAGCCGCGACAGCGCCCGGTACTGATCGGTGTCAGGGTTCCTGAACGCGTGCGCCTCATCAACTAGGACGAAGCGGTAAGCGTCCTTGTCGAGCGAGAGGAATTCCCTGTCACCTCCGAGCTGTTTCTCGGCTGCAAGCTGCTGGTAGCTGAGCACTTGACCGGCAATGTTGCGAGCCCGTAGGTGTGTTTCCCAGAAAGAGTCGCGGAGAGCCGCGGGCACGATGACCAGCGCTCGTAGTCCTTCCTTGTTTACGTAGTGGTCGAGTAGCTCCGAGCCGACGAAGCTCTTGCCGAGCCCCACACCGTCGCCGATCAGGACGCCGTCGAAGCGTTCAATGATCCGAAGCGCGCGACGGAAGCCGTGCCGTTGGAAGTCGGCGAGAGTGACGCCGCCTGGCTGCCCCGGTGCGTACCCTGCACCGTCTTCGTCCCAGCCGAGCAGGTCTAGTTCGTCTTCGTAGATCTCAAGCAGTGCGCGCAGATAGACGTCGTAGGGCGTCCAGGTCTGAGCTTCGCGCGCCGTGAGGATCTCGATCAACCGTTCGCGATAGTCCTGTCCTTCCGCCCACAGCGAGTCGAACCATCTCTCCGCCTGTTCGACGATCCCCGGCTGGTACTGAGCCAACGCGAGTTCGCGGTTACGTAAGAGCCCGGCCGCGGTGAAGTTGGCGGAGCCGGCAATCACGCCCTGGCCGCGGAAGAGGTACGCCTTACCGTGCAGGAACTCCAACAGATAACGCCTTACTTCGACGTCCTCGCGGCGAAGCAGCCGAGCCAGGCGAAGCACCTCCTCTGCCGCCTTCGCCGAGAAGGGGAGCGTGTCGCGCTCCGAGGCAAGCGCCGCCTCAAGTTCTTCGAGGCTCCTGCGCGCACCGAGCCCCAGCGGTCCGCCGGTCCCGTCGAGACCGTCGCCAACAGGTGACTCAGGCTCGGCGCCGAGCAAGAGCCGGAAGGTTGGGCGTGACTCGATCACGTCCGCGAAAGCCAGGAATCCGGCGAGGTTGAAATAGCCGCTCGCGATGTCGAGCGCCGCGTTGACGCAACCTGGATCTGCGGCGAGCTCGCGGAGAGCGGAAGCTAGGGTCCGGCCGTCGCGGTTGTCGATGAACTCGGGCTTACTCACACGAGTGGTGTCGCTCGGTCGTAGTACTCGCGCACAAGCTGCCGGTAGCTTTCCGGGGCAGCCGCTTCCACGAAGTCGGAGAAGATCACCTCAAGCTGCTCGCGCGAGAGCTCGTAGGCATGGGCGACTAGGGCGTCGATCTCGGCCTCGAGCGCAATCGCCTCCTCGGTTGTCAGCGGTCCACACTCGACGCCCGCACTGGCGGCGAAGTCCGCGTAGCGATCGTCGATGCAGGAAAGCCGACCGGCGAGATCGGCCACGCCCGCCGGCACGTGAGGAATCGGCAGTGGATTGAGGATGCTGAACGTGATGTGCGTTTCCACCCGGCGCCGGATCAGCCAGTCGAACGCGAGACTGTTAAAGACTCCAAGCAGCGATGCAACATCGTGGGGCGTGCCCCGCGGCCACGCGAACTGCGGTGCGTGCTCTAGGACGAACACATTCGGTGGTGCAAGGCATGCGATCATTGATCGCCTGTTTTGTGATCCCGTGATATTCCGGTAGACGAGTCGGCAGCGAAGCGGCTCGCCACGTCGCGCCTCCGTGATTCGCTGAAACACCGCTTCCGGATCCGCCCAATAAACCGGCGGTGCATTGTCGGGACGGTAACGCTCGAAGGTGTTGCCTTTCCAAACCGGCCACCCATGACCCTCCTCGTTGTAGAGGTCACGATCACCCGATGAATGGAGTTCGCAGTATGGAACGGCGCGCCACTCGCGGCTTTCGTCATCGAAGCGAGGGTGCCGCATCATTGCGGCGAACACGTCCCCCGCCTCAGCGTCTGGCAGCGACGGCAGATCGAGCGATGGAGACCAGACTTGTAGGGCACGCAACGGATAGCGGACGCGGAACTGCGCTGCGTCTCGGAAGCGCGCCTCGTCGTTCAGCGGACTCGCACTTGGGATCACAGCGTCATCACCCGGTCGCTGCTTGCGCGCGGCGAGCAGAACGCTCTGCACGCGGTCGTTAATCCCAGGGAACGCCCACCTGCGCTGGTTCCACACCATGTCCACGGACTTGATGGTCCAGCGTGTGAAGTACTCCCGTCGTAGAGGCTCGCACCCGGCTGCCGCAACAAGTGGTCGGGGAAGCACGCAACCGACCGCGCCATCGTTTCGTGCGAGGCCCATGAACCGTTCCGCGAACGCTTTGAAAAGATCGGCATCGCCGCTGCCATGGAGACGGTAGTTCCCGCTTGCTGCCGCGAAGTACGGCTTCAGTCCCGCGATACGGCGGACCTCGGCCTCGTACCGTTCGTGCATCTCGTCGGGAAGCGCGGCGATCAGCCGCTCGCGCGCGGCCGCCGACTCGACCCGCTTCAGACTTGGGATAAAGCGTTGATAGAAGTCGTGCCGTTCGACCTTGAGCTTCTCCCACGGCGGGTTGGCGAGAACGACGTCAAAACCAGGGCGCTCGCGCGCAAACACCTCGGGAAACTCAAGCGGCCAATGGAAGAAACGCTGCTCCAAGCTCACCTTGATTGCTTCGCGCTCGTCGTTGGCGCCCTCCAACGTGTCGCGCTCGGTGATCCGCCCGCGGGCGCCCGGCAGAGCGAAACTTTCGGCTGTCCAGCGGTGATAGAGCATCTCGACGTCACGGAGGACCTCCTGGCGTTCGCGCTCTGCTTCTTCGGCTGCCTGGACGTCCTGGAGGCGAAGCTCGACGCGTTCAACCGCGTCGCGCGCCCGTTCGGTCGCACGCCCAAGTGATTCGGCGATATGCCATGGATCATCAATCGTCGCTTGATCGGGCGTCAGCGCCTGGAGCACCTCGTCGCCGATCACGCCGACGAGCGAGTTGCCGCGCTTCAAGTTGTGATCGAGGAACGAAAGCGGAAGGCCCGGAACAAAAGCGTCGAGCCAAAGCGCCAGCTTGGCAAGCTCAACCGCCATCGGGTTAAGGTCAACACCGTAGATCGACCGCTTGAGAACGATGCGTTTAAGCAGCTCGACGTCGCGAATCTCAGCGAGCACACCCACCGGAAGATCGCGCGCCTGTGTCTGCACCATCTCGCGCAGTTGGTTCAGCGTCGATCGGACAGGCTTGATCGGACGCTCCGATAGGAACGCAGCGATGCGATCGGTCAGCACGTCGAGCGCGTCGACCAAAAAATGACCGCTCCCCATCGCCGGGTCGCAGACACGGAAGGCGAAAAGGAGGCGGGACGCAGCTTCCACATCGCCCCGGTCGAGCAGCTTGCCCACCTCCGCGAGGTGGTCGTCAAGCACTGGTACGAGGGCCTCGTCAACCAGACGGCGAACAACTATCTGGGGCGTGTAATAGCTGCCCGACGCCTTGCGACCCCCGCTTCGGCCTCGAAGATACACCGCTCCAGCTGGGACCACGACCTCCGCACCGCCCTCTGCTGGAACGTACGAGTCGCTCCTCGAGTCATAGGCGAGATCCTCGGTGGCTCGGTCGGCCTCAAACTGGAGCAACCCCTCATAGATGTCACCGAGATGGCGAATCTCGAGGTCGGAGTAATCGATCCGACCAGTGTCTTCGGCCCCTCGGTCAAATGCGAGGTGGTAGAGCGCCTGGCCAAGTCCAGTATTCGATGGACTGATTCGCGAGAGCACTTCCCCGGCAGGCGTCTCGAGATCGTCGTGGAAGAGGCCGCCGTTGTACGCGGGGACGCCCCATTCCAGGTGTCCGTTCGCAATCGCCGCAAACGTTTCTTGGAGGTCGCTCCAGATGTCGGTCGCGCGAGGATCGAAATCGCGCTCCGCTTCGACTGTCGCAATGATCGAGTCGAGGCGTTGACGAAGCGAGTGCTCCCGATAGCCGATCGAGGCTGTGACTGGGAGGTACTCACGCGCCTCGGCGTAGAGAACGAAGAGCAGCCGGTAAAGGAGGATCAACGTCGCGTCGTAGACGGCTTCGAGCTGCGCCCGCGTCACAGGCGAATCGCCGAGGCGCTCAAGCTCGTCGGCAACGGCACCCGCGAGGCGTGGAACAACCTCCAAGTAGATGCGGTCGCGGAGCCGGCCGCCGAGGGCAACCGCAAAGTCGCGCGAGCCTTCGCTGATCGCTTTCGCAGAGCCGTCGCGTTGCAGCGCCCGCGCTGAAAAAAGAGCCGCGTAGTAGGCGGGCTCGGTGAGCTTTGAGAGATCAAGCTCAAGGAAGCTCGTGGTGCGGGCAGGGTGTTCCGCCGCGTACAGGCGCCACACCTCGCCGCTGGCCAGGATGCCCCACTCCGCGCCGACTGCATCCACCTCGCGCAGCAACGATGCAACGGGTAGCTCCCCGCCACCGGCAGCTCGATCGAGATCCTGACCGGCTGGGTACGAGAGCACAGCCGCGGCGGGTCGCCCTTGTGCACGCAGAACGTAGATCCCCTCCGTGCGCTGCTCGTGCTCGAACCCGAGCCCGTCAAGCCGCGCTAGAAGTGTGCGCCCCCGTACCGCAGTGCGACCTGCCTGCTCGAAGTCTGCCCAGCCGGGCGAGCGAGGTGCACGATCCCGCAGGAAGTGAGTCGAGAAGAGCCCGACGTTCCGCAGGCCAGAGAGACCACCTGCACCGCGGGCCTGCTCCCAGACACGTGGAAGACGAGCCCGTACGTCGTGAGGGTCAAGCTGCGCCGCTTGAGCGAGGTCGGCCACCACAAGCCGTGGATCAACGCTCACGACAGGGGCCGGATTTCCGCTCGGCCCGACGACAAGCGAGCTCCCATTCGCCTCAATCACAAGGACAAGCGGAATCGGCCGACGCCCGAGCCGCGTGCGCCACGCCGTGAGCGCTTGACCGTCGGATGGAAGCCGGTCGGCGTCACCGACGACGACCTCAAGATTCGGAGCGAACGACCAGTACGCGTGCGCGCGGACGCCGCCACCCAAGCTGGGCTCGGATGGCTTGCTCGGCTCCTCGCCGAACGCCTCCGTGAGAGCGCGAACGACGTCAGTCATGCGATGTAACCCGATCGCGAGCGCCCTCGGACATGTCCGAGAAGGCTACGCAGTGGAAGCCATCCATGAAAGGTCGGCTTCCGAGGCTTCCAGCCAGGCTCACGAGGCACTACGATCGGGCGCAGTTGGACGCGAACACCTACCCGCTTCGGAACATCCTGAGCCAAGAGCGCCGGTACCTAGTCCCGACCTTCCAGCGTGACTACGAGTGGACGGAGGACGGTCAGTGGGAGCTCCTCTTCGACGATCTCGAGGCTGTTGCCGACAGACTCGAACAGGCACGAGACTTAGCAGGTCAGAGCACTGATCAGCTCGCGAAGGCCGAGAAGGCCGTAGCGCCTCACTTCCTCGGCGCGATCGTTCTCGATCAGCTCCCTTCGTCCGCCGGAGGCATTGACCTCCGCTCAGTCATCGACGGCCAGCAGCGCCTCACCACCCTGCAGCTCCTCCTTCGGGGGATCTTGGACGTATTGCTCGAGACGGGTTCTGGGCGTGCCGTTCAGGTGCGACGGCTTCTCGAGAACCCTCCTGATGTCATTCAACATCCAGAAGAGCTCCATAAGCTCTGGCCGCGTCGCCATGACCGGGAGACCTGGGAGCTCGTCATGTCGGATGAAGCGTCACCGAACGGATTCGGTTCGCACCTCTACTTCAAGGCGCGTCGCTACTTCGCCGACCGAACGCGAGCGGCGGCTGCCGAGAGCGAGACGTCGGAGAGGTCCGACGTCCTCGTCGATGCCGCACTCAGTCTCTTCAAGATCGTCGTGATCGACCTCGAAGACAACGACGACGCCCAGATCATCTTCGAGGTTCTGAATGGTCGGCAAACGCCGTTGACCGCCACGGACCTCGTCAAGAACCTCCTCTTCCTGCGCGCCGAACTCGCTGATGAGGGCGAACTTGAGGCTCTCTACGACAAGTACTGGGCGCCCTTCGATGAGTCGTGGTGGAAGACGAATGTCGGACGTGGTCACGCTGCCCGTGGCCGGCGCGACGTCCTCCTCTCAAGCTGGCTCTCGGCCGCCTCCGTCAGCGAGGCCAACGTCGGCCACCTCTACCACGAGACGCGCGAGTACGTCGATCGATCGGGCCGCAAGATGCCCGATCTTCTCGCCGAGCTTCACCTCTACGGCCTCGCCTTCGAATCGGTCTACGGGCGCGTCCCGAGGCGCAACGACGCAGTCACCACGGCCTATCGCCACCTTGAACGATTGGCAGTGACGACGGCACTTCCGCTGCTCCTGTGGCTGGAAACACTGCCTGACACAGAGCTTCCAGCCGAGGAGCACGAACGCGCAGTGCTCGCGGTGGAGTCGTGGGTCATTCGGCGGATCATCACCGGGGCGAACACCCGCGGGTACGCGAAGGTCTTCATTGACGTGCTCACGGCTGCAAAGGCGGCAGCACCGGAGGATATTGCGAGCGCCGTGGTCAATACCCTCGCAACCCTGCCAGAATCGCATGCCTGGCCAACCGACCAGGAAGTCGAAGATGCGTTCGTGGATAGGCGAATCTATGTCGAGCTGTCGCAAGAGCGCGTGCGCATGATCCTTGGGGCGCTTGACCGGCTTCTCCAGCGAGACAAACTGAAGGGCGAACAAGCCTCGTTCGACTACGACAAGCTCCAGATCGAACATGTGATGCCGCAGTCGTGGATGACTCACTGGCCCGTCGTTGACGTTGATGAAGCAGCAACAGAGTTGGCACAGCAACGCCGGCGCGCAACTGTCGATCGAATTGGAAACCTCACCCTGATCACCGCCCCGCTCAACGCATCAGTGTCGAATGGGCCTTGGAACACCAAAAGGGGGGGACTTCGCGAGCACGCCCAGCTCGTCTTGAGTTCGATGGTTGTCAAGTGTGACGAGTGGAACGAGGAGACAATAGAGAGCCGCGGCCGCGAGCTTGCTCGCGTCGCATGCCGTGTCTGGACGCGCCCGACGACGATCGCGGACACGTCGATTGATGCCGAGAGCCAGACGGCCGCACAGGGTGCGCCCGGCGAAACAACGAAGCGACCACCCGAGAGCTTCGATGCAAGCGACCCAAGCCGCGCATGGGACGAAGCGTCTCTGTTCGCCGATCTGCTCGAGAGGCGCGGAGAGTCGGAGGCGCGCGCGGCCCGCGACCTCTACGACTGGACGCTCGCGAACGGCTGGGAGCCCGAGTTTGGCACCGGAAGCGTGGCCACCTGGAGGCCGGTTGTGCCGAACGCGAGCGGCGAGCTCAAGCCGATCACGCTCTATTCCAGCGGATCAATTGCCGTGCAGATGAAGGAGTTGACAGCGCGTGCACCATTCGACAGCGACTCGACGAGGTTCGAGCTTCTGGGTCGAGTCAAGGCGATCCCCGGCCTGACGGACGCGGCCGCGTGGCCTAGCGTTCGCTTGAGTCGGCTTGTGCAAGACCCGATCGCGAACGAAGAGCTGAGGTCGGTCTTGCTCTGGGTCGCCGCGCGAAGCGACGGTGCCCCGGCCTAGTCGGACCAGGCCCCAGCCGAACCGGCATATGAGTCAACCTTGAGCCATCAAGTCAGGGAAGACTGGATGGGCGAGGAGATCGAGACCCTCGAAGATCTGCTCCGACCTGGACTACGTGCGGTCTGCATCGGTGTAAATCCCGCGCCAACGAGCGTCAGCGCAGGCCACTACTATCAGGGCCGGCTTGGTCAAGGGTTCTATGAGCGGTTGCGCCGAGCCGGGCTTCTCCCACGGGCTCCAGGCTGGGAAGACGATCTCGCATTCGAGCACGGAATCGGATTCACCGACATCGTTAAGCGGCCGACCGCGAAGGCGGCAGATGTGCATCCGGTCGAGTTCGCGCACGGCCGGACCCTCCTCCGCGAGAACGTCGAATCGGCAACGCCACGGCTTGTCATCTTCACCTTCAAGAAGACCGCGGAGGTGCTATTTGGTCCGATCGCAGGAAGCGGCCTGATCGCCGGCCACGAACTCGGCGGCGCGCCGATCTTCGTCATGCCTGGGCCGTATGCGCGGCGCCCAGCGGTCGATCAACAGCTACGCGAGCTTGCCAAGGCGGCCACTTAGAGGCGTACTCCGGCGGGGCGCGGACAACACGCGGAACGGCAGGCTCCGTCTTGAAGCGAGTGTGACTCATAAGGTCTTCTCGTGCCCTCCGCCTTCGTCAGCTACGCGCACGAAGACCAGGAGCTGATGCTCGAACTGGTCGAGCGCCTGCAGGCGCAGGGCCTCGATGTCCGCTACGACCAGGTGGTGCTGCAGATAGGCGACTCGCTGATCCAGAAGATCGCGGGCGAGATCGCTGACGGAGACTTCCTGATCGCCATCATCTCTCCCGACTCGGTCGAGTCGGGATGGTGCCAGCGGGAGCTGTCGATGGCGGCAGCCCAGGGGATCGACGCGAAACGGGCGAAGGTGCTGCCGGTACGGTTTCGCGGCGCGCAGATTCCCGCGATGCTCGGCGACATCTTCTACGGCGATGCCGACCGGTTCTCGGTGGAGACGATCGCCGAGAAACTCGCGGCGGCAATGCGAGCTCACCTCGAAGGACGTGGTGACGCGGCCGGGCAGGAGGCTGAGGCGGTCGAACCCGCAGGCGGCGAACCGCCACACGCCGAAGCGGGCGGCGATACGAACGTCGCGCAGATCGAAGGGGTGGCTCAACGCGCCTGGGATGTATTCCAGGCTCGGGATGGTGTCTGGAACCACGGAGGGAACATCAACGATCTGGGCGAGCCTCGGCGGCGGCTTCGCTGGGCGCTCGATCAACTCCCGAGCCGCCTTCGTCGTGCACTTCCGCTCGTTGAACAGATGGCAAATGCCGACCGCGACGAGTTCTTTGCCGACGCTGACCTTGTCGAGGTCGAGCGCGATATGCGAGCCGAGCTGCTCGCCGTTCGCACCCGCATCGCACAGGGGCTGCCAATCGTCGGGCGCTGGCTCGTCGTCGGCAACGACGGAGAGGTGTCCGCGCAGGGCCGCGACGCGACCGCCTACCTCTGGTGGATCCAACGCGGCGAGGAGAGGAAGCCGGTCACCGTTCTCATCAGCGGCACGGCGATGGCGTCGTCCAACGACTATCTCCCCGAGGAGCTCGCGGCGGCGAAGAACACGCACGGTCGTAGCGTCCTTCCTCAGGTGGTCGGCCTTGACGACCCGCCGACGCAAGTCAGCGTAACCACCGCCGGGGTCAGGTTCGGCCTGCCGGACTAACCCCAGGCGCGAGCGAGAACTACGCAGTACGTTTGACGCCGTCGTCCGATTGAATCGGAGGTTGCGCCACGCCTCGCTCAACACAGCATGTGAAAGCACTCCGTCTGGCGTCGCCGCGCCGCCATTGCGTGCATTCCGACCAAGGGCGCGCGTCGCAGCGAAGAGCTACCAGCGCTCACGCGTAGATCAGTCTTGGCGCCTGAGCCAGTCGCCAACGACCTCCATGTATCGTTCGCGCTCCTCGAGGTGCGGCATATGTGAGGACCGCTCGAATAGCACCCATTCGCAGTCGGGGATTCCGTTTTGGAGCGTGTGCTGGAGCGCCGGCGTCGCCTCGTCAAACCGACCGGAGACGAGCAGCGTCGGCACGTCGATTTCAGACAGTCGATCCTTGGCTTGCCAGTCTTTGATCGAGCCGATGACATGAAATTCACTTGGTCCGTTCATCGTGTGGTAGACGGTGGGATCGCGGTCGATCCAGGCAAATGAGTCACTGACGCTCTGTGGCCACGGATCAAGACGGCAAACGTGTCTGTCGTAGAACACCCGGCAGGCTCGCGCATAGTCCGGGCTATCTGTCGTCCCGGCCTCTTCGTGAAGGCGCAGAGTCGCCTCCACCTCGGGTGGTAGCTCTGTGCGGAGACGGTTCGCTTCTGCGACAAAGTCGGGGAAGGACGCCGCCGTATCCGCAAGCACCAGCGAGCGAAGGCCTTGCGGGTGGGTCAGCGCATATTCCTGCGCGAGGAAGCCGCCCCAGGAAGATCCGAGAACATGGTGGCGCTCGCCTATCCCGAGCCACTCGACGAGGTTGTGCAATTCGTGCACGAACAGTTCGACAGTCCAAAAGTCGGCGCCGCGGTCCGGGAAGTGCGAGCTTCGTCCGTTTCCGATTTGGTCGTAGTGAATTACGGCGCGGCCGGCACGAGCTAGGTCCGTGAGCGACTGCAGGTAGTCGTGCGTGCAGCCGGGGCCCCCGTGCAGAACGACGAGTGGCGCTGGGGTGTTTGTGTCCTCCGCAGATAACTCGCCGCTGATCTGATACCAGGTCTGCGCAGTGACGCCGTCCACCGAGAACGGGGCTGTTCCTTGATTTACGTCTTCAATACGCGGTTTGGCGCTCAAAGATTCTCCTTGGATTCTCGACCAACATCTGTTCGATCTGCGAGTCGTTAACTCCGTGTTCCCTCAGCGCGGGCAGAACATCGTTGGTGATGTGCAGATAGTTGCGGTTCGGCAACTTAGCGAGGAGCTCGTCCGAGGCCCAGTCGTTATGGAAGCTCTTGTCATGCGACAAGACCATGCGTTCTGCGTAGCCGCGCTCACAAAGCATCGCGACCGTTCTCACTCTGTCCTCGAAGGAGCAAACGAAGTCCAGCCCGAATCGATCCATTCCCAGGTAGGAGCCGGCTGCGAGTAACTGTTCGAGGTAGTCGATGTCGGTCGTGTCGCCGCAGTGGCCGATAATCACTCGCGTGAGGTCGACGCCCTCGTCGGCAAAGATGCGCTGCTGGTCTACACCGCTACGGCTTGCTGCGTGCGTGTGAGTCGAGATCGGGACGCCGGTACGTCTGTGGGCCTTCGCGCAAGCACGGAGGACTCGTTCGCAGTCGGGCGTCAATCCGGCGGCGTCGGTCGCGCACTTGATCACGGCTGACCGCACACCGCTCGTGGCGGTGCCATTCTCGATGTCCGAAACGAAGAGGTCGATGAGCGGATCCGGCTGTCTGCCCATGCCGAGCTGCGCAAGCGGCGGCGGTAGCTCAGTTAGCGTGTAAATCCCGGTCGCAACGATGATGTTGAGCTCGGTTTGTTCGGCAATGCGGCGAATCCGATTGACGTCGCGGCCCATCGGGATGACTGTCAGATCGACCAGTGTGTCAATCCCTCCAGCTTTGAGTTCGTTCATCGTTAGAGCTGCGTCCGTGACCTTTGCTTCTTCGTCCCAGGGCTTGACCCGACCGGGGTAATTGGCCTCGATCTCGGGGTTCAGCATGACGAGGTGCTCGTGCATCAGGACTCTGCCGAGTGTTCCCGTCTCTACTGGGCCGCGCGCAGTCTGGATCTCGGGCACAGCTATTCCCCGTACTGTTGCTGCGCCAGTTCGAGCAGGCCCGCGTCGTCGAGTTTTGCGAGCGGGGCGAGGAAGCTCACTTGGACGACGCCTGGTAGGCGGCCGATTTCGATTGCCCCTGTTATCGTCGCCCGGTTTCTGACTTCCGGCACCGACATCCCGAGTAGCCGTGAAGCCCGCTCAAGGCCGTTCTCGGTCGCAAGGTTTAGATCTGCTCCCGTACCCACGACGGAGATCGGTGCTGTCTCTTCAATCTCGACGTCCCAGTGTCGCGCAATGGCGGCCGCCCGGTCGCGCTCCGCTGAACTGAAGGGACGGGCGAGCACCGGAAGGTCGTCAACCCGCGGGAAGAGCACAGGCCCCTCTAGGGTCACGCCAGGGAGTAGGTCGACGTCGAGTGTCACAACGCCAGCGACATCGCAGGTGTGTCCGGCGATCTCACCGTCGCCCTGCAACGCGTGCATATCGCCGGCGTAAACGCCGGCTCCTTCCACTTTTACTGGGCAAACGACGATTGCGCCCGGTCCAGCTGCGTCGATGTCCATATGGCCGTCGGTACGCAACTCGAGCTCGGCCTCCGTCAGCGCGTATTCGTGTCCCGCGCCGAGTAGCGACGCGCCGAAGTCGCCGGCGTTGTGAGAATCTGGCATCCGGACGGCAGGCGTGGTCCCGAGCTGGCCGAGGAATGGGCGGACTCGTGCCATGAGACCGACGAGGTCGTGGGGTGCGAGAGCGAGAACCGGGTTCTGCTGTGAGTTTTCGGGCACGCGCGCGTATCGGCGCGCTTGAGTTGCAATTCGCTCGGCGCTTGCCTGACCGACGGTGACGCCGAGCGTATGCTCGTCGTCGAAGACGATCGTGTAGCCGTTTAGGAACGTGAATGGGGTTGCGTCCGCGCCGCACGTATTGCACCGAACCGCTGTTGGCCCGATCCCTTCGAGATGAGTCGCCGGCCGTACCGTCCCGCAACTCGGGCAACAGGGTACGACGTATGGGTCACCGAGATTTCGACCCGGCATCTGTTGGTCTTTGCCGGAAGCGGTCGCGAGGGAGTGAATCTCGATCGCCTGTATGCGGATCGCGATCGCGTCGCCGACACGGGCGCCTTCAACGGCGACTGGACGCGTTACCTCATGGCCGCCTTTGATCGATGGTGTGATCATCGGGCCCCAGCAGCCTGGTGCTGTGGTGGCGACGATTCGGCTACCACTGGCGACGGGCCCGAGCATCGGCAGAGCGGGGTCGAGCATCCCGTCCGTGAACGTATCGACCCCAAGTTCCGCGGCTGCTACGTGCCCGCCTTTGTCTGCTTCCCTTACTTTCATCGTTCCTCCTTGGCGAACCTAGTTGGGATCGTGATTCGTCTCTTCTTCAAGTCGAACAACGGGAGCGAGAAAACGTCGTCCAGGGGTGGGGCCGCTCAGCGTCAAGCTTTGAGGCACGCGACCTCGTGAGCGGCCACCGCATGGTGAAGGGGCACTGGAGCTCGTGTGCATTCGTCGGTGCCAAGCGGGCATCGGCCGTGCAGGAAGCAGCCCCTGGGCAGATTCGTCGGACTTGGGATCTCGCCGCGAAGCAAGAAACGAGCCGGCTTGACGTCTGGATCGGCTGACAGGGCTGCCGAGAGCAACGCCTGGGTGTACGGGTGAAGGGGATCGGTGAAGACCGCGGCGGCGGGCCCGATCTCGACGATCTGACCGAGGTACATGACTGCAAGCCGCGAGCTGAGGTGCTCAACGCTGTGGATGTCATGTGAGATGAAGAGATAAGCCAGGTCGAACTCTTTCTGGAGATCACCCAGGAGCTGCAGGACCTGCGCGCGCACCGAGAGGTCGAGAGATGAGGTTGGCTCGTCTAGGACTACGAAACTGGGGCGGGTAACGATTGCTCGCGCGATTCCGACCCGCTGCTGCTGACCGCCGCTGAGTTCGGCGGGGTAGCGATCGAGAAAGGTCTGGCCCAAGGCGACGTGCTCGAGCGCGTCGACAACGCGTTGTCGACGTTCGCTTCGGCCGAGCCGTCGCTCGTGGATGACCAGTGGCTCGCCGACGATCTCCCCAACGTTCATGCGTGGGTTGAGAGACTGGTACGGCTCCTGGAAGACCACAGTCATTCTCGCTCGGACTGCGCTCAAAGACTGCTTGGACAATTCAGCAAGGTCTTGTCCTTCGAAAGTGATGACTCCGGCGTCCGGCGTTTGAAGCCGGAGTGCGAGACGCCCGATTGTCGACTTCCCGGCACCGCTCTCGCCTATTAACCCTACGGTTTCACCGCGATCGATCGTGAGCGAGACATCGTTGACGGCGTAGAGCGTCGAACCTTTGTCGCGTTTGAACGTTTTCGAGACGTGTTCGAGCTTGACAAGGCTCATCGAGCTTCTGTCCTTGCCTCAACCGATTCGGCAATGAGTCCCTGTGGAAGATGGCAGGCATACTCGCGCGAGTTGTTGAGGCGGCCGAGGTGCGGAGTCTCCTCCCCACAACGCGCAAACGCGAAAGCGCAACGATCGTGAAACGGGCAGCCGCGTGGGTAGTCGATCAAGCTTGGAATCGACCCGCGAAGGATTTGTAGAGGTTTGTTGGGTTGGGGCACGGCGTCAAGAAGCGCGCGCGTGTAGGGATGTGCTGGCTGACGAAAGACCGCGTCGACTGGACCCGACTCGACGACGGTCCCGGCATACATCACGATGACCCGGTGGCAGTATTGCGCGACGACTCCCAGATCGTGCGTCACGAGAAGCATCGCTCTGCGGTCGTCAGCGAGAAGTTCCACGATGAGGTCAAGAATCTGGCGCTGCACGGTGACGTCGAGACCGGTTGTCGGCTCGTCGGCAATGACCAAGTCGGGATCGAGTACGAGTGCGATACCGATTACGACCCGTTGGGCCATGCCGCCACTCAGCTCGTGTGCATAGCCGCCTAAGACCCGCGCGGGGTCCGGGATGGCCAAGCGCTGAAGAACTTGTTGCGCGAGATCGAAACACTCGCCACGCGAGACGTCTTTGTGGGCTCGAATCACGTTCTCGAATTGCCGGTCGAGCTTCAGAACTGGGTGTAACGCCGCGAAAGGATTCTGCGGTATGAACGAGATCCGGCTTCCACGGATTTTGCGCAGCCTCCCCGCGGGGAGCGTGAGGAGATCTTCGTCAAGGAAACGGACCTCGCCGCCGACAACGCGTCCTGGCTTTCGAACGAGTCCGATGATCGACCGGACGGTGGCCGACTTCCCTGATCCCGTCTCGCCGACGAGCCCCACGAGTTCGCCTGTCGCAATTTGAAATGAGACGCCATTCACTGCTCGAACGGTGCCACGACGCGTCACGAACTGCGTCTCGAGTTCCCGCACGTCTAAGAGAGACCTCGTAGTTTCAGCCACGGCTCGTTGGGCTGAGGAGCCGCTGCGCCCCATCAGCGATGAGGTTGAACGAGGCGACGACGATCAAGATGGCCAGTCCGGGGAAGAACGACACCCACCAACCGCCTGTCGCAACCTGAGCCGATCCGGTCTGGATCATCGCTCCCCAGCTGGCCTGGGGCGGCGTGATACCGATCCCGATAAACGTCATCGCCGCAATCACGACAATCGACTGCGCCGCCGTCAGCGCCGCCTGGGCCGTGATTGGAGCCGCAGCGTTCGGAAGGATGTGACGAAGGAGTACGCGACGCTCCGAGGCACCAATGGCTCGCGCGGCTTCAACGAAACGAGCCGATCGCAGCGTCAAGCTCTGGCTGCGCACAAGTCTGATGAAGGTCGGCACGTTGATTATCGCGATAGCGAGCACGATGTTGCGGAGCTGGTTCCCAGTCAGCGCCACGATCGCCAGTGCGAGGATCAAGAGCGGAAAGGCTTGGAATACATCGAGGCAACGCATAAGCGCCTCCGCGGTTCGGCTGCGTCCGCTTGCAAACAGCCCCACCGGGACTCCGATGAGCATTGAGACAATCGTCCCCAGCAGCGCAAGCGGCAGATCAAGCCGGGCGGCGCGAATGGTGCGTGAGAACACGTCGAACCCGGAGGTGTCGGTTCCGAACCAATAGCGACTACCGGGGTGAGCGAGCGTGGCCGCGGCGTTCGGCGCAAGTGGGTTGTGCGGCAGCGGCGACAGAAAGGCGGCCAAGAGCAAAACAGCGATCGTGACAAGACCGACGGTAAGCCCGACGTTCTGCCGCAGTGCCCCCCACCGCACCACGTTCATCGATCCTCCTTATACGTAACGCGCGGATCGAGGGCGAGTACAAGCAAGTCAATGCCGATAAAGACGAAGAGCGTGACCAGGCCAACCACCACTATGAACCCCTGGATAGCGGGAACATCTAGTCGAAGGATCGAATTCACAGCCCACTGTCCGGCGCCGTTCCAGGCGAACACCGTTTCGACAATCGCTGCGCCACCGGTAAGCGTGGCGAGCAGCAGACCCACATACGTGATGATCGGTACGCGTGCGGCCTTTCCTGCGTAACTTAGGACGGTTCGCTCTGGCAGCCCGCACGCGCGTGCGAATTCCGTATGGTCTGACTGCAGCGCTTCGACCAGGACTGCTCGTGAGATCTTCGCAACGAACGCAGACAAGAAAATGCCCAACGCCAGAACCGGAAGGAAAGCGTGCTGAACGGCCGTCCAGAGAACTCCCCATTGTCCCGCTAATGCCGCGTCTACCATGATCGACCCGGTAACCCGAGGAGGTGGCTGGTCAAAAAAGCCAAGTTGCCCGACCGGTGCCGGCGCAACATGGAGCAAGAAGAAGAGAACGTAGATCAGGAGCAGGCCAAGAAAGAAGTCTGGGATCGATTGGGCAAGAACAATGAACGTTCGCACCGCTCGATCGGGAGCTCGGCGCTCGAAGTAGCTACCCAGACTCCCGAGCGCGACGCCGATGATGCTTGCGACGCAGACAGCGAGAATCACCAACTCCAGGGTGCTCGGCAAGAACAGGCGAATATCGTGTGTAATGGGTGTCGCCGTGTAATAGGAGCTGCCAAGACTTCCGTGGGCCAGCTGATTCATGAAGTGCGCGTACCGGCTAAAGAAGGGGAGGTTTAGCCCGAGCCTCGCGCGGATCGTCGCCACCTCGGTGTCTGAAGCCAGCGGACCCGCGATTACACGAGCGGGGTCCCCGGGTAGGAGATTGATGAGGGCGAACGCGAGCGTGGCGATGACCACGACACCGACCGGAACCATCGCCAGGCGCTTGAGCGCGTAACGGCTTACTCGGCCCATCGGCGTGACTCCATTAGCTGCTCAGCGAGTCTGCGACCTGCTACCGCAACATCGCAGCCACGGGTAGGGTGCCGAGGCGCTCCGGGCCACCTTCCTCCTTCACCAAGAAGGTGTCCTCGATTACCAGCATTCCCCCCCAGCCAAGCTCCGGATACAGAGTCTCGTAGTTGACGATCATGCCTGGCTCGAAGATCAGGTTCTCGGTGAAAAACTCACCCAGTACCTGCGGCTGGTCGTATTGCTCGAGCCCGATCGAGTGAACCAGTGGGAGCAAGCCGGGTCCAGCCGGGGTGCCCTCCAGGAACTCACGTGACCGATGCTCGATCTCATGCGACGAGGCGCCCGGTTGGATTAGCGGCACCACCGCGTGGTGGCAGTCGATGAGCAGTCCGTAGATCTCCTCGAACTTCGCCGAGACTGGCTCGATTGCAACGCAGCGAGCTTGATCGGCCCAATAGAACTGGTAACTGCCGGCCGGGTCCAACAGCAGGTGATCGCCAGCCTTGAGGCGGTACCCCCAGTCGTCGTGATGCATCCAGGGATGTTCTTCACCGCCACCGGTGATGTGGCTCCCGTAGCCGCCATAAGCGTTCATGAGCATGCGGTAGTGACGTATCACCTCGCCCATCGCGACGCCCTCGCGCGCCAAGTTGGATGCGCTCTCGAGTGCGGTCTGGTTGACCCGGGCCGATTCCCGCATGCGCTTGATCTCTGGCTCAGTCTTCACGACTCGAATCTCTCGAAAGATGTTCGTTGCTTCGACGAACTCGGCCTCCCGAAGCTCGTTCTCCATTAGCTCAAGCATCACACGGCTGTCGTCACAGCCGATCCTGCCCGATGCCAAACCGAGCTCGACAAGAGCCTGACCAATGAGGCGCTGAAAATTCGGTACGCCTCCGACGCCGTATCGCGCTGCCAACTCCTCACGACGGAGCTCAGATGGGCTTAGGTGCGCGTTGTCGGGCACGTAGTAGGAGTGACTCTTTTGTACGCGCAGCTCAGGCATCCAAGTGTGTTGAGCATCGAAAAGTTGCATCTCGCGCACGACCAGTGTCGGTGGACGTTGCGTGTCACTAGGGAGAACCGCCGCTGACATGCCCCAGCGAGAGAAATTGTACGAGATGGTCGAGCCGTAGTCGCTCAAGTAGAGGACGTTTTCCGGCCGTACCGCGACGAGCGCGTCGAGGTTGTGGCGCTCCATTACCGCTTGAGCCCTGTCCCGGTTCAACAACATCGGCGCTCCTTTCATGGATGAAAAGGCGAATGCTTTCGCGCGCGCCGCTTCCCACAACATGAGGAAGCGGCGCGCGGATTGGACCAGCGCTTAGTTCAAGGAAAGGTCGGAGATGTTGATGAAGAGCTCGAACGTGTGGAAGTTGCTGAGATTCACTTTGTTGCTGAAAACGTACGGGAGAAGTGGCTCAACCAGTGGGACCCAGGCGACGTCTTGATCGAGGATCTTGTCGGCTTGAGAGATGTAGGAGTTGCGCTTGGCGCCCGGTTTGACTGAGTCCACCAGCGCTGCCAACTTGTTGAATTTCGGATTCACATAACCCTTGTAGTCCTGTAGATGGATGACAGAGTTGTGCCACACGTTGAAGAAGAAGCCCGGGTCGCCCCACGGGATGATCGACTCGTAGAGGAACGCATCTGGCTTTCCGGTCGAAACCGTATTCTGGTAGTCGGCGGACCCTGGAATGGTCTGGATCGTCACGTCGAGACCGATCTTCTTCAGTTGGGACTGCAAGAAGACCCCTATCTGACCCGAATACGGCCCAGGCCGGCTCGGCGAAACGACCAGCGTGAACTTGAACCCGTTCGGGTAGCCGGCCTTCGCTAGCAACGCTTTAGCCGCAGCGGGGTCGTACTTGAACGACGGGTCGACTGGAAGTTTCGGATGCGGCACCGTGATCGGAAGCTGGTCAGTCGCAGGAGTCCCAAACCCCTTGTAGACCCCCTGCACGATCGCAGCTCGATCGATCGCCTCAGAAACCGCCCGACGCACAAGGACATTTGAAAATGGCTTGAATCCAAAGTCGAGACTGAGCGTGTCCGTCCCGAACACCGGTTGACTCACCCGTGTCACGTTCTTGTCGCCGGCGAGGCTCGCATACTGGTCATAGTTGAGATAGCTGGTGAAGTCGACGCTGCCCGACTTAATGAGCTGGAGGCGGCTACCAGGATCCGGGACCGCCTTGATGATCACGCCTTTGATTGTCGGCGCGCCACCCCAGTAGTGGGGATTAGCGGCCAGAACCAACGTTGAGTTCGGCGTGAAGGACGTAGAAACCCAGGCGCCAAAGTCAGCTGTGTGGGTGCCGAGCCAGCCTTGGGCCCAGGGATCTTTCGACGTGATGTACTGCTTGACCTTGCTGTAGTCGTAGATCCGCTCGAAGAAGCTCGTGAGCGTCACGAGTGTCTGCGGGTTGTACTTCGTAACGTTCACCCGCACGGTGTGGGAATTGATCACCGTGATCGGATTCTTCACGTTGATGCTGGCGTTCGCGAAGTTGAACTGCGAGGCTGGGTCGATCGCGGCGGCCCGGTCATACGACCATTTCACGTCTTGCGCGGACAACACGTTTCCGTATCCGCTTATCGCTGGCCTCAATTTGAGTGTGATGCTTCCCTGCGGACTCTGCGTCCACGACGAGGCAAGTCCGCCCTCCAGATCGGTCGGGGCAGGCATCCGCGGAATCTTGGGCGGCGACACCAGCGCCTCGACAGGCTTGTAGCGAAGCAGTGTTTCGCCGAGACCGAGTGCCGCCCAGACCTCGTTACTACCCTGGCCCTCCCAATGCGCTGTATCGAGCGAGCCAGGCAAGACGGCCAGGGCGATTGTCATCGTGCCGGAGGCATTGGTCCTCGCACTGGCGGCACCGCCGATCACGAACGCAGTGATCAGCACGAGCGTGGCGCCGAGTGCGAGGAACCGGACTTTACGCAGATGGAACATCAGCTTCTCCTCTTCTGACGGGGCGGGGACACGACTTTCCAGAGATCGGACTCCTGGAATTCCGGGGACGACCCGCGGCAGGTGGAGCCCACGGCCGACGAGCCCTCACAGATGCACGTCGCGCGTTTGGCGCCACCCGAATCCGTCGGTGTCATGTGAGGCCTTATATGTGATATAGAACCCCCTGTCAAACACCAACCGCGGCGGCAGGGACCTCCCCGGTGACGTGTCAGCCATGTCTACGCCAGAGCCCGTTCAACAACTGACTCACACGACCCTGCGTGTCCAGGCCCGACGTGCGCTGCGCGGCAGCATCATCAGTGGCGAGATCGAAGCCGGGCGTCTTTACTCGGTTGGAGAGTTTGCAGAGCGTCTCGGTGTCTCTGCCACCCCGGTCCGGGAGGCGCTCGGTGATCTCGAGCAGCGGGGTCTCATCAAGGTCGTCCGAAATCGCGGCTTCATCGTGCCGCCGTTGACCGAGCACGATCTAGACGAGATTTTTCAGATCCGGATCATTCTCGAAGTCGCCGCCGTTGCTGAGATCACCGGCAAGCTTAGGGCGACCGACGCAGAGCGCTGCGACATCTTTGTCGAGCGCGCTCTTGAATCCGCCGAGAAAGGCGACATCGTCGGGTTCCTCGAGGCCGATCGTGACTTTCACCTCACGCTCATCGGGCTCCTTGACAACAAGAGGCTGGTCGAGACAGTCGACGGGCTTCGCGATCAAACGCGACTCTACGGTCTCGCAGAGCTCGCAGCCGGTGGTCAGCTCAAGGCGTCCGCCCTTGAGCATCGCGAACTGCTTGACGCCATCAGCTCAAACGACAAGGTTCGCGCCACGGACACACTCCGCCGCCATCTTGTTCACACTCGCGGGCTCTGGGCAGGCCGAGAGGAGCTTGACCCTGCCACTGGGTAGTTTGCCTTGCTTGAGCTGACGTCGGCACACCTGCGCGCTCTCGTTCCGATGGCAGATGCTGTCGAAGCGGTGCGGGACGCGTTCGTAACGCTCTCCCGCTCGACGCCGTGGCAGCCGCAGCGACTTGCTTCCCCCGATGGAAGGACGCTCATCATGGCGGCGTCGGACGGCAGCGGCGGCGGGACGCTGGCCAAGGCCGTGTCGCTCCGCCCCGAGAACCGTCGCAGCGGCTTGCCGACGATTATCTCGACCGCACTTTGGCTCGACGGCGAGACCGGTCAGACCGTTGCCATTATCGACGGCGCGGCACTCACGTCGCTTCGAACGGGGGCAGCATCTGGCGTCGCAACCGCGGAGCTTGCCGCTGATGACGCGAAAACGTTGGCGATGATCGGGGCGGGGAGCCAGGCGCCAGAGCAAGTCCGTGGAGTGTGCTCAGTTCGGGAGATCGAGGAGATCCGGGTCACAAGTCTTTCCGGCGACTCTGCCTTCCGTCTCACCAAGGAGTTGGCTCAGGAGTATCCGGAGAAACGGGTCTTGGCCATTGCATCCGTCGAGTCTGCGCTCGAAGGTGCCGAGATCGTCTGCTGCGCGACAACAGCAACTGCGCCACTGTTCTCAGTTGAGAGCCTCGCGGAGCGCGTACACGTGAATGCGATCGGATCATTTCGGCCGGATATGTGCGAGGTCGGCGTCGATACACTCGCACAGGCGTCCATCGTCGCCGTCGAACAGGTCGCTGCCGCACTTGTCGAAGCCGGCGACATCATCAGAGGCTTCGCCGCCGGTGTGCTCGCGCCGGAATCCCTTATCGAGCTCGGCGACTTGATCGCGAATGGAGCGACCGACATCGATGGAATCACTGTGTACAAGTCTGTTGGCGTGGCAGTCGAAGACTGGGCCGTAGCCGAACTCGCGGTCGCTCGGGCACTTACTCGCGAAGTAACACACATGACCGCATCGGAAGAACATCCTCGAGCCACGGCCTGAGAACAGATCTTGGGCCGCGGCACGTGAGGGTTGCAGCGCTGCTAGGCAATCCAGTGCGCGGCAGCAAGCGCCACCACCACTGCGGTCTCCTCGAGAGTCCGTAGATCAACCCACTCATCGGCCCCGTGGAGATTGCCGGCGCTCGGTCCGTAACAAAGACAGGGACCGGCGACAAACCGAGCGTCAGTCGTAGCCGTGAACACCTTTGCCTCGGGTTCCGACCCGACAACTAAGCGCTGACAAGCACGCATCAGCTCGGGCAGTGGTCCTTCGACCGAGTGGCAGTAGGCGTTCGCGCGGAACGCTTCGAACCTGACCTCAATGTCCTCGCCGACAGACGCCACAGCCTCCCTGATCATGGATTGAACCTCACCAGAACTGTTCTCACGACCAAAACCAAACCTGACGTGCACTACAAGTTCCGCAGGCGTTGACGATGTCCAAACGCCACCTTCGATTCGGCCGATTGAGAGCCTGTATGGCCAATCGGATGCACTAGCGAAGACCTCGTCTTGAATCTCATCGTTCAACTGCGACTCAAGCTGACGAAGAGCACCCACGCCGCGGCAGAGCGCATCGAAAGGCCCGGAACGCCCGCTGTTCGCGCTGTGACCAGCTGTTCCCCGAGCGCCCAGGCGTGCCCAGACAACACCCGTGCCTGCGTAACCTAGTGACAGCCCAGTGGATTCGCCAATCAACGTGGCGTCTGCAGAGTGGCCGGCGCGAATCACCGACCACATCCCATTTCCTCCGCATTCCTCTTCGATTACCGAACTGACGACGAGGTCGCCACGTCGCTCACGACAGAGCTCCGACACGGCCGCGGCTGCAACGAGGTACGCGGCAAGTCCGCCCTTCATGTCGCCGGAGCCTCTTCCCCACAGTTTCCCGTCGGCTATCTCGCCGCCCCAGGGATCGCGCGTCCATTCTTCCAAAGGGTCTACCGGGACAACGTCGACGTGACCCGACAGATGAAGCGACGCGCCGCCACCTATTCCATGGCGCGTCCCAACGACGGAAGCGCGACCCTCGTAGGAAAGCGACGGATAACCCGCAGTCTCGTCGGCGATGGCGGCGGCCGCATCGGTCTCGATTCGCTCGATCTCGAAGCCGCTGCTTTCTAGTTGCTCGACGACCAGGCGCTGGGCGCCGTCTTCGGAACCGACCGTACTGGGGTGCCGCACAAGTGCGCTTGCAAGCGCAAAGAGCGCTTCGCGACGATCCCGCACGTAGGCCTCGATCGCATGAGCCAGCTCCTCATCGAGGAGCGGAACCGATTGGTCATGGGGCGACGTCATCGCGCTTGAGCAGGCACCTGTACCATATTGTATGGATCCAATTATGAGCAACTTGGATCCATAGCGGCCAGCGCTGGGAGCATCAGCTTCAAGACTCATCCCGCATGACGAGCCTCGTCGACAGCATCGCTCAACGAATTCAGGCCGAGATCCTCGCCGGCAGGATCGAACCCGGTTCCCGTTTGCGGCAGGAGCAGCTAGCCGAGCTGTTCGGCGTCAGCCGCACGCCGATCCGAGAGGCGCTGCGAAAGCTTGAGGCGATGGGCCTGATCGAGACCAACGACCGACGCGGAGCAGTGATCACCCTGCCTACCGCGCGCGGCATCCGCGATGCCTTCATGGTTCGATCTACCCTCGAAGGTCTTGCCGCCGAGCTCGCGACCAAGTGGATCAGCGACGAGCAAGTCGCACGTCTGCGTCACGCGGAACACCTATTCGAGGCGTCCGTGGACGGATTTGTCACGAGCGGAGGCACGAGCCCGCGGTCGAGGCGGTCTTCGAAGTTCGACTGGGCGGCTGCAAACGATGCGTTTCACGAAGTCGTGCAGGAGGCTGCCGGGAATCCGACGCTCAAGAAGCTGATCGACGATCTCCACGTGCGATTTCCACGCAACCTCACATGGCTCGCACTCAGCCGTGACTCGCGCCTATTGACGCGCAACGCGACCGAACACAGGCTCATTCGGGAATCGATTGAAGCCGGTGATTCATCTCGCGCCCGACGTTTGATGAGCGAGCACGTGCTTTCCGCGGGCGAGCTTATAGCCGACGTCATCGAGCGCGCATCTGCTCACTCTGATGCGATGAAAGACAGCTCCCCGACAGCGGTCGCGCCGCGAAAGCATCCGGCTGTCGCGGCTGGTTCTGCGGCATGAGCGGCAGCGCCACGACCTTCACCACTCGCCCCGAGCTTCGAGGTTCATTCGGCATGGTCGCGACGACTCATTGGCTCGCGTCCTCGGTAGGGATGGCCGTGCTTGAGAGAGGTGGGAACGCGTTCGACGCTGCTGTTGCAGCAGGCCTAACGTTGCAGGTCGTCGAGCCCCATCTCAACGGACCCGGGGGTGATCTTCCGGCGCTTCTCTGGTCGGCCGAGCGCGGCGAGGCAACCGTGCTCTGCGCCCAAGGTCCCGCTCCGGAACGAGCGACGGTCTCGCACTATCGAACAACGCTCGGGCTAGATCTCATCCCTGGAACAGGCCTGCTCGCCGCCGTCGTTCCCGGCGCCTTTGACGGCTGGATGTTGATGCTACGCGACTTCGGAACAATGTCGCTTCGAGACACGATGGCGTACGCAATCGGCTACGCGGAGCACGGCTACTCCGTTCTACCGGGAATGGCCAGCGCCATCGAGCAAGTCGCAGATCTTTTTCGCCGAGACTGGACGACCTCAGCCGCTGTCTACCTGCCGACACCCAAGCCATTCGCAACGTTTCGCAACCCTGCGCTAGCAGCAACCTATGGCCGCATAGTGAATGAAGCGGAGGCGGCCGGTCGTGATCGGGACGCGCAAATTGACCATGCGCGCCGCGCCTTCTCGGGAGGCTTCGTAGCTGAGGCACTCGTCCAGTTCGCGACGACCACTGAGTGGATGGACAGTTCAGGCCGTCGGCACGGTGGCCTCCTCTCCGAAGATGACCTCTCGAGCTGGGAGGCAAGCTACGAGCAGCCTGTTTCGGTCGACTACCGCGGCCTCTCCGTGCTGAAAGGGGGACCCTGGAGCCAGGCGCCAGTCTTTTTGCAGCAACTGATGCTTCTCAACGAGTTCGA
>Ga0070731_10001098_pt1 | contig 29751 bp, 23 predicted proteins | sample Coa_R1_2_FD_66448 | JGI IMG/M metagenome (GOLD analysis project Ga0070731, IMG submission 66448) | Surface soil microbial communities from Centralia Pennsylvania, which are recovering from an underground coalmine fire - Coalmine... | ecosystem: Environmental > Terrestrial > Soil > Unclassified ... | reverse complement strand
GATCCCGCCGTTGACGGGGTCCTGGGTGAGGGCCCAGCCGGTGGTGTCGTTGATGAACGCCAATCCGGCCGGCGTTCCGAAGTTGGTGGCGCTGGTCGAGGTCCAGGTTCCCGGAGTGCCGGTGGAGAGGCGGTAGACGTTGCCGTCGCCGGCCCCGGCAAAGAGCGTATACGTGGGGCCCGTCGGAGCCTGGACGGCCCGGAAGGAGACGTTCGGGGTGGGGTTGCTGGCGACCACGGCCGCCCACGTGGTGCCGCCGTCCGTGCTCGAGATGACGTAGCCGTTGTCGCCGCAGACATATAGGGTGTTCCCCGTCGGATCGCAGGCCGCCGAATAGTTGGTGCCGGCTTGAGCCGGCGGGGGAGTTGGAGCGACCAGGGTCAACCCGCCCAGCGTCGAATAGTTCAGGATCGCCAGGCTGCCCGCCGTCCCCGCTGCGATTCCCGCCGAATCCCCCTTCGGGAACAGGATGGTCTTGACGGACTGGGTGCCGGCGGGAGGGGGGAAGGTCCCGGTCGCGGCCTGCCAGGTGCCCGTGCCCTGGACATCCGGATTCACGAACAGCCCCCCCGTGTCGGTTCCGACGAAGGCGACCTTTCCCGAACCGGCGCGGGGGATGCTGACCGCGGTCAGGTTGGCCCCCCCGACCCCGGTGGCGAAGGAAGACCAGGTGATCCCGCCGTCGAGACTGCGGAGGAGGGTCCCGGAATTGCCCACCACCAGGCCGAAGGCCCCGCTGGCGCTCACGTCGACGGCGTTGAAGACCGGCGTGGGATTGACGGCCGGCCCGGACACCACCGTCCACGTCGGCGGGCTGGCGGTGCCGTTGGTGGTCCTCACGACCGTTCCGTTGTCCCCGACGGCAAAGCCGTTATCTTGGTCGACGAAATAGATGTCGTAGAGATTCTGCGTGGTATTGGAAACCTGGGCATCCCACGCCGGCGTCGCGGTGCCGGCATTCCGGATGCGGTAGATCGTTCCCGCGTCACCGGCCACCCAGCCCACCAAGCCGGTACCCTCGGACAGCACCTGGATGGCCTTGAGATTCTGCGTAATGGGATTGCCGGCCAGCTTGGTCCAATAATCCCCAAGAGGGAGGACGTTGGCAGGGTCCGGAGCGATGCCGATCACGGTCCCCGAATCGCCACACGCGAAGCCGATCTGAGGGCTGAGCATCGACATCCGCTGCAAGGGAAGACAGGCCGGAGAAATGGTGAGCGAATCGAATTGCGAGGCGCCGGAATCCTTCGTGCGGCGGATCTGGCCGGCTCCGGCGTTGTTTCCGCAGACCAGCCAGTAGCCGCCGGTGCCGAAGATCGCCAATCCGTTGGCGCTCGTCCAGGGAGTGGGCGGCACCGGACCCCCGCCCCCCGGCGGATTGTTCCGGGAATCGACCGTGAGAGCGAGAGTTCCCTGAAAGACGTCGATCAATCCGCTCGGCCGCAGCCGGAGCGTCCCTGCCGCATTCGTATTGGTGGCGGGAATGGCCAAGCCAACATCCACCCAGGGCTCGGCAAACACCGTCGGCAAGGAATCCGGCTGGGAGAAGGTGGTTGCGTCCAAGGACTGCCAGGCGACGCTCAGGGTATAGTTCGCCGCGCCCGCGGGAGCTCCGCCGACGGCGAACACCGTCGTGCTGGAGACGGCCATCGACAGGATGTCCCCCGTAGGAGTGTTCGGCACGGACTCCAGTTGTTGCCAGGTGGCGCCACCGTCGTCGGTGCGGACGAACGTCCCGAATTTGCCCGCCACGATGCCGCTCAGGTCCGTTCCGAAGCGGACGGCTCGAAGATCGACGCTCGTCGGCCGGCGGTACTGTTCCGACCAGCGGGGCGGCGTGATGGGGTGTTTCGTCCCCCCTCCTCCGCTTCCGCCGCAGCCGGGAGCCAAGATCGCCAGCAGGATCAGGCTACCAATCGATCTGTTCTTCACCGCCCCTCTTGTTCTCGACGCGGGCCAGGACGAACAGCAGGTCCGACAGTCGGTTAATATATTGAATGACGATCGGTGGCACGGAAACCTGGCGGGACAGCGTGACGATGCGCCGTTCGGCGCGGCGGCAGATCGTGCAGGCCAGATGCAGGAAGGCCGCCCCCTTCGTCCCGCAACGGAGGATGAATCCCTTCAGCGGGGGGAGTTCCCCGTCATAGCGGTCCATCAGCTTCTCGAACGCCTCGACCTTCTCGGGCGTGAGGACCGTCTTCGATTTGACCTTGCGGGCCTCGAACTTCGGGTCGGCCAGTTGGGCCCCGACGGCCAGAAGATCCTTCTGAATGTCCAGGAGGACGGCGGCGATCTCCGGATCCTCGGCAAACGCCCGGGACACTCCGAGGGCCGCCGACAACTCGTCCACCTCGCCGTAGGCTTCCGTGCGGAGGTGATCCTTCGAAACGCGCGTCCCGTCAAACAGCCCGGTGCTGCCGTCGTCGCCCTTGCGGGTGTAGATCCTGACCATGCGAGCGGGGGACTCCAGCTCCTGATGGAAATTCACACTCCATACACACCCCGGGAGGGAGAAACCCTCCGGGTTTCTGTCTCCGGAACCGGCGGGGAGCGCTGGCTACTTCTTGAGGAACGAGAAGCGTCCCGGAGCGGTGGCCGGCTTGCCCGCCGGGGGCCTTGCCGGACCGGGCTTCTCCTCGACCGGAGCCTTGGCGGCCGGGGCGGGCGGACTCGGCATCGGACGGGTGGGGGCTTCACTGACCGCCCTTTCGGGAGCGGCCTTCGGCGCGGGAGCCTCTTCGGACTGGAGCGCCGCCAGGGCCGCCGAGACCTTGGATTCGGCGGCTTCTCGGGAATCCGTCTCCTCGATCAGCTTCTTCTCGACTTCCGCCAGGGACTTTTCGGTCTGGGCGCAGCGCTCTTCGGCTTTCTTCAGATGCTCGGTCTGCTGGGAGAGGGCCTTCTTGAGCTTCTCCTTGTCCTCGCTCAGGATGCTGTTGGACAGGATCGCGGCATCGACCTTCCCCTGGAGGTCCTTGATGACCTCCTCGGACTTTGCCGACGCGTCCAGCTGCCGGCGGGCATCCTGGAGCTCTTTGCCGAGGGCGTCCACCTTGGCCTTCAGGGCGTCGCGTTCCCCGACGATCTTCTTGTACTCGACCAGCTGCTGTTCGAGCCGGACCAACTTGGTCTTCTGCCGGTCCGCATACTCGCGCAGCAGCTTCTCCGAATCCTCGTCTTCGGAGGAGGACGACGAGGGGACCGGGGCGGGAGCCGGGCGGACCGACGGTGCGGCGGGACGGCTCGCCGAGGGGTCGTTGGCGGAGCGCGCGGGAGCGGGGGCGGGGGCGATCGATCCCGGTTTCCGGGCCTCGGAAGCCTTCCGGGGATCCGAAGGCGCGGCGGACGGCGCCGGGGCGCCTGCGGGCCTGACCGGCGGACGGGTCGGTTCGGATGCGCCCACTTTGGCCTCCTTCTGCGGGGTGAGTTCGACCTGAGTGCTGTCGGACGACAAGCTGATCATCGGAAGGTCGTCGCTGTTCATGGAGACCCACCCCGTAAATTGTGACCCGCCAACCGTCTTGATTGTAGGGAGGGAGTCCCGTGAGTTCAACTGTCTTCGGCGCGAGCTTGCCGATATAATTTGAATCGATGACGACCCACAGCGACTTCCTCATTGGCCGCATCGCGCTGGAACGCGGACTCATCTCGGTCGATCAACTGGCCGAGTGCCTGAGCGACCAAAAGAGCTCCTCGGCCTCGTCGCTAGGCTCGATCCTGCTCCGCAAGGGGCTCATCAAGCAGCGCGACCTCGATACGCTCCTCGAGGAACAAAAGAAGCGGCTTGCGAACGCGCTCGACCTTTCCGATCCCAAGCTCGAGGACGCCCTGCTCGGCCGACTGCTCATCAAGCAGGGGCTCGTGAAGGAGGCGCAGCTCTACGAGTGCCTGCGCGCCTCCGCCGAGCTCGGCGAGAAGGGCGAGAAGTCGCCGCGCCTCGGCGAGCTGCTGGTCCGCAAGGGATACCTCACCACCGACGCGGTCGATCGGATCCTCCCCCCCGTGTCGAAGAAGGACCGCTATCTCTGCCCCAAGTGCGGCACCCAGTTCTCCTCCCTCGGAGGGGACGAAAACCGCTTCCCGACCTGCAAGCAGTGCGGCGCCATCCTCGAACGACGAGAGCGGAGCGGGCGCCCGGGCGAGACGACCGAGACGATGAGGGTCGACCTGCCCGAGGACGCGGCCAAGGTCGCCAAGGATCCGGCGCGGCAGTTCGCCGCCGGCAAGTACCTGCTCGTGCAGGAAGTCGGCCACGGCGGCATGGGGGTGGTCTGGAAGGCCTGGCAAACGGACCTCAAGCGGTACGTCGCGGTCAAGATCCTGCTGGGCACGATGTGGACGGACATCGAGCTCAAGCGCTTCTACCGCGAAGCGCAGCTGGCCGCCAGCCTCTCCCACCCGAACATCGCCTCGATCTACGAGCTCGGCGCCCACGAGGGCAAGCACTACATGGTGATGGAGTTCGTCGAAGGCGACTCCGTCGCGCGCCTCATGACGCCGGTCACGAACAAGCAGGGGACGCAGCGGGCGATCCGCCAGCTCCCCGCGCGGCGGGCGATCGAGATCCTCCGAGACGCCGCCCTCGCCGTCGACTACGCGCACACCAAGAAGATCATCCATCGCGACCTCAAGCCGCACAACATCATGGTGCAGAAGGCCGATGGCCGGGTCTTCGTCATGGACTTCGGCCTGGCCAAGCCCATCCGGAAGGAAGACTCGATCACGCTGTCCGACGCCATCGTGGGGACGCCCCAGTACATGTCCCCCGAGCAGGCACGGGGCGACACGGTGGACCGGCGGACGGACGTCTTCTCGCTCGGGGCCGTCCTTTATCACATGCTGACCAACCGGCCGGCCTTCGACGGCCATTCCCCCGGCGAGATCATGATGTCGGTGCTGGCCGACGATCCTGCCCCGATGCGCAAGCTGAATCCGCGCATCCACGAAGACGTGGAAACGATCTGCCTGAAGGCGCTCGACAAGGATCGCGACCGCCGCTACGAGACGGCAAAGGCCTTCGGGGACGACCTGAGCCGCTACCTGGAGGGGGAACCGATCACGGCGCGGCCGCTGTCGGCGCGCGAGAAGGCCTGGAAGGAGCTGCGGCGGCGACCGATCACCCTGGCGCTCGCGATCGCCACCCTGGGGGCGCTCCTGGTGATCGGCGCCATCTTCACGTTCCAGCACCTGCAGACGAAAGCCAAGATCGAAGAGTTCGCGCGCGAGGCGCACGACGCCTACGCGGCGGGCAAGTACGACCAGGCGAAGACCTGGTGGGACAAGGTGCTGACCCTCGAGCCCGAGGACGCCGTGGCCCTGGAGGAATGGCGGCGGGCCGATGAGCGGGCCGAGGACCCCGTCCGCATCCTGAAAGAACAGCAGGAGATGCAGCGTCGCGTCATTAAAGCCAATCACCTCGAGGCCGAGGCCCTGCTCAAGGCGGGCAAGTACCAGCGTGCGAAAGAATTGACGCTTCAGATCCTCGCGTTCGATCCGAACGATTCCGAGGCCCTCAAGCGGAAGAAGTTCTGCGAGGCGGCTCTGGCCGACGAGGAACTGAAGACCGAGAAGGTGATCGAGGAGAAGAACGCCCAGATTTCCGACCGGGAACAGAAGGAGAAGGAACTCCGGCGGCAGCGGTTGATGCGCATCAACGCGTTCCCGGACTACCACCGGGCGCGCGAACTGGCCGAGGAGGCCAAGGGCATGCGTCTCCAGGACGAGGCGGGCACCGGGTTCACCATCGCCGACGTGCAGGAGAAGTACCAGGAGGCCAAGAAGGCGCTGACCTCCGCGATCGAAACCGACAAGACCTACGCCGAGGCCCTGTACTTCCGGGGACAGATCCGGCACCGGCTCGGCGAATTCGACTTCGCCGAGAACGACTTCCGGGAGGCCTGGGACTACTCGTCGGACTCCATCCCGGTCGCCCTCGCGGCCGCGATGTCACAGCTGGCGATCTACACGATTCATGCGTACGCGCCGGCCGAAGTCCTCGACGCCGAGAGCCGGAACAAGGCCCTGGCGCGTCTCGAATCCTGGGCCCGCAAGGCGGAGAAGACGCCGAAGCCCCAAAGCGCCTTCGAGCACTGGATCGCGAAGGCGCTGATCGAGTTCCGCGAGGCCCGCTACGCCGTCGCGGCCGAAAGCCTCGGCTACATCCAGCACGAGAGCCGGGCGAACTACTTCTTCCACTTCTTCAGCGCCTGCATCCAGTCGGAACTGGGCAACTGGCGGGCGGCCCAGAAGGACCTGAGCTCCGCGCTGGAACTGGAGCCCACCGCGCTGGAATCGCGCTATCTCCGCGCCGTCGTCCGCATCCACACCGAGGACCTGACCAACGCGCTCAACGACGCGAAGAAGTCGGTGGAAATCGCCCCGCGGGGCACCCTCACCTGGCTGGTCTACGTCCTCCGCGGCCAGATCCACCACGACCTGCGGCTCCACGAGGAGGCGATCTCGGATCTGGCCACCGCGGGCAGCCTCGCGGGCCCGATGGCGGGGCCCGTCAACCTGCTGCGCAACCGCTGGGCCAAAGCCCCGCGCTCGGAGAAATGACCCGCGCCCCTTGACACGGCGCCTCGCCTGTAGTAAAGTACTTTGCGTGACAAAGTTAGAAGACGACCCCGCCGCTCGACGCGACGCCTCCCGGGACCTGGAACGCATCCGGACGCTCATGGAGCGCGCCACCGAGTACTCGCATCTGTCGGGCGTCTCGATCGTCGTCTCCGGCCTGCTCGCCGTCGCCGGCGTCGCCGTGTGCTGGGCGATGGGGTTCGCGTTCACCTTCCCCGGGAATCAGCGGGCGCTCGCCGCCGTCTGGGGCACCGTGTTCGGCGTCGCCGCGGTCCAAGGGGCCGCGCTCTCCGTCGCAAACGCCCGCCGCAAGGCCGAGCCCGCCTGGTCGCCGCTCACCAAGCAGGTCGTCGTGGCCATGCTCCCCGCCCTCTTCGCCGGCGCCGCCCTCACCGGCTATGGCCTCCAGACCGGCCAGCTCGACCTCCTTCCGCCCTGCTGGATGCTCGCCTACGGCTCCTCGCTCATGGGTCTCGGCCTCTTCGCCGGCTGGAGGATCCGGCTGGCCGCCGTCGCCTTCCTCCTCCTAGGCGCGGCCTCGCTCTTCCTCTGGAGGGAGCACGGACTGACCACCATGGTCGCCTCGTTCGGCGGCCTGCACCTCGTCTTGGGAGCCTGGGTGATATGGAAGCCTCGGGCGTAAGCCGCCTCAATGCCGTGATCCACGAGCGCGCGAGGCTCGGCATCATGTCCGTCCTCGCCGCGCGATCGGCCCTCACGTTCGCCGAGCTCAAGGCGCTCCTGGACCTCACCGACGGCAACCTCTCGGTCCATCTCCGGATCCTCGAGGAATCGGGCTACGTCTCGATCGAGAAGAAGTTCGTGGACCGCAAGCCGCAGACCACCGTGAAGATCTCGAAGAAAGGCCGTCTCGCCTTCGAGCACTACGTCGAGGTCCTCGAGGAGATCGTGAGGAGGAAGTGATGTTGAGCCGCCGGCCGCTGATCGCCCTGGTGCAGATCGTCGTCGCCCTGCTCTTCCGTCGTCGGGCGGCCTGACGTGAGAATCCTGCTCATCAACGTCCCCCATCCGTCGATCGGAAGCCGCATCCCGGACGACCACCTTCCGCCGCTGGGCTTGCTGTCCGTCGGCGGTCCCTTGATCGACGACGGGCACGAGGTCCGGCTGCTGGATGCCGACCTCGACTCCGGCCGGGAGCCGCTCTGGTCCTCCTGGGGGCCCGGCTGCTTCGGGGGGACGTCGACGAAGAAGATCGCGGCCCAAGCGGCCGCCGTCGCGCCGGACGTCGTCCTCTTCGGCCATTCCGGCTCCACCTCGGCCCATCCGATCATCGCCGAGATCAGCCGCGCGGTCCGGGCCGTCCTTCCCGGGGCGCGCATCGTCTACGGCGGCGTCTTCCCGACATATCACTGGCGCGACGTGCTCGAGACCGAACCGCAGATCGACCTCATCGTTCGGGGCGAAGGCGAGGAGACCGCCGTCCGGCTCCTGAGAGCGCTCCAGAACGGGGACGACTGGAGTCGGATCCCCGGGCTCGCCTTCCGGCTCGACGGACGCCCCCACGCGACACCGCCCGCCCGCGTCATCGCCGATCTCGACCAGTACCGCGTCGGCTGGGACCTGATCGATCACCGCCGCTACAGCTACTGGGGCGGGCTGCGCGCGGTGGTGGTCCAGTTCTCCCGGGGCTGTCCGCATCCCTGCACCTACTGCGGACAGCGGGGATTCTGGACGCGCTGGCGGCATCGGGATCCCGTGAGGTTCGCCGCCGAGATCGCCCGGCTCTACCGGGACCATGGCGTCGAGCTGTTCAACTTCGCCGACGAGAATCCGACCGTCGACCGGGAGGCGTGGCGACAGTTCCTGGTCGCGCTCATCGCGGAGAACGTGCCGGTCACCCTGGTCGGTTCCACCCGGGCCGACGACATCGTCCGCGACGCCGATCTCCTTCCCCTTTACAAGAAGGCCGGATGGATCCGCTTCCTCCTCGGAATGGAGAACACGGACGAGGCCACGCTCACGCTCATCCGCAAGGGCGGCTCGACCACCAAGGACCGCGAGGCGATCCGCCTCCTCCGGAAGAACGGGATCCTGTCGATGGCGACCTGGGTGGCTGGGTTCGAGGAGGAGGACGACCGCAGTTTCCGGCGGGGGCTGCGCCAGCTGATCACCTACGACCCCGACCAGATCCAGGCGCTCTATGTGACCCCGCACCGCTGGACGCCCTACTTTCGGGTCGCGGCGGACCGTCGCGTGATCCAGACGGATCCGCGCCGATGGGACTACAAGCACCAGGTGCTGTCGACCCGCCACCTGCCGCCCTGGCGGGTGCTGCTGTGGGTGAAGCTGATCGAGGCGCTGGTCCAGCTGCGTCCGAAGGCCCTGTGGCGGACCTTGCTAGAGCCCGACCCGAGACTCCGGCACGCGATGCGCTGGTATACGGAGATGGGCCGCCGGGTCTGGCTCTACGAGATCCGGAGCTTCTTCTTCCGAGATCGGCGCTCCCGGAAGGGGCCGACGGTCCGGGAGTTCTGGGGCGCGCCGCAGGACGCCGAGGAGCGGTCGATGACGCTGCGGTCCCCCCTCCCGCGGCAGCCTGGCGAACTGGTCCCTCGGTGACCCGCATCCCCCCGGTCCCGGCTTGGAGGGCGTCCGCCGGCGGAGGCTCCCCAGGGGTCGTCGCTAGGCGTCGGAACCCACGCTGAAGTACTCGGCCTGGGAGTGGTGAAGGACCAGGGCGCTCACCGAAGCCTCCGGATCCATCATGTCCCCCTCGGTCAGCTGCACCCCGATCTCCTCGGGCTTGAGGAGCGCAAACAACTTCCGCTGGTCGGCGAGATTCGGGCAGGCCGGATACCCGAAGCTCACCCGGACGCCCTGGTAGCGCGCCTTGAAGCGGTCGTTCATCGTCAAAGCCGGCGCGTCGGGGAAGCCCCACCACGTGCGGATGTCGCGGTGCAGCTTCTCGGCGAAGGCCTCCGCGGCCTCGATCGCCACCGATTGCAACGTGTGCGAGAGCACGTACTCGCCCTTCTGCTTCAGCTCCTCCGAGCGCGCGCGGATGCCGCCGCCCGTCGTCGTCAGGAAGAAGCAGACATAGTCGGGCTCCCCTCCCGCCGGCCGCACGAAGTCCGACAGACACAGGCCGTCCGGCTGCGCCTGCCGCGGAAAGTCGAAGCGCTCGATCTCCTTCCCCGCCGCGTCGTAGATCCGGAGCAGGTTGCCGTCCGAGGCCGCCTTGAAGTACTGATAGAGCCCGTGCGCCTTCATCCAACCGTCCTCGCACCTCTTCTGGACCCCGTGCACGATCTCCTGGATCTCGAGGAACTTCGCGTCCTTCGCGTCGGCCAGCTTTTCCAGATTGCCCTTCACCCCCAGATGCTTGCCGTAGAGCATGAACGGGCTGACATACGGCCACAGCGCCCGAAGATCCGGGAGATCGACCCGGTGCCGCTCGAAGTCCGGCGGGACGCGGATCGGCTCGTCCGCCCTCACCCGTGACGATCGCACCTTCGGCGTTGCCGGGGCGGCATCCGCCTTCGTCGCTTCCGGCTGTGCCAGCTGGATCGCTTCGGCCGCGATCTTCTGATCGAGCACTTTCCGCAAGTCCGGGTTCATGACCTGGTTCGCGAGGTCGAGGCCCTGCATGGCGTCCCGGGCGTAGCCGACGAAGCCCTCATAGGCGGAACGGATCCGCGTGTAGGTGAACTTTTTCGTCAGCGCCGCGCCGCCCACCAGGATCGGCAGCGTGATCCCGGCCGTCCGGAGATCCTGCGCCGTCGTCACCATCTGCTGGGCCGACTTGACGAGCAGCCCGGACAGCCCGATCAGGTCGGGCTTGTGGTCCTTCGCGGCCTTGATCAGCGTCTCCGGCGCGCACTTGATTCCCAGATTCACGATCGTATAGCCGTTGTTGGACAGGATGATCTCGACCAGGTTCTTTCCGATGTCGTGGACGTCGCCCTTCACCGTGGCGAGGATCATCTTGCCGCGGTTCTGCGCGTCCGCCTTCTCCATGAACTGCTCGAGATGCGAGACGGCCGCCTTCATCGCCTCCGCGGACTGCAGAACCTCGGCGACGATCAGCTCGTTGTTGTTGAAGAGACGGCCGACTTCGTCCATGCCTTTCATCAGCGGCCCGTTGACGATGTCGAGCGGCGGCGTCGACCGGCGCTTCTCCTCGAGGTCCGGGACGAGGCCTTCCTTCGTCCCTTCCACGATGTAGCGGGCAAGCCGCTCGTCCAGGGAGAGCTTCTTCTGATCGGCGGCGACGGTCTTCTTCCCGCGGAAATGCGCCGCGAAGGTCGCGATCGGATCGTTCCCGCGGTTGAAGAGGAGGTCCTCGCAGAGCTTCTTCTCCTCGTCGGAGATCGAGGCGTATCGGACCAGCTTTTCCGACGAGACGATCGCGAAGTCGAGTCCGGCCTTCGTGTTGTGGTACAGGTAGACGGCGTTCAGGACCTCGCGACCCGCCGGCGGAACGCCGAAGGAGACGTTCGAGATCCCCAGGATCGTTTTCGTCAGGGGATACCGTTCCTTCAGCGCCCGGACCGCGTCGATGGTCTGCTTCGCCGAGCCGACGTAATTCGCGTCCCCCGACGCGCAGGGGAAGACGAGGGGATCCCAAAGAATGTCCTGGGGCGGCACCCCGTACTTCTGGGTCAGGAGCCGGTAGCTGCGGTCGGCGACCTTCAGCTTGGCGTCCGCGCTGATGGCCTGGCCCTGTTCATCGATCGTGCCGACGATCAGCGCCGCGCCGAAGCGACGGGCGATCGGACAGACGTTCTCGAATTTTTCCTCGCCGTCCTCGAGATTGATCGAATTGATGATCGCCTTGCCTTGACTGTAGGTCAGGGCGTACTCGATCGCCTTGGAGTTCGTCGTATCGATGACGAGCGGCGCCTTCACCATCCGGATCAGCTTCTCGAGGAAGGCGCCGGTGGCCGGCAGCTCGTCAATTTCCGTGTGCTGGATGTTGACGTCGAGGATGTGGGCGCCGGCCTTAACCTGTTTGCGGCCGATCTCCGCGGCCTCCTCGAACTTGCCGCCCATGATGAGCTCGCGGAACTTCTTCGAGCCCGTCACGTTGGTCCGCTCTCCGACGATGAGCGGCCGGCTCGAATCCTCACAGGGGACATAGTCGATCCCGCTGAGGTGCGTGAGGGAGAGCTTCGGAGGAACGCGGGGCTTGCCGGCTTTCGCGACCTTCGCGATCTCCCGGATGTAGGCCGGGGTCGTCCCGCAGCAGCCGCCGACCAGGTTGACCCAGCCCTGCTCGATGAAGCGTCCCAGGGTGCCCGCCACCATGGCCGCGGTTTCGTTGTACTTCCCGTCGCCGTCCGGAAGGCCCGCGTTCGGATAGCACGTGACGTAGCACGAGGCCATCCCCGCGAGGGTGCGGATGTGGTCCGTCATGAACTCGGGGCCCGTGCCGCAGTTGAGGCCGACCGAGATCGGCTTCGCGTGCTCGATCGACGCGTAGAACGCGTCCACGCCCTGTCCCGCGAGCATGGTGCCCATGGGCTCGATGGTGGCGGAGAGCATGAGGGGAACGCGGAACCCGATGTCGCGCGAGGCCGCATCGATCCCGAGGATCGCGGCCTTGACGTTTCGGGTGTCCTGGGAGGTCTCGAGCAGGAGACAGTCGACGCCGCCGCGGAGCAGGCCCAGGGCCTGGATCCGGAAGTTCTCCACCAGCTCCGGAAACGTGACGCCGCCGGTGACCGTGATGGTTTTGGTCGTGGGGCCCATGGATCCGGCGACGAAGCGCGGGCCCGGGAACATCGCCGCGGCGTCGCGGGCCACCCGGGCGGCGGCTTCGTTGAGCTCCAGGGCGCGGTCGCCAAGTCCGTACTCGTTCAGCACGATCGGGGTGCCGCCGAATGAGTTGGTCTCCACCATGTCCGAGCCCGCGGCAAAGTACTCCGCGTGGATCTCCCGGATCACGTCGGGCCGCGTGATGACCAGGTTCTCGTTGCACCCCTCCAGCTCGGGGCCTCCGAAGTCCTTCGCCGTAAGCTGCCGCTGCTGGATCATCGTTCCCATGCCGCCGTCGAGGACCAGGATCCGCTCGGCGAACTGGTCGGCGAGGGCCCGGGACGAGGCCTTCAGGGGGACGTCGGACGGAGTCGTCACTGGGGTTTCCTGCCGCTGGCGACGATGACCTGGAAGGGATCCCCCCTCTTGCTGGCGCCGATCTCGAACAGGAGATCCTTGAGACCCGCATCCTTCATCATCTTGCGGAGCGAGTCCTCGTCGAAGCCCATCCACCGGTCGCCGAGCTTCCGGACCCATTCCTCCTTGTGGGACTTCAGGTCCAGGAGCAGGAGCGTGCCGGCGGGGGCGAGAATGCGGGCGGCTTCGGAAATGGCACGGGCGGGGTCCTTCGCGTGGTGCAGCGCCTGGGACAGCAGGGCGACGTCGAACGAGCCGTCCTCGAGCGGAAGCTCTTCGATCTCGCCCTGCTTGAACGTGATGTTGCGGATCGACCGGGTCTTCGCCAACGCGCGGGCGGTTTCGAGCACGCGCTCGGAGACGTCGATGGCGACGACCTGTTTGGCCCAGCGGGTGGCCTCCAGAGCGAGGTTACCCTCGCCGCAGCCCAAGTCGGCGACGCGAAGGGCGGGCAGCAGGTGGCCGAGGGCGCGGGCCCAGGCCGCCCAGCTCTTGCCGGGGACGAGGCCGCGCTCATGGGTGAAATCCTCTTTGCGGTGGCGCAGGATCTCCTGGAGCCGGGCGTCGTCCCCCTTGGCGTCGAGGGAGCGGATCTCGCGTCGGAGGAGGTCCCAGGTGCGGCCCGGCGCGTCCGGCGAGGAGGCCAGGCCGTAGTAGGTCCAGCCGCGGTCGCGCTCCTCCTGGACCAGGCCGCCTTCCTTGAGGAGCCGGAGGTGCCGCGACACGCCCGGCTGCGCGATGCCGAGGATCGACGTCAGCTCGCTGACGTTGAGCCGTTCCTTCTCGAGGAGGCGGAGGATCCTCAGGCGGGCCTCGTCGCCCAGGAGCCGGAAGAAGGCGGTCGCCGCTTTCATATCTCCGAATATAGATATGGTTATGAGGTCTGTCAAGGGCCGGCGGAATTTTCTGGGCCTCTGCCCGCGGGGACGGAGACCGGGCTATAGTTGTTCTGCGACCGGGGGTGTTCGCTCAAGGAGACGTTCGGGGATGCCGTACGCCACCGACGGCCTGGTGGGAAAGCTCGCCCTCCAGAAGGGCTTGATCTCGGCCGGCCAGCTCAAGGACTGCCTCGCGGAGCAGGCCGCGCTCCAGAAGGCGGGTCAAAAGCGACCCTTGGGCGTCATCATGGTGGGCAAGGGCCTCATGAAGGATGAGGACCTGCTGGACCTCCTCGAGGAGCAGAAACGAGTCCTCGCCGAGCGATCCAACTTCCTGCAGGTCCGCAAGGACGACTTCCTCTTCGGCCAGATCCTCCTGAAGCAGGGGGTCGCCACCTCCGCGGAGATCAACGAGGCGCTCCGGCTCCAGGCCGAGGCCGCCGAACGCGGGGAGATGGCCGTCCCCCGCCTCGGACAAATCCTGATCGAGATGGGGGTCACCCAGGAGAAGGAGATCCAGCGCACCCTCAAGCTGCAGTACAAGACCCTCTACGAATGCCCGGGCTGCACCCTCAAATACAACCTCGTCGATGCGGACGGGGCCAAACAGTACCGCTGCAAGAAGTGCGACGCCGTGCTCGTGCCCAAGCCCCCCGGCAGCGGAATCAAGGCGGACGAGAGCGCCTACGGCCTCAGCCTCGAGATCGCGAGCGACCTCCCCCCGGAGGTTGCCCAGGCGGAACTCGATCCGGCCAACGTGTTCGGAAAGTACATCCTCGTCCGCCCCCTCGGCCGGGGCGGCTCCGGCGTCGTGCACCTCGCCTACCAGAAGGAGCTCAAGCGCTTCGTCGCGCTCAAATTGCTCCGCGGCGGCGAGGACCTCGAGACGGCCCAGCGCTTCGCCGCCGAAGCCCAGCTGGCCGCCCGGCTCCGGCACCCGAACATCGTATCGGTCTACGAGATCGGCAAGCACCTCAGCGTCCCCTACATCGCGCTGGAGTACGTGGAAGGCACCTCGCTGGATCAGCGCGGCCAGCTCCCCGTCCGCAAGGCGGTGCAGATCATCCGCGACGTGGCCGCCGCCATCCATGCCGCCCACGAATGGGGCGTCATCCACCGCGACCTCAAGCCGCAGAACATCCTCCTCGACCTGAAGGACCGGCCGGTCGTGACCGATTTCGGCCTCGCCCGCGAGGTCGCGGCGGTCCGCGACGTCACCGAGCACGGCATCGTCGTCGGCACTCCCGCCTATATGAGCGTCGAGCAGGCCACCGGCGAGCGCGCCCTCGACGGACGGAGCGACGTCGCGAGCCTCGGCGCCGTCTTCTACGAGATGCTGACCGGCCGCCAGCCGTACCTGGGCCGGACTCCCGTCGACATCGCCCTCGCCGTCATCAATCAGACGCCCGTCCGGCCTCGCGACCTCGTCCCCGACCTGTCCCCCGCCCTGGAGGCGATCTGTCTGAAGGCGATCGCCAAGCGGCGCGAGGAACGGTACCTGACGGCCCGCGCGTTCGCGGAGGATCTCCAGCGCTTCCTCGAGGGCGAGTCCGTCCAGGCGAAACCGCAGGGCCGCCTCTCCTCCACGGTACGGCGCCTGGCGAGGAACAAGACGTCGGCGATCATGACCGCGGTCGCCCTCACCGCGGTCGCCCTCGCCGCCATGATCGTCGTCGCCGTCCGCCGCGAATCCCAGACGACCACGACCCTCCTCGAAGCGCGGACGCTCGAGAGCGCGGGCCGGCTCTGGGAGGCGCTCCGCCTCTACGAGCAGGTCCCCGGCGCGCAAAGCGAAGCGGAACGCTTGCGTGGGACGCTCCGGTCCCAGGACGCCGAAGCGAAGGAAAAGCAGGACCGCGAGCGGGCCGCCGCCATCCTGTCGGAAATCGGGGGGGACCCGAGCCCCGCGGAACGCGTCGCGATCGCCACCCGCGCCCTCGACGCCTGGCCCGACTTCGAGCAGGCCTTCGTGATCCGCGCGGTGGCTCGTCAGGACCTGGGCGACGACCCGTCCGCCTACGACGACCTGGGCCGCGCGATCAAGGTGTCGAAGAACCCCGTGCCCTATCACCTCAGCCGGGCGGAAATCGCGCGCCGCCTGGGGCGCGCCGAGGACGAGATCGCCGACCTGTCCGCCGCGCTGGAGCTCGCGCCCTTCTCCGACGACCTCCGCATCCACCGCGCGTGGGCGAACGCCCGACTCGCCCGGAAGCTCGCGGGGGCATCGACCCCGGAATCGCGGTCGACCGCCGAGGCCGCCCTGAAACGGGCGGAGGCCGACCTGGCGGCGGTCAAGCGGCACACGCTTCTGGAAACCGTCCAGGGCGCCGTGAAGGAAGCCCACGCCGCCCTGAACCGCGGCTCCTGACTCCCCCGGTCCATCCCTTTCTTGTCACCCTCCCCCGCTCGTGGGCTATAATGCGTCGATGTTGGACACGAGAGGACTCGTGATCGGGGAGCTCGCGGTTCGCGACCGCCTGATCTCCCGCGACCAGCTCGAAGACGTCGTGGCGGTCCAGGCGAAGGGCGGGTTCAGCCAGCCCCTGGGGTCCCTGATGCTCGAGCGCAAGCTCTTGAGCAAGCCCCAGCTCGACAGCCTCCTCCAGCGCCAGAAGGAGGCGATCCAGGACTACGAGAAGGCCCTGTCGGTCAGCGGCCTCTTCGGCCGCATCGCGATCGAGGTGGGCCTGATCTCGGAAAAGCAGCTCGCCGAAGCAATCCGCCGCCAGCTGTTGGCCGACTTCGAGGGCAAGCACACGAAGATCGGCCAGATCCTGCTGTCGATGAAGGCGATCCGCCCCTCCGGCTTCTGGGAGATCATCCGCGCCCAGGGAAGCTTCCGCTGCGTCGAGTGCGGACATCTCCTGGACGAGCCCAAGTTCGAGAAGGCCGCCATTCACTGCGAGAAGTGCGGCAAGCCGACTCTCTCGCTCGACGAGGGATAGCTCCCGGGGCCCGGAGGGGGTCGGCTCGGAGCGTCGCGACCGACGCCCGCCCTCCCGGAGGTCGACTCCCTGGCGCGGCCGGGGAATCCGCCGGAGAAGGACGCCCGGGGCGTCCCGCTACGTCTTCTTGGGATTCTCCCATTTCGCCCAGAGCCAGCCCTCGTAGATCTTCTTCTGGAGGGCGCTCGGGGCCTTCCCGCGGCGGATCGTCCACGTCACGTTCTCCTTCGCCCCGAGGGTGACGGGAATCTCGCGAAGATGACCCGATCGGAAGATCGTGAACGTCGCCCGGTCCCCCGCTTCGTAGTCGTCCAGCCGCCGTTCGAAGTCGTCGGCCGGCAGCTTCAGCCCGTCGATCGCGATCACCTCGTCTTTCGCGGACAGGCCCGCCTTCCACGCGGGCGCCCCCTCGACGACGCTGGCAATCGACAGGACGCCGCCGGCCTTGGCCGTTCCGATGCCCAGCCAGGCGCGGACCTTGCGGGGGGCCTCGCCTTCCTCGGGCTTGCGCGGCTCCTTCTCCAGCTTGAGGCCCGCGATGTCGAGATAGTGGTTCCACGGGATCTCGGCGACGCCGTCGACCAGGTCGCGGAAGAAGCGGTCGAGGTTCCCGGCGATCTTCTCGCAGGCGCGCTTGAATTCGGCTTCGGGGAACCCCTCGCGATGGCGGCCATAGTCGCGATAGAGGGCGCGCATGACGTCGTCCAGGGACTTCCGGTTCTCGGTGCGGCGACGGAGTTCCAGGTCGAGGCAGAGTCCGACGAGCTCGCCCTTCTCGTAATAGCTCATCTGGCAGTTGGTCGAGTTCTCGTTGGGCTGGTAGAGCTTGATCCAGGTATCGAAGCTCGACTCCGAAAGCGACTGCCGCTTGCGGCCGGGCTTCTCCTCGTATTTCTGGATGCGCTCGGCCATCTTCTTGAAGTACTTGTCCGGCGACCACAGCTTGGCACGGCAGGGAACGATCGTGTCGTAGTAGCTGGTGAACCCCTCCATGACCCAGAGCAGCGTCGTATAGACCTCGCGCTCGTAGTCGAAGGGCCCGAGCACGTCGGGGTGGATGCGCTTCACGTTCCACAGGTGGAAGAACTCGTGGGCGACGAGCTCGAGGAAGTTCTCGTATTTCTCGCGCGGCTTGTAGCCGAGCGCGGGATACTGAAGCGCGGTCGAGTTCAGATGCTCGAGGCCGCCGCCGCGCTCGGCGGAGTTGTGGAGGATGAACGTGTAGTGGGAGTACGGGACGTGCCGGAGGATCTTGATTTCGGTCTCGACGATCCTCCGGATGTCGTCGACCATCTTCTGTTCCTGGTAGTTCCCCTCGCCGTGGATGACGAGGTGATGCGGGATGCCGCCGGCCTTGAACGTCCGCTTCGTGAACGTGCCGATTTCGATCGGCGAGTCCACCAGGATGTCGTAGTCCGGCGCGGTCAGGGTCCTCCCCCGGACCTCCAGGCCCGATGCGATCCTCCAGCCTCGGGGAATGGCCAGGTCCATCGTGACGGGAGCGTCCTTATGGCCATCGACGTAGAAGAACACGCTCGCCCCGTTGAGGAAGGCGTGGTCGGCGTCGACGTGGGAGGACTGCACGCTGAGCTCGAAGGCCCACACCGTGTACTCGACCGTCACGTCTCCGCCGGCGGCGACCCGCCAGCGGCTCTTGTCGACTTTCCGCCATGGCCTCCTGCCCGCGGAGAAATCCTGGACGTTCTTCGCGTAGTCGCGGACCTTGTAGGAACCCGGTGTCCACGCGGGCATCACGAAGTCGGCGGAGTCGCCCGGCAGATCGCGGACGGTCATGCGGACGTGGACGAGGTGGGAGTTGGGATCGGGAATCGAGACCGAGTAGTGGACGTGGGTCATGCGGCTCCTTGAGAAGCATTCAGCCAGAGGCATTAAGCAAAAAGGAGCCGGACGCATCAAGCATCCGCCACGCCCCCCTTGACTTCCCGGACGCCGGGCCTCATAATATGAACATGTTCAGAATATAGGGGCCACATGGGACGGCGCGAAACAAAAAAAGAGGCCACGAAGAAGAAGATCCTCGAGGTGTCGCTCCAGCTCTTCCAGAAGATGGGCTTTGCGCGCACCACGATGCGCGACGTCGCCAAGAAGTGCGGCATCGCCCTGGGAACGACGTACAACTATTTCCCCACCAAGGAGCACATCGCCCACTACTTTTTCGAGCAGGCTCTCGACGAGGTCATGGAGCGCTACAGGAAAGAAGAGCCCGCCGACGCCCCCCTCGAGGAGAAGATCTTCCTCCTGCTCTCTATCGAACTGGAGAAGATCGCCCCATACGAGGAGTTCCTCAACCTGATCGTCACCCATGCGGTGCTGCCGACCTCGCGCCTCCACCCGTTCAGCTTGGATTCGCAGCGGCTCAAGATGAAGTACCTGGACTTCGTCGGGGGCATCCTCGAGAACGCCAAGGACAAGGGCGAATTCTCCGCCCTCGGCTTCGACTCCATGGTGCTCTCGGCCTTCTGGGTCTTCCACCTGGGCATCATGATGTTCTGGATGAATGATGGGTCCCGCAAGAAGGAGGATACCTACATCCTGCTCGACAAGTCCCTCCGCTTCATCCTGAAGGCGATGAAGGGAAGGGCGCCCCAGCCGAAGGGGAAACCCCGGTGAAGCTCAAGCTGTCCGATCTCTGGAGCTGGGAAGGGACGCTCGATCGCGGCCCCTACGCGACGCTGGGCCTGATCTTGACCGCACTCAAGTACAACCTCGATCGGCTGTTGATGGCCTCTCTCTACGGCAACCCCTGGCGCTGGTCCCTATACTGGATGCCGGGGGACACGTTCCGCCGCCTCCTCGAGGATCCCAACGCGGCCTTTGTCCGATGGATGCTGTTCCTCACCTCGCTCCCCTTCCTGTGGGCCGGTGTCGTGCTGACGCTCCGCAGGCTGCGCTCCGCCGGGCTTTCCCTGGGATGGGTTGCCCTCTTCTCCATCCCGGTGCTCAATCTGTTGTTCTTTGCCGTGCTGTCGGTCCTGCCGCCCGGCCATTCCAGCCGGCGAGCCCCGGAAGGGTCGTTCCTCGGCCGCCTCATCCCCCGCTCCTACTGGGGCAGCGCCGCGCTGGCCATGGCGCTCACCGTCGCCCCCATGGGATTGACCACCCTCCTGGCCATGCAGGTCGCCCAGTCCTACGGCTGGACCCTCTTCATCGGCGTTCCCTTCATGATGGGGTTCTACTCCTCGCTGATCTGCTGCTACCATCAGCCCCGCGGGTACGGGGCATGCTTCGGAGTCGCGACCGGGTCGCTGGCCCTGCTCGGCCTCCTGCTCCTCGCCGCCGCCTTCGAAGGCATTATCTGCATCCTGATGGCGGCGCCGCTCGCGCTCCTGGTGGCGGCGGCCGGGACGTTCCTGGGCTACATGGTCCAGAAACTCCGCCGCGCCCCGTCCTCCCCCCTCTTCGGACTGCTGATCCTCCTTCCCCTCCTCGTCAGCGCCGAGAAGGCAACGTCTCCGGAGGCGCCGCTCCAGGCCGTCCGCACGTCGGTAGAAATCGACGCCTCCCCCAACCGCGTCTGGCGCCACGTGGTGAGCTTCACGGCGATTCCCCCACCGGAAGAGCTGATCTTCAGGACCGGCCTGAGCTACCCGCTGCGCGCGGAGATCCTCGGCACCGGCCCCGGCGCGGTCAGGCACTGCGTGTTCACGACGGGGGCGTTCGTCGAGCCGATCACGGGCTGGGATGAACCGCGGCGGCTCGCCTTTGGCGTGACCTCCCAGCCTGCCCCGATGGAGGAGTGGACGCCCTGGCCCGCGATCCATCCTCCCCACCTGGAGGGCTGCTTCGTGTCCCGCCGGGGCCAATTCCTCCTGGAACCCTTGCCGGGCGGCCGGACCCGGCTCGAGGGGACGACCTGGTACACGCACGAGCTCTTTCCCACGCTGTATTGGGGCCTTTGGTCCGATGCGATCATCCACCGGATCCACGCCCGGGTGCTTCGCCACGTCAAGCATCTCGCCGAGGGGAAGGAGGGCTGAGCATGACCGGACGCCCGCGCCATCGGATCCCCACGGACGCCCCCGGACGACTGGTCCGCATGGGCCTGATGGGAGCCGGCGTGGTCGGACGCAACACCCTCGCGGGGATCCGAAAACTCGGGGCCTCCGAGGAGCGCCGCCGCGACATCGACCGCTCGACCCACGAGGCCAATGCCGTCCGGATCTTCGACTCCATGACCCAGATGAAGGGCGCCTTCATGAAGCTGGGCCAGATGCTGTCGATGCAGGCCCACACGTTGCCGGAACCGTACCTGAGGCGCCTGGCGGACCTCCAGTGGGAAGCGCCGCCGATGCACGGCACGCTGATGCGCATGCAGTTCCGCAACGAGACCGGGAAGAATCCCGAGGACGTCTATGACGCCTTCGAACGCGAGCCCTTCGCCGCCGCGTCGCTGGGTCAGGTCCACCGGGCGCGCCTCAAAACCGGCGAGCCCGTCGCGGTGAAGATCCAGTACCCCGGCATTGACCGCTCGATCGACAGCGACTTCGCGAATCTGAAGACCATGCTCTCGACGATCCGCCTCAGCCGCGAGCAGTACGGGGAGGTCTGGGACGCGGTCGAGGAAGTCCGCACGCACTTCCATCGTGAGGTGGACTACGTTCAGGAGGCGGACACCGTCGAGGAGTTCCGCCGCCTGCTGCGCGACCGGGACGACGTGCGCATCCCCCGCGTTTATCGGGACCTGTCCACCCGCCGGGTGCTGACGCTGGAGTACATCGAGGGGAAGCACCTGAGGGACTATCTTCGGACGAAGCCGCCCCAGGACGAGCGGGACGCGATCGGGGAGCGCTTGCTGGATCTGTTCTTCCGCCAGTCGTTCGACTTCGGCCTGCTCCACGCGGACCCGCATCCGGGGAACTACCTGTTCCTCGACGGCGGCCGAATCGGGCTCCTCGACTTCGGCTGCTCGAAGAAGTTCGATTCGGCGTTCATCAAGGAGCACCGGGACCTGTTCAAGATCCCGATCGGCGACGGGGCGGCCCTGGAGAAGCACTACCGGGTCTTCGGCATCCTGGGTGAGACGGACCCGCTTCGCGACGAGAAGCGCGCGGCGCTCCTGAAGATCCAGCGGCTGGATATCGCGAGGTACCACGAGAACCGGATCTTCGATTTCGGCGACGAGGGTCACTACAAGGACGTCATGACCGGCTTCCGGGAGTTGATCCGCCTGGGCGTGACGACCCCCGGATACGTGCTCTACGTCCGGGCGAAGACGGGCCTCTACCATCTGTTCCACCAGCTGGGAGCCCGGATCAACTGTCACAAGGTGTGCCGAAAGTATGTGTGAACGGAACGGACCATGAAGATCACGCTTCTGGCGCCGCGGCGGCGCTTCATCGCGAACCGTTGGGGGCTGGGCTATCAGATCCCCCTTGGCCTGGTCCTCCTCGGCGGCCCGCTCGTCGACGACGGCCATCGTGTCCGACTCGTGGACAACGACGCCCTCGGCTGGGACGACGCCACGCTGGCCCGGGAGCTGGCCTCCGATCCCCCGGACAGCATCCTCCTGGGCCATACCGGGTCGACGGCGGCGCATCCGACGGCGATGCGGACCGCCGCCGCCCTGAGGAGGGCGTTCCCCCGGGCCCGCATCGTTTACGGGGGCGTCTTTCCCAGCTACGCCGCGGAGACGGTGCTCCGCGAGCATCCCGCCGTGGATGTGGTCGTTCGGGGAGAAGGCGAAGCGACCGCGCTCGACCTCGCGCGCGTTCCGGTGGGCGACGATCTGGCGGGCGTGCTCGGCATCACCTGGCGTCAGGACGACGAGATCCGGGAGAATCCCGCCCGTCCGCCGATCGCGGACTTGGATCAATTCCGGCCGGGATGGGAGCTCCTCGACTGGCCCGCGTATCGGCTCTTCGGGGCCGGCCGGGCGGCGGGGATGCAGTTCAGCCGGGGCTGCCCGCTCCGGTGCACGTTCTGCGGCCAGTGGAGCTTCTGGCGCCGGTGGCGCCACCGGTCTCCCGGGAACTTCGTCGACCAGCTCGCGCTCCTGGCCCGGCGCTTCGGCGTGCGGTTCGTCTGGCTCGCGGACGAGAACTTCGCCGCGGACCGCGAGCTCACCCGCGACGTGCTGGAACGCCTCGAGGCCGCTCAGCTGGGTCTGTCGCTCAATCTCAACATGACCGCCGCCGACGTCGTCCGCGATGCGGACCTGCTCCCTCTCTACAAGCGGTCCGGGGTGGACAACGTCGTCCTGGGCATCGAAACGCTCGACGACCCGACGATCAAGAAGATCGGCAAGAACAATCCCCGAGACATCAGCCGCCGGGCCTGCCGGCTGCTGCGGCGCCACGAGATGGTCAGCTTCGTCAACGTCATCTACGGACTGGAGGACGAAACTCCGGCGACGCTCGTCCGGACGTTCCGGGGGCTCCTGGACATCGATCCGGACGTCGTGAACGCCTGTTATCTCACGCCGCATTCCTGGACGCCTGCGGGCCGGCTGACGCGGGCCGACCAGATCGTCCAGCCCGATCAGGGACTCTATACGTACCGGAACCCCGTCGTCCGCACCCCGGGACTGTCGACCCCCGCGCTGTTCCTCGGCGTGAAGCTGACCGAGGCGCTGTTCCATCTCCGGCCGTCCGGGCTGGCGCGGCTGTGGACGACCCGGCACCGGTTCCGGCGCATCTTCCGGTCGTTCATGGGATCCGGGATCCGGGTGTTCCTGGCCGAAATCGGGGAATACCTCTTCCGGACTCAGTTCGTCCCCGCGGGAACGCTCGACCGCATCCCCGGCTATCCCGTCATGAAGTCACGCCCCGAACGTCTAACTGTTGGAGATAAAGATGAACAAGTTCATACATCCGCCCGATAGCCTGGCCGGCCTCGCCGGCTGCGTGCTCTGGATCGGAGTCCTCGCGGGTCTCCTGGCCCTCTTGTTCACGACCCTGAGCAGGATCGCGGGGTAGCCATGACCACCTTCAGCCTTGCCGCGCGGAACGCCTTCGAAGCCGCCGAAGGCCGGCCGCTGTTTCAGGCCGGCTGGCAACGAGCAGTCTTCATCCATTACGAAGTCGACCCCGCCGCGTTGCAGCCCCAGGTCCCCTTCCCCCTCGAGACGCGGGGCGGGAAGGCCTACGTCAGCCTCGTCGCCTTCACGCTAAGCGGCCTTCGATTCACCCTGGGTGGACCGCCGCTCACCACCCACGGATTTCTCAACGTCCGAACCTACATCCCCGGAAACGGCATCTATTTCCTCGCGGAATGGCTCCCGAATCCCGCCTGCGTCTTCCTCGGCCCGCGCCTCTATGGCCTCCCGTATCGGCAAGGCACGCTGACCTACGACCATCGCCACGAGAGCGGCCGCCTGCAGGGTCGGGTCGAGTCCCGTGAGGGCGTGCTCGACTTCCGGGCCCCCCTCGACTCCGGGTCGCGCTTCCAGCCCTGCGAGCGAGGCAGCCTGGACGAATTCCTCCTCGAGCGTTACACGGCCTTCACCGAGCGCCGAGGCCGGGAACGCCTGTTCCGCGTCTGGCACGACCCCTGGCCCCAGGTGCCGCTCGACCTCACGGTCCTCGACGACCGCCTGATCGACTCCACGGGACCCTGGTTCCGGGCGGCGCGCCGTAGGGGAGCGAACTATTCCCCCGGCTTCGACCGGGTCTGGATGGGCCGTCCCCGGAGGAAGGACGCATGACCCTGCTCGGGATCGCCGGAGCGCTCCGGATCGCCGTCATCGGCACGATCTCGGCGGGCTTCCCCCGGGACTTCGTCCAGGGCGAAGGCCTGGGCTCGTTCCTCTCGGGGGTGCTGGCCCGCGTCGGAGGAACCCGGCTCGCGGTGCATCGCCCCTCCCGCGACCGCCTCTTCCACCGCCGGCATCGACTTGGCGATGCTGGCGTTTCCATCACCGTCACCGCCCTCTTCGCCAGGGATGCGGCCGCCGCCGCGGGAGTGCTCCCATGAAGAAAGACCTCGTGATCGCCATGACCGGGATCCGCAGCCGGGTGGGCCGGGCCCTCGCGGCCCGGCTCCGTGCCGAAGGACATACCGTGGTCCCCGTGCCCCGGAACTATGGGATCCTGCCCGGTTCGGACGTCTTCATTCACCTCGGCCGAGGGTCGCGCCGGCTCGCGGCGCGGCTTCCGGACGCGGTCCTGCTTCCGGAGAAGCTGATCACGACGTCCGCACGATGGACGGGCGCCCAGAACCTGGGGGTCCCGGTCACTCCGGTGAGGCTGGAAGACCTGAAACCCGATGACGCCGCCGACTTGATCCTCTGGGCGGTGCAGCACGTGGAGGGCCGGCTGGAGCTGGAACGGGTATGACGCTCGGATTGATGAACGCCCTCTTCCTTCTGGCCATCTGGGCGATCGTGCCCCTCGGACTGAGGGTCCTCCCGGACGCGGCGCCGATCCGGCTCGCGCGCCGCCTTCAACCGGTGGCGGCCGGGCTGGCGACCGTTTCGCTTTTCCTCCCCACGGGGCCCCTGGCCGCGGTGCTGGCCGCGGCCTGGCTCGGTCTCGACGGCCTGGTCGCGCTCGGAGGACTCGTCGTCATGAGGCCATCGTTTCGGGGCGGCGTGCCCTCGCTGCTGATCCTCGCGGCGATGGTGCTCCCGACGGTGGGCGGCGTCAATCTGGTGGCATCGCGTCTGGGCTATGCCCTCGCGGGCTTCCCGGAGCCGATCATCCTGCTGACGGCGATTCACTTTCACTACACGGCGTTCGCGGCGCCGATCCTGGCATCGCTGTCGGGCCGCTCCGGGCTCGCCGCTCTCTCGGGACTGGGAGTGGTCGGCGGCACCCCGCTGCTGGCGGCCGGTTTCCTCTGCTCGCCGATCCTGAAGGCGGTCGGGGTCGGCGTCCTCTGCATCAGCATGATCGGGCTCGCGCTGGGCCAGTTGGGTCAGGCCCCGACGCTGCCCCATCGTCGGTCCCGGATTCTGCTCCGGATCTCCTCGGTCGCCGTCCTGGCCGGGATGCTCCTCGCGGGGATCTACGAGCACGGCTACGCCACCGGACGGACGTGGCTGTCGATCCCCGAGATGGCCTGGTCCCACGGAATCCTAAACGGCGTGGGGTTCTCCCTTCTGGGCCTCCTCGCATGGAAGCCGGTTCGAGGAGACTCCCCCCGGGGCTCCGCCCCGCCACGGGGAGACTCCCCCACCGCGGAATCCGGTCTTGGAACGCGCGGTCGGAACGCCCCGCCAACCGGCGTCGGCGGCGCCCCCCGGGGGCGGCGTTTAGATCCGTCCGCGCCAGCGGACGCGTAACCTCCGCTGACTTTCCCTTTTCTTGAAGTGGGGACGCAAGGTCGCGTCGTCCAAGGAACCGGGAATGCTGGGGCTATGGGTGGATGGAGGACCCTATGGCCGGCATTTCCGGAAGCTCGCCCCGGGCACCGAGAATCATCCCCGGAGCCACCCTGACGTTGTTCGCGATCGCCCTCTCCGAACTGCGCGGCGATCTCCGTCGCCTGCTCGATTCGGGCTGGGACGAGCCGGTCCGCCGCCGGGCCGAGGAGCTGTCCGAAACGCTCGCGCAAGCCTGCCAGCGTCAGGGATTGAAGGATCTTCTGCCGCTCCTCCGCGCCACCACGAATCTCACGCGACTGTCCAAAACCAGCGCGATCCCCGTGCTTGCGGCTCTCCGGGAGAAGTTCGACTCCCTCATGACGGAAACCGAGGCGCTCCTGCCCAAGCGGTCGACCCGCTCCCTCGGGTGAGCTCCTCCTTCGGAGAGGAGGGCGCGAGGGGGCGCCGGCTCCTCCGCAGAGCCCTTCTGCCGATCCCGTCCGCTCCCGTCGCAACGCGGCGCCGCGAATCCCAGAATGGGCCCGGTCCCGCGCGACCGGACGCTTCATGGCGAGACGCTTTCCCGAGAATACGCGACCGGACCGACACACCCCGCGGTCGGATCCGTCTGAAAGGACAGTGAGATCGACGCTGGAGGACCCGTGGCCCGATACCTGATCCCGTTCCTCGTCGCCTTGTTCTCCGGGGAGAGCCCGGAGCGCGCGGACCTCACGCTCCCGATCGAGACCTGGTATAAGGTCGTTCAGGGGACCCGGCCAGCGGGCTACGTGCACGAGATCCTGAAGCGGGCCGCGCCGCCCTGGCGCTACGAATACGCGCTCGAAACGGAGTTCGAGCTCACTCTCCACGGCAAGCCGCACGTCGAGGACTTGGTGGCCACCGCGTTCCTGGACGACGCGCTTTCCCCCGTGGAATTCACTTCGGAGGGCCATGTCGGCGAGTCCTCCTCGACGATGTCGATGATCACCCTCGGCGACGAGCGTCGGGTCGAAGTGCGGGCGGCCGACTCCGCCCTGCCGATCTCCTGGGTGCGGCCGGCCGGCGACGACCTCCTCATCCTCCCGACGCTGGCGCTGTACCTGCTGCGCCAGAACGAATCGCTGTCCCGGCCCGGCCGGATCACCGGACGGACGCTCGATCCCCAGGGACAGGAGAAGGACGGCCTCCCGGTGGATCTGGAAGCGGGCCATCCCCTCCGGCGCTCGTACCTGGGAAAGGAGGCCACCGTCATCCCGGTGACGTTCCTGAGACCGTTCCCGGCGGCCGCGCGCGAAACGGGGCTGAGGGAAGCGTTCGTGGATCGCTTCGGCCGGATCGTCGAGGCAACCCTCATGCAGGGGTCGCGGATCCTCATCGCGTCCGACCGGACGGAGGCCCTGGAGGGCCTCGGCCTCCTCCACCGGCATGGCCGGCGGGATCCGTTTGACAAGTCGGCGGCCCTGCGGAACGCGGCGCTGGAACGGGCCCGGTCGGCGCGGGGGGAGCTGGAACTCCCGAGACCCCCGGTCACCCTGGACAGCCTGGACTCCGATCTCACCGCCGCGGTGAAGCGGATCGACGAGATCCGGACGCAGCGGTCGTCCGGCGACCTTGAAGAGGCACGGCGAAGCTACCTTCAGGCGGTGCTTCTCCTGAAGGCGGTTCGCGAGCTGGCCCTCCTGCGCCGGCCGGAGCTAGTTCCTCAGATCGAGCAGGCGCGCGACGACGCCGAGGCGGCGTGGGATGGAGCGGCTCAGGTCGAGCGGGAGGCCGGCCGGGTGTTCGTCCAGGTTCGCGAGCTGGTGGATCGCCTGGATCTTCCCGGGCTGGAACACCTGCAGAAGGAGCTCGCCCTGCTCCGCGACCGCGTGGAAGTCGAGCGGCGGCCGGAACGGGAGCGGATCGTGGCCTGGGTGGTCGAGACCGACGCGGTCCTGCTGAAATGCCGGACGCGCCTCGAACTGGCGCAGGCCCGACTCGACGTGACCGGCATCACGATGGGGGATAAGGCGACGGTCGAGATGGTCGACGCGCGCGTGTCGATCGCCGGTCACCTCGTGGGGGCGCTCGTCCCGATACCCGTCGTGCGTCCCTTCGCGATGGCCACCATCAACGGCCGGCTGGTCACCCGAGGCGACCTCATCGAAGGCACGCCGATCCGCGTTCGCGGCATCTCCCCAATGGGCGTGCAGCTCTCGCTGCGCGACGAAGTCCGCGACGTCGGATTCCGCCGCTAGGACGGGCCTAGAAGATCCCGTACTCGTTGAGCTTGTTGTGGAGCGTGCGGCGGGAGATGCCCAGCGTCTTCGCCGCGTGCGTGCGGTTTCCACCGGACGACTTGAGCGCGGCTTCGATCGCCGACTTCTCCGCTCCCGCGACGGACGCGCCCAGGGCCACGGGTCCCGCCGCGGACTCCGTCAACCTCGGCGCCAGGCAGGGGCGGACGTCCTGCTCGAGGATGAGGCCCGACAGGTTGAGCACGACCAAGCGCTCGATCACGTTCTGCAACTCGCGCACGTTGCCGGGCCAGGAGTGCGCCGCGAGAGCCTCCACCGCTTTTCCGTCGAGCTTCACGCTGGGCTTGCCGTGCTCCTGCCTCAGTTTCTTCATGAAATGCTCGGCCAGGAGCGGGATGTCCGAGGGACGCTCGCGCAGCGCCGGCATCCGGACGGGGACCACGTTGATCCGGTAGAACAGATCCTCTCGGAACTTCCCTTCCTTCACGAGAGCTTCGAGGTCGCGGTGCGTCGCCGCCAGGACACGAACGTCGGCGCGCAGCGTGCTCACCCCGCCGATCCGCTCGAACTGCCGGTCCTGCAGCACCCGGAGGAGCTTCACCTGGGTCGGGGGCGTCAGCTCCCCGATCTCGTCCAGGAAGATCGTCCCCCCTTCGGCGAGCTCAAAGCGGCCGGGCTTCGATGCGGCCGCACCCGTGAACGCGCCCTTTTCGTATCCGAACAGCTCGCTCTCGATCAGGGTCTCCGGCAGCGCCGCGCAGATGACCTTGATGAACGGCTTGCCCTTCCGCTTCGACTGGTCGTGGACCGCCCGGGCGACGAGTTCCTTGCCGGTCCCGCTTTCGCCTCGGATCAGCACCGTCGAGCTGGTCGGCGCCACGCGGGCGACCAGGGTGTACACGTCCTTCATCGGAGCGGACTGGCCGACCATTTCCCCGGGATTGTCCGCCACCTCCCCGCCCGCCTGAACCCGGGCCAGGGCCCGGCGGACCTCGAACACGATCTCGTCCCGATCGAACGGCTTGCGGACGTAGCCCGCGGCCCCCATCTCCCAGGCCCGCTGCCCGATCTCAGCCGTCCCGTGCGCCGTGATCAGGATCACCTGGAGCGAACGGTCGATGTTGAGCGCATGCTCCAGGAGCTGGAGACCGTCCATGCCCGTCATCTTGAGGTCGGTGACGACGACGCCCACATCTTCGGCGTGCAGGATCCGGAGCGCCGCCTCGCCGCTCGACGCCGTCACGCAGGGGATCTTCTCCTGGGCGAGGAACCCCGAGAGGACCTTCACCATGGCGGGCTCGTCGTCGACGATGAGGACCTTCGGCATTCGGGAGATTATAGAACCGGCAGGGGAAGAAAGAACGTAAACCTGCAGCCGTGGGGACTCAGGTTCTCGACCACGACGTCTCCTCCGTGGGCTTCCAGGATCCGGAGCGAAATCGCGAGGCCCAGCCCCGTGCCTTTCGCCTTCGTCGTGAAGAAGGGCTGGAAGATCCGGTCTAGGTCCTGCCGGGAAATGCCGGGCCCGGTATCTTCGACCTCGATGGCGGCCCAGTTCCGCAGCGCGCTGGCCACGCCGCTGGTCCGGATCGACAGCGTCCCGCCGTCCGGCATCACCTCGACGGAATTCCGGATCGCGTTCGTGACGGCCTGGGTCAAGAGCGCCGGATCCGCTCGGACGGGGGGGAGGTCCGGATCGAAGACCGTCTCGACCC
>Ga0070731_10001096_pt1 | contig 29775 bp, 20 predicted proteins | sample Coa_R1_2_FD_66448 | JGI IMG/M metagenome (GOLD analysis project Ga0070731, IMG submission 66448) | Surface soil microbial communities from Centralia Pennsylvania, which are recovering from an underground coalmine fire - Coalmine... | ecosystem: Environmental > Terrestrial > Soil > Unclassified ... | reverse complement strand
GCCGGGCTTGAGCGTCGAATCGACGACCCAGACGCGGTGCAGCTCGTAGCGCGCGAGATCCTGGTTCAGGTGGCCTGCCTTCAGAATATCCGTGTATTTGAGGGCCGGATCGCCGAGCTTGTACGAGTTGTACGGGATGTACACCTCGCGCTTGCCGACGAGCTTCCACTCGTAGCGGTCCGTGGCGCCGTTGTACATGCCGAAGTCGTCGTTGGTGCGCAGGCCGTCGGCCGCCGTGCCCGGGTTGTCGTAGCCCACGTTCGGCGCGAGGCGCACGCGGCGCTGTCCGGGGTTGTAGGTCCACGCCGAACGCGGCTCCTTCGCCTGGTCCACGGTCTCGTGCACGAGCAGGATGCTGCCCGCGAGCCGAGCGGGCGCCACCGTGCTCTGCAGGTAGTGCAGCTTGAGGTTCTGCTCGCGCTGCGATTGCGGCTTCTGGCAGTTGCCGTACGCGAAGTCGTACTCGTACTCGAACTTCACCAGGGCGTAGTCGCCCGTGCGGGTGACTGCGGCCTGGTCCCAGTTCGTGGCGAAGGTATCGCCGGCGTAGTGGAGCTCCGTATTCCAGATCGCCTCGTTGCCGTTCTTGGGGATCGGGAAGGGGATGCCACCCACGCAGCCCACGACGCCGTTGCCGCCCGCGGCAAGCTGCGACTTCGCCGCGCACTGCTTGGTCTCTTCGTAGTGGCACGCCGGGAACGCGGCGCTGCGATGCGTCGGATACACGATGAGCTTGTAGTCGGGATACTTCTTGATCATCGCGATCTGCCCGACCGTGAGGCTGTCCTTGTACTTGTCGACGTTCTTCGCATCGATCGTGAAGAGCGCCTTGTCGGACGCGTACGGATCCGGATAGTGGCCGCCTTCCTTGTATGCGGGGATCGGCTTGCTGATGCCACCGTCCCACGCGGGGATCGTGCCCGCTGCGTTGCCGGCCTTCTCCGCGCCTTCGGGCGTGAGCGTCGTGCCCAGCTTCGCGAGGTCCGCGGCGGAAAGCTCCGCGGCCGCGGGCAGCGAGAGCGCCGCGCCCACCGCGAGGGCTGCCCAGGACTTCATGGATTTCGACATGTGTGTTCTCCTCGGTCTCGTTATCGTGTGGTGGGCGTCAGAACGAATAGCTCATGGTGATCGAATAGAAGTCGCGGTCGCGCAGCGGGTTGGCCGACGAGCACCAGCTCGCGGACTGGCCCGGCGTGACGGAGCTTCCCGGAGGCGGCGCGTCCGTGCCGCAGAACGTCTTGCCGCCGAAGAAGCTCGTGTATGCGACGTCAACCACCCAGGTGCGCTGGTATTCCCACGTCGCGCCCAGCGAGTACGACTTCACGCCCTCGGTGAAGTTGGGACCCACGCCGGAGATGTCCTGCGACCAGGCCGCGCGCGGCGAAACGTTGCCGCCCCAGAGCAGGTTCGCGTACTCCAGGCGTCCGGCGAGGCGATAGCCCCACGAGAACGCGGTGGTGAATCCGCCCGGCTGCGTTGAATACGCGCTTCCGACGATCGAACCGAACTGCGTGGCCGGCAGGTACACGCCGGGACCGGAGAACTTCTGGTCGTCGGGCATGTTGTGGAAGTAGTTCATCCCGACTTCGCCCACGAGCACGAGCTGGTCGGCCTGCATCACCGCGGGGAACGACTTGGTCGCCGTGCCCTGCAGCTGGCTCATCTTCACGTTGCGGTAGCCCTGGATGTACGTGCCGTCCGGCACGAGCGCGGCGGCCGTGGCGCCGGCGGGCGCGCCCGGGATCTGCGTGAAGCCCGTGATCAGGTTGGGAAGTCCGAGGGCCGCCATGATGAGCTCGGGCGTGGAAAGCTGCAGCGGGTAGTTCGGGCGATACGAGTACTCGCCCTGGAAGGCGATGCCCGCGGGCCCCTGCGTGTTGAAGCTCGCGCCGAAGAGGCGGATGTCCGACGGATATTCGGCGAAGGCCCTCGCCGTTCCCGTGGCGCACAGCGCGACGAGCGCGGGAACGCCGCAGATCGGCGCGATCAGCGGGCCACCCGTGAGGATCGAGGTCGTCGTGCCCTTCGTGGCCGACGCCAGCGGCGTGCGGCTGTGGTAGTTCATGTAGTAGAAACCGAACTCGGTGTCGTTGAAGTCATGCGCGAGGTAGCTGAACTTCAATCCGTACTGTCCGGTGTCCTTCGGGTTGTGGTCGGGGCCGCGCGGCACCCAGATCTCCGCGGCCGGATCGAAGGGACCGTAGAGCGCCTGCGCGGCGGCGCTGAGGCCCGGGATTCCCGGCGGAACCGGGTTCGTCGGTCCGACGTGATCGTCGTGACGGCGCCCGAACGAGACGATCACCTTGTCGCCATCGTCGGAGAACACGTCGTTTGTCGAGAAGAACGAGCCGCGCGGATCGATGCGCACCTTGTCCCAGTTGGTGAGGTAGAAGCCCTCGACCGCCGCGGCCTTCGTGAGCTCGAGGCTGCCCCAGATGCCCGTGGTCGGGATCAACGCTTCCTTCAATTCGGCGCCCGGCACGCGCAGCTTCGACACGTCGACCGGGTTGATCACGTTGATGCCGCCCTGGATGAACGTGCTCTCGCCCCAGCTGATCACCTGGCGGCCGGCGCGGACGCGCACGTTGTGGCCGTCCGGCTCGAAGAGCCCGTACACGTAGCCGTCGAGGCCCGTCACGTTCTGCCCGAGGCGATCGCGGCCCGTGGGGCCGAGCTTGTCGCTGTCGTGCAGGTTGAAGTCGTAGAGGCCGTAGCCGCGCCCGAAGAAGCCGAAGTTCTTGTATTTCACCTCGACGTCGACCGTCGCCTTCACGGCGTTGGCGAACGGGCTGCCTTTCTTGAAGTTGAGGTCGCCGTCGTCGTCGTTCACCGACCTCGACGTACCGCCGTTCGCGATGCCGATCGAGGAAGGCTCGGGCGCTTCGGTGCGGACCGACACGCCGTAGGAGATCGTGGTGTCCACGCTCCCCTTCACGCCGTTGTCGAGTTCGAACTGCACCGCGTACGCAGGCGCCGCGGCGAGCGCGATGGCGAGCGCGAGCGGCTTCAATGCGGGACGGGAGACTTTCATGGGGCGGTTACTCCTCTCGAAGACGTTTTTGATTTAGTGATTACCGCAGTGGCCGTTATTGTGCCTCTTATTGCAAGGACTCGAAAAGTCCCGCCGCGCCCATGCCGGTGCCGATGCACATCGTCACCATTCCGTACCGCGAACGCGCGCGCTTCATGCCGTGGACGAGCGTGGCGGTGCGCACCGCGCCCGTCGCGCCGAGGGGATGCCCGAGGGCGATGGCGCCGCCCTGCGGATTTATTTTCGACGGATCGAGGTCGAGATCCTTGATCACCGCGAGCGATTGCGCCGCGAAAGCCTCGTTCAGCTCGATCCAATCCAGGTCGCGAACTTTGATTCCGCTCTGCGAAAGGACCTTCGGGATCGCCTTGATCGGGCCGATTCCCATGATCTCCGGCGGCACGCCCGCCACCGCGAAGCTCACGAAACGCGCGAGCGGCGTCACGTTGTATTTCTTGAGGGCCGCCTCGCTCATGAGGATCACGGCCGCGGCGCCGTCGGACATCTGCGAGCTGTTGCCCGCGGTAACGCTACCACGCGCCGCGAACACGGTTTTCAGCTTGGCGAGCGTTTCCATGCTCGTGTCGGGACGCGGGCCCTCGTCGGTGTCGGCCACCTTGCTGCGCTGCGCGATGCGGCCGCTCGCGAGGTCCGGCGTGGCCGAGTCGACCTCGTAGGGAAGGATCTCGTCCTTGAAGGCGCCCGAGGCGATTGCCCTGGCCGCTTTCTGGTGGCTTGCGACGGCGAAGGCGTCCTGCTCCTCGCGCGTGACCTTCCATTGGTTGGCGACTTTCTCGGCGGTGATTCCCATGCCGTACGCGATCGCGACGTTCTCGCCGTGCCGGAAGACCGCGTCGTTGAGCGCGATCTTGTTGCCCATCATCGGCACCATCGACATGGATTCCGTGCCCGCGGCGATCACGACGTCGTCGTCGCCCGTGCGAATGCGGTCGGCGGCGAGCGCGACGGCCTGCACGCCCGAGGAGCAGAAGCGGTTGATCGTCATCGCGGGGACGGAATCGGGCAGCCCCGCGAGCAGCACGCCGATGCGCGCGACGTTCATGCCCTGCTCGGCTTCCGGCATCGCGCAACCGACGATCACGTCGGCGATGTCGCGCGGATCGAGCCCCGGCACCTGCGCCATCGCGCCCTTCAGCACGTGCGCGAGCATGTCGTCGGGACGGACACTGCGAAACATCCCGCGCGGCGCCTTCCCGACCGGCGTGCGGACCGCGGCGACGATGTAGGCATCCTGGATCTGCTTGGCCATGTCAGTTCCTCAGCGGTTTCCCGTTCTTCAACATGTACTCGATGCGCTCCTGCGTCTTCGGCATCTTCGCGAGCTCGACGAAATTGCGCCGCTCGAGGTCGAGGAGCCACTTCTCGTCGACGATACTGCCGGGCGTCACTTCGCCGCCACAAACAACCTCCGCGATGCGCGAGGCGATTTCGTAGTCGTGGTCGGAGATGAAGCCGCCCTCCTTCATGTTGACGAGCAGCATCTTGAGCGTGGCGACGCCCGTGTCGCCGGACACGGGAATCTGCGCGGGCGCCAAAGCGGGACGAACGCCCGACTCCGCCATGGCACGGGCCTGTTCCTTCGCGACGTACAACAGCTCCGACGGATTGAAGATCACCAGGTCGCTCGCCTTGAGGTAGCCCATCTCGCGCGCGTTCTCCGCGCTCTTGGAGACCTCGGCCATCGCGGCCTGCCTGAAGTAACGCTGCAGTTGCGGCATCGCGTCGCCGCCGTTCGCCCACGCGACACTGCGCTCGGCGAACTCCTTCAAGCCGCCGCCCGCGGGAATGAGTCCCACGCCCGCTTCGACGAGCCCGATGTAGCTCTCGAGCGCCACGACCGCGCGCTGCGAGTGCATCACGAATTCGCACCCGCCGCCGAGCGCCATGCCTTCCACCGCGGCCACCGTCGGCACGAGGCTGTACTTCAGGCGCTGCGACGTCTGCTGGAAGAGCGCGACCATCTTCTCGAAGTCGTCGAACTTCCCGGCCTTGAGCGATTCGATCGCCGCCTTGAGGTTCGCGCCCACCGCGAAGGGCGCCTCGTGCCAGATCACGAGCGCGTCGAAATGTTTCTCGGCCTCGTCGATGGCGCGATTGAGCCCCTGCAGCACCTCGACGCCCAGCGAATGCATCTTGCTCTTGAAGGACACGATGGCGATGCGATCGCCCTGGTGCCACATGCGGACGCCTTCGTCCTCGAACACGGTCGTGCCCTTGTCGCCCGGCTTCTCGCCGATGACGGTCTCGGGGAAGAGCTGGCGCGCGTACACCGGAAGCTTCGAGCGCGGCACCATCCTGCCCGTCTCCGCCGAATACGAACCCTCGCTCGAATGGACGCCGCTCCTTCCATCGGTGACCCACTTGGGAAGCGGCGCCTTCGTCATCGTCTTGCCCGCGGCGATGTCCTCGGCGATCCAGCCGGCCACCTGCTGCCATCCCGCCGCTTGCCACATCTCGAAGGGGCCGCGCTGCCAGCCGAAACCCCAACGGATCGCGAAGTCCACGTCGCGCGCGCAATGCGCGATGTCTCCGAGGTGCACGGCCACGTAGTGGAAGAGATCGCGGAAGATCGCCCAGAGAAATTGGCCCTGGGGATTGGTCGACGCACGCAGCTTCGCGAGCTGCTCGCCGGGATTCTTCTCCTTGAGGATCGCCTGCACGTCGGGATAGACGTCGCCCGCGCTCACGCGATAGTCCTGTTTCGCGACGTCGAGGACGAGAATGTCCTTGCCCTTCTTCGTGAAGATGCCGGCCTTGGTCTTCTGTCCCAGCGCGCCTTTCGCGACAAGCGCGGCGAGCCAGTCGGGCGCCTTGTAGTACGCGGCCCAGGGATCGTCCGGAAGCGTATCGGCCATCGTCTTGATGACGTGCGCCATCGTGTCGAGCCCCACGACGTCGGCCGTGCGATAGGTGGCGCTCTTGGCGCGGCCGATCGCCGGACCCGTGAGCGCATCGACCTCGTCGAAACCGAGCTTGAATTCGAGCGTGTGGTGCATCGTCGCGAGCATCGAGAAGACGCCGACGCGATTGGCGACGAAGTTCGGCGTGTCCTTGGCGCGGATCACGCCCTTGCCGAGCGTGGTCGTGAGGAAGGTCTCCAGGCGATCGAGCACAGCGGGATCCGTGTCCGGCGTGGGCACGAGCTCCACCAGCCGCATGTAGCGCGGCGGGTTGAAGAAGTGGATGCCGCAGAAGCGCTTGCGAAGCTCCGCGGGCAGCGATTTGCCGAGCTCCGTGATCGAAAGTCCCGACGTGTTCGATGCGAAGATCGCATTCGCCCCGATGTGCGGCGCGACTTTTTCGAAGAGGCTCTTCTTCCAGTCCATGCGCTCGCTGATCGCCTCGATCACGACGTCGCAATCGCGCAGGAGCTCCAGGTGCTCGTCGTAGTTCGCGGCCACGATCTGCTTCGCGGCCGACGCGGTCGCGACGGGGCTGGGATTCAGTTTCGCGAGGCCCTCGATCGCCTTGTTCGCGATCGCCGACTTGTCCTTGCCTTCCTTCGCGGGAAGATCGAAGAGGATGGGTTTCACGTTCGCATTGGCGAGGTGCGCGGCGATTTGCGCGCCCATCACGCCGGCGCCGAGCACGGCGGCCTTGCGGATGAGGATGTGCGGCGCGCCTCGGGCGATGGACTGCCGGATGGCAAGCGCCTCACGGCGACCGATCTCGATTGTGTCTTCGGTCATGGGGGTTCCCAGGTGGATTCAAACGAGCGTTTGAATTCTACTCCCGTTTCGCGGCGGCGGCAGCATCGATTAATCTATCCACTCGAACCGAGAGATCCCATGAATCGCTTCGCCCCGCTCACCACCTCGATCGCACTTCTGCTCGCCGGCGCTTCCGCATTCGCCGCGGCGCCCTCGAACGGTTCGATCGCGGCAAGCCAGCGCGCCCTGCCCCAGGGACAGATCGCCTGGGCCGTGGCGGCGAACGACATGGGCGAAGCCGACAAGAGCCTCGAGCTCACGCATCTCACGGTCCTGCTCAAGCGACCGGACGACCGGCAGGCGGCGTTCGAGGAGCTGCTTCGCCAGCAACAGGATCCGTCATCCGCGAACTTCCATCGTTGGCTCACGCCCGTCGAGATCGGGGAGCGATTCGGGCCGCCCGCGCAGGATGTGGGTGCCGTCCAGTCGTGGCTGTCGTCGCAGGGACTGCGGGTCGATGGCGTTTCCAACAGCCGGATGCGGATCCGGTTCAGCGGCTCGGCCGCCCGCGTCGGCGCAGCCTTCGGTTCCTCCATGCATGTCTACCAGGTGGAAGGAGAGAAGCGCCTGTCCATCGCCAGCGCGCCGCTCGTTCCGGCGCCCCTCGCGGACATCATCCGTTCCGTTCACGGCCTGGAAACCCTCCATGAGAAGGTGTACCCGCATCGCGGTCCCGTGCACTTCTCGGCCGCGCCCGCGATGCGTCCCAAGGAGACGAGCTGCTCCGGCAGCAACTGCGCGCACTTCGTCTGGCCCAGCGACTTCGGCGCCATCTACGACCTCAATCCCGCCTACCAGCAAGGCCTCAACGGCGCGGGGCAGACAATCGCGCTCGTCGGGCGCTCCAGCATCAACGTCGCCGATATCGAGATCTTCCAGCAGCGCGCCGGCCAGCAGGTGAAGGATCCGGTGATCATCGTTCCACCGGACGGCATCGACCCGGGCCCGCCGGTATCGACGTATGGCGACGACGCGGTTTCCGCGGACCAGCAGGAGGCCATGATCGACGTGAGCCGCGCGACGACAGTGGCTCCCGGCGCGACGATCAATCTCGTCATCAGCAAGAATTCCAGCACGCAGAGCGGCGTGACGATCGCGGCCGAGTACGTCATCGACGCGACGCCCGTGGCGGCGCGCATCCTCAGCATCAGCTTCGGCGCCTGCGAGCAGAACGCGGGACGATCGGCGACGCAATTCTGGGATGACCTTTTCAGCCAGGGCGCGGCCGAGGGCATTTCCTCCTTCGTGTGCTCGGGCGACGCGGGGGCCGCCGGCTGCGACAAGTACAACCAGGCGCCGCCCGCGAGCCAGTTCGCGAGCCCCAACTATCTCTGCTCGTCGAGCTACGCGACGTGCGTCGGGGGCACGCAGTTCGCCGATACCGCGAACCCCGGGGCCTACTGGCGCACATCGAATACCGCGGGATTCGAATCGGCGCTCGGCTACATTCCCGAGGGCGCGTGGAACGAGCCGACCGACAGCACCGGCGCGATCCAGGCGTCCGCGACGGGTGGCGGCGTGAGTCAGTTCATCGCGACTCCCTCATGGCAAACCGTGGCCGGCGTTCCGGGACAGGTGGGCCGTTACACACCGGACGTCTCGTTCAACGCATCGACCCACGACGCCTACGCGCTCTGCGACTCGGCGCAAGGCGCGAGCTGCGCCACGGAGAGCAATGGAGGATTCCACTTCGCGAGCATCTTCGGGACATCCGCGGCCGCTCCCAGCCTCGCTGCGATCACGGCGATGCTCAACCAGAAGATGGGCACGCCGCAAGGCAACCTGAACCCGCGCCTGTATGCGCTCGCTTCTCCCGGCAACAGCGTCTTCCACGATGTCACGCAGGCGACGAGCGGCGTTTCCGGATGCGACGCAAGCGTACCGAGCCTCTGCAACAACAGCACGCCGAGCCCTTCCGCGTTGACGGGCGGGTTCGCGGGTTATCTCGTCGGTCCCGGATACGACCTCGCCACGGGACTCGGCTCCATCGACGTGGGCAACCTGTTCACCCAATGGACGAACGCTTCCACGCCGGGACCTGCCAACTACCAGGGCCTCTGGTGGGCCGCTCCCGCCGGAGTCGAATCCGGATGGGGCATCAACTTCGCGCACCAGGGCGACACGATCTTCGCAACGTGGTTCACGTACCTCACCGCGGGCACGGGCAACTGGCTCGTGATGACGGCGCCCAAGATCGCGGCGAATACCTATTCGGGCACGCTCTACTCGACCACGGGACCGCCCTTCGACTCCGTGCCGTTCAATCCGGCCAACGTCACCGCGAAGGCGGAGGGAACCGCGACGCTCACGTTCACGGACGCGAACAACGGCACCTTCGCATACGTGGTCGGCTCCACGTCGCAAACGAAGGCGATCACGCGCGAGGTATTCGGGACGATGCCCACGTGCGCCACGGCGTCGGGCAGCCTTGCGAACGCCACCAACTACACGGATCTCTGGTGGGCATCGCCCGCGAGCTCCGAGTCGGGATGGGGCATCAACCTCACCCACGAGGGCACCACGATCTTCGCGAGCTGGTTCACCTACGATTCGACGGGCAAGCCCATGTGGCTCGTCGTCACCGCGCCACTGGCCTCGCCGGGCGTCTACTCGGGCACGCTCTATCGCACGACGGGGCCGGCGTTCAACGCCGTGCCTTTCAATCCCACGGCCGTCACGGCCACCGCGGTGGGATCCGCGACATTCACTTTCGCGAACGGCAACTCCGCGCAGTTCGCCTACACCGTGAACGGAATCTCGCAGGCGAAGACGATCACGCGCGAAGTATTCAGCGGAAACGGGACCGCTTGCCAATAGGCGCAGTCCTACACGGCACGTAGTATTTCTCCGAAACGTTCTCTCCCTGCGCCAGTCGAAGGGATGCCGCTGCTTCGGCGGCATCACCTCGACTGAACCGATGCGCACGATCTCCCTGCTCGCTTTTGCCTGCGCCGCCGCTGCAGGGCTGTCCCATGCGGACGCTCCCTTGCCATCGCCGATGCCAACCCTCAAGGTCCTCACGACCCAACGCGTCGCGTGGGCCGTCCCGGAGAACGACGCGGGCGAGCTCGCGGGCGATACGCCGCTCACGCACCTCACGGTCGTCCTGAAGCGCGCGCCGGATCGCCAGCAGGCCTTCGAGCAGTTCCTGCGCGACCAGCAGGATCCGGCCTCGTCCAACTTCCACCGCTGGCTCACGCCCCTCGAGGTCGGCGAGCGATTCGGCCTGCCCGAGGGAGACATCGAAGCGGTCACCTCCTGGCTGGGCGCGCAGGGGCTGCACGTGGACGGCGTGTCCAACAGCCGCACGCGCATCGTGTTCAGCGGCTCGGCGGCCCGCGTGGGCGCGGCGTTTGCCTCGACGATGCATTCGTATGTGGCCGGCGCGCAGAAGCGCATCGCCCTCGCCGGCGCTCCGCGGCTTCCCGCGGATATCGCTCCGCTCGTGCTCGCGGTGCACGGACTCGAATCGGTGAGCGAGAGGCCGAGCCTCGGCCCCGCGGTGCCGCGCACCGGCCATGCGGGACCGGAGCCGAAGTTCACGAGCTGCACGGGTTCCGACTGCGTCCATTCGATCTGGCCGGGCGATTTCGCGGTCCTCTACGGCGTGAACCACGTCTACCAGCAAGGACTCTCGGGCGCGGGCCAGACGATCGCGATCATCGGCCGCGCGAACGTCTACCTTCCCGACATCGAGAACTTCCAGAGCCAGGCATCGATCCGGATCCAGGACCCTGTCACGATCGTTCCCCCGAATGGCATCGCGCCGGGCCCCGCGCTCTCGACCCCGCCCAGCGACCCCGCCACACTCGACGACCAGCGCGAGGCGACGCTCGACGTCACGCGCGCGAGCGGCGTCGCGCCCGGCGCCACGATCGACCTCGTCGTGAGCCTCGACGCGCCGACTGCAAGTGGCCTGAGCATCGCCAGCTCCTACGTCGTCGACAGCAACCCCGTCATCGCGCAGGTGATGAACGTGAGCTTCAACTTGTGCGAGCAATCCGCAGGCCAGTCCTCGACGCTCTTCTGGGACAACCTCTACAGCCAGGCGGCGGCGGAGGGAATCTCGGTCTTCGTGAGCTCCGGCGACGGGGGGGCCGCGGGTTGCGACATTCCGTTCCAGGCACCGCCCGCGACGCAAACGGCGAGCCCGAATTCACTTTGTGCATCGAGCTATGCGACCTGCGTGGGCGGCACTCAATTCAACGAGAACGCCGAGGCGGGCTCGGGAGGCTACTGGAACACGACCAACGGCACGGGTTTCGCGTCCGCGCTCCGGTACATCCCCGAAGGCGCGTGGAACGAGCCCGCCGACAGCACCGGGAAATTCCAGGTCGCATCCGGAGGGGGCGGCGTGAGCACGTTCGTCCCGACTCCCTATTGGCAGAAGGCGCCCGGCGTGCCTGGAACGCAGGGTCGCTATACGCCAGACGTTTCGTTCAGCGCCGCTTCCCACGACGGGTACGCGTCGTGCCTGTCCGCGATGAACCTGGATTGCGTCTCGAATTCCTCCGGGCGCTTTACCTACCTCGTCGCATCGGGCACGTCGGCATCCGCGCCGAGCATGGCGGGCGTCGCGGCGATCCTCAACCAGAATATGGGCTCGCCCCAGGGCAACCTGAATCCGAGCCTGTATTCGCTCGCTTCTTCTTCGCCCGCCGGCGTCTTCAACGACATCACGGTGAGCTCGTCGGGCGTCTCGAACTGCCGCCCGACGCTTCCGAGCCTCTGCAACAACAGCACTCCGGCGCCCAACGACCTGCAGGGCGGCCTCGCCGGCTACACCGTGGGCGCGGGGTACGATCTCGCGACGGGCCTGGGCTCGATCAACGTGGACGGCCTCTTCACGAAATGGACTTCGGTCGTCGCCACCGCTCCCCTGACGGCCAATTTCCAGGGACTCTGGTGGGCATCTCCCGCGGGAAGCGAATCCGGATGGGGCATCAATTTCGCGCACGAAGGCGACACGATCGTCGCCACCTGGTACACCTACAACACCGGCGGCACTGGCATGTGGCTCGTGATGACGGCGCCGAAGAGTGGAACCAACACCTATTCGGGCACGCTCTACACCACGACCGGCCCGCCGTTCAGCTCGGTGCCCTTCAATTCGAGCTCGGTCACCGCCACGGCCCAGGGAACCGGCACGCTCACGTTCTTCGACGCCAACAACGGAAGCTTCTCGTATGCGATCGGCGGCGTGTCGCAGTCGAAGGCGATCACGCGCGAAGTGTTCGGGACGATGCCGACCTGCGGACCCACGACGGGCGATCCGGCCGCGGCGACCAACTACACGGACCTCTGGTGGGCTTCCCCGCCCGGTTCGGAATCGGGATGGGGAATCAACCTCACGCACGAGAGCTCGACGATCTTCGCGACCTGGTTCACCTACGATGCCTCGGGCAGCCCCATGTGGCTCGTGGTGAGCGCGCCGCAATCCGCGCCCAACACGTATTCGGGCACGCTCTATCGAACGACGGGGCCGCCGTTCAACTCGCAGCCGTTCAATCCGCAGGGCGTCAACGCGACGCAGGCCGGGTCGGCGAGCTTCACTTTCGCGAACGGCAACTCCGCGCAATTCGCCTACACCGTGGGCAGCGTGTCCCAGACGAAGACGATCACGCGCGAAGTGTTCGTCGGGAACGGGACGACCTGCCAGTAGGCTACTTCTCCCGCTCCTGAAGCGTCCGCCACTGGATCTTGCCCGTGGCGGTCTTCGGCAACGCTTCCTCGAAGGCCACGATCGTGGGCACCTTGTACGCCGCCATCTTGGTGCGTGCCCACGCGATGATTTCCTCGGCGGTGACCTGTCCGCGCCGCGCGGCCTTCAGCACGACGAAGAGCTTCACGGTCTCGCCCCGGCGCGGGTCCTTCGCGGCGACGATGCACGCTTCCTGGATGTCGGGATGCGCGTAGAACGCGGCTTCGACTTCCGCAGGCCACACCTTCAGGCCCGATGCGTTGATCATCCGCTTGAGGCGATCGACGATGAAGTAGTAGCCCTCCTCGTCGCGGCGCCCCAGGTCGCCGGTGCGGAACCACTTGCGGCCCTTCTTTTCGAAGAAGACGTCCGCGGTCGCCTTCTCCTTGCCCCAGTAGCCGAGGAAGACCTGCGGGCCACTCACGACGATCTCGCCAACCTCGCCATCGGGCAGCTCCTCGAGCGTCGCGGGATCGACAACCATCGACTCCGTATCGCAGATCGGGATGCCGAGGCATTGCTTCTTCGGCCGCTCGGGCGGATTCACGTGCGTGGGCGCCATCGTCTCGCTCAACCCGTAGCCTTCGACGAAGGTGACGCCGAGAGTTTCCTTGAGGCGCGTGGCGACCGCTTCGGGCATCGCCGCGCCGCCGCCCGTCATGCGCTGGATCGTCGAGAGATCGAACTTCGTGGCGTTCGGGCTCGCGAGGAGGTCGACCACCATCGTCGGGATCAACGTCCACGCCTGGATCCCGTAGCGCGAGATGAGCATGCCCGCGGCTTCCCGGTCCCAGCGTGGAAGGAGCACCACGGTGCTGCCCATGTAGATCGGCGAGTTCATCGCGTTCTGCATGCCGGTCACATGGAAGAACGGCAGGACACCGAGGTAGATCACCTCCGGAAGCGCGCGGAACCATTCCATTCCGCAGACCGCCGTGTGCATCACCGAGCGGTGCGTGTGCATGCAACCCTTGGGCTCGCCCGTCGTTCCCGACGTGTACGGCATGCAGCAGAGGTCATTGGGGCCCGAGGTGTGCTCGCCCGGTGACAGGTTCGCCGCGATCGCGTCGCTCCAGGCGACGACGCCTTTTCCCGAAACGGGCTGGCGTGCGAGCTTGAATGCATCGGGCACCGTGAGGTCCGTGGCCTTCGTGAGGTAGTCGGAGTAGGCCGCGACGATCGAGTGCGCGAAGGTTCCGTCTTCCGCGAGCGGCGCGGCCTGGGGCCAGAGCTCCTGCGCGATGAAAGCGGTCTTCGCGCCGCAATCGGCGACGATGCGCCGCAGCTCCGCCGTGAGGTTCATCGGGTTCACCGGCACCACGACCGCGTCGGCGCGCAGGATCGCGTAGTAGGCGATGATGAACTGGAAGCTGTTCTGCGCGAAGAGAAGGACGCGGTCGCCCTTCGCAACGCCGCAACGCTGCTGCAGGAATCCCGCGAGCTTTTCCGCCTCGCTCCGCAACTGCGAATACGTGAGCGCGTTGTCGAAGCAGATGAACGCGGACTTGTTCGGCTGGCGCTTCGACGAGACCTCGAGGTTGTACCAGATGCTCGTCTGGGGAAGCGTGAGCCCCTTCGGAACGAATTGCGGCCAGAAGGCGCTGCGCTCACCCATGCGCGCGAAGCTCCAGTCGCCCGATCTGGTTGCGGTGGACCTCGTCGGGGCCATCGGCGAGGCGAAGCGTCCGTGCGCCGGCGTACATCGCGGCGAGCTCGACATCCTCGGAGACGCCCGCGGCCCCGAAGGCCTGGATCGCCCAGTCGATCACCTGGAGCGCCATGTTGGGCGCGGCGACCTTGATCATGGCGATCTCCTTGCGCGCGACCTTGTTGCCGGCGATGTCCATCTTCCACGCCGCGTTCAACACGAGCAGGCGCGCCTGGTCGATCATGATCCGCGCGTTGGCGATGCGCTCGAGCGTCACGGTGCGCTCGGAAACCGGCTTCCCGAAGGTGACGCGCGACTGCGTGCGCCTGCACATCATCTCGAGCGCGCGCTCCGCGACTCCGATCACGCGCATGCAGTGGTGGATGCGGCCGGGCCCGAGGCGTCCCTGGGCGATCTCGAATCCTCGGCCCTCGCCGAGGAGCAGGTTGGCCGCGGGCACGCGCACGTCCTTGAACTCGAGCTCGCCGTGACCGTGGGGCGCGTCGTCGTCGCCGAAGACCGTGAGCGCGCGCAGCAGCTTCACGCCGGGCGCGTCGATGGGCACGAGGATCATCGACTGGGACTTGTGCTTGTCCACGGGCTCCCCGGCCTGGGCATTGCGTCCCATGAAGATGAGGATCTTGCAGCGCGGATCGGGAGCGCCGGTGGTCCACCACTTGCGGCCGTTGATCACGTAGTCGCTGCCGTCGCGCACGATGGAGGCGCGGATGTTGGTGGCGTCGGACGAGGCGACATCGGGCTCGGTCATCGCGAAGGCGGAGCGGATCTCGCCCGCGAGGAGGGGCTCGAGCCATCTCTTCTTCTGCTCGGGGGTGCCGTAACGCACCAGCACTTCCATGTTGCCGGTGTCGGGCGCGCTGCAGTTGAACGATTCGGGCCCGATCGCGGAGCGGCCCATGATCTCGCACAGCGGCGCGTACTCGAGGTTGGTGAGGCCGGCGCCGAATTCGGATTCCGGAAGGAAGAGATTCCACAGTCCCTCGGCGCGCGCCTTCTGCTTGAGCGACTCCACCACGCGCGTGGCCTTCCACGGGTTGCCCGCCTTGCGGTTGGCGGCGACCTCCTCGTGGAACGGCCGCTCGGCCGGATAGACGTTGGCGGTCATGAACGCGTTGAGCCGCTCCTGCAGCTCCTGCGTCTTTTTCGAATAGGCGAAATCCATTTGCTTCTCCTGGTTTCCTTACGCTTTCTTCTCGATCACCCGTTCCGCCTGCTTCCAGCCCTCGTCCGCGATGGCCCGGGTGCGGCCTCCGGCGGAAAGGGCTTCGGCGCTGGCGGCGTTGCCCTGCAGGGCGCGGGCCTTCACGCCCTGGAGGATCGCCGCGAGGCGGAACATGTTGTAGGCGAGGTAGTACTCGAAGTGCGGGATCGATTCGCGGCCCGTGAGGCGACAGTAGCGCGCGATGTATTCGCGTTCGGCCGGAATGCCGAGCGCCGCGAGGTCCACGCCGGCGAGGCCGCGTCCATGAGCGCCCTCCGGCATGCGCCAGGTCATGCAGTGGTAGGCGAAATCCGCGAGCGGATGGCCGAGCGTCGAGAGCTCCCAATCCAGCACCGCGAGGATGCGCGGCTCCGTCGGATGGAAGATCACGTTGTCGATGCGGTAGTCGCCGTGGACGATCGACGTCTCTTCTCCCGGCGGAATGTTCTCCGGCAGCCATTCGATGAGGTTGTCCATCGAGTGGATGCCCTCGGTCTCGGAGGCACGGTACTGCCGTGACCAGCGGTCGATCTGCCGAGCGAGGTAGTTGCCGGGCTTGCCGTAGTCGCCGAGACCCACCGCCTGGATATCCACCTTGTGGAGCGCCGCGATCACGCGATTCAGCTCGATGTAGTGCGCCGAGCGCTCCTCGTTCGTGAGCCCCGGCAGCGTCGGATCCCACAGCACGCGTCCCGCCACGTAATCCGCGAGGAAGAACGGCGTGCCGATCACTTCGGGATCCTCGCAAAGCACGTAGGTCTTCGGCACGGGAACGTCGGTCGCGGCGAGCGCCGTCATCACGCGATACTCGCGCTCCACGGCATGCGCGGACGGGAGGAGCTTGCCCGGCGGCTTGCGGCGCAGCGCGAATTTCTTCGTCCCGGACTCGATGAGATACGTCGGATTCGATTGGCCGCCCTTGAATTGCGAGACTTTGAGTGATTGGGCCCCGGCCTTCGCCGGGGTGACGATTCCCTCCGACGGGATGACATCGTTCTCGCGCATCCACGCCGCGAGGCGCTCGGCGTCGAAGGCGAGCGCCGGGGCGACGTCGCGCGTGCCCGTGAATTTCTCGAAGCTCACGACGAGCTCTGGCCTCCGTCCACGGCGATGCACTGCCCGGTGATGTGTCGCGCCGCGTTCGACGCGAGGAACACCGCCACGCCCTTCAGGTCCTCGTCGCCACCCAGGCGGCGCAGCGGCGTGCCCTTGATCACGCGGTCGCCGATGCGGTCGAGGATCCCGTTCGCCATCTTCGTGGGAAAGAATCCCGGGCAGATCGCGTTCACGTTGATGCCGTGCGGGCCCCATTCGGAGGCGAGCGCCCGCGTGAAATTCACAGCCGCGCCCTTCGAAGTGTTGTAGGCGATCGTGTGCATGTCCGAGGGCCCGCCGCGCAGCCCCGCGATGGAGGCGACGTTCACGATCTTGCCGCCCTTGTTGGGAATGAAGCAGCGCTTTCCCACCTCGCGCGAAAGATGGAACATCGCGTCGATGTTGAGCGTCATCACCTTGCGCCATGCGTCGTCGGGGTATTCCTCGGCCTTCGCGCCCCACGTCGCGCCCGCGTTGTTCACGAGGATGTCGATGGTGCCGAAATGCTTGATGACTTGATCCACCATCGCGGGGATCTGGTCGAGCTTCGAAAGATCGTTGGCCACCGTGAAGCTCTCGATGCCCTTCGAGGCGAGTTCCTTGGACGCCTCGGCGAGCTCGTCGGCCTTGCGCGCCGTGATCGCGACCTTGCAGCCCATCTCGCCCAGTCCCGTGGCGATCTGCAGCCCCAGTCCGCGCGATCCTCCCGTGACGAGCGCCACCTTGCCCTTGAGGTCGAACAGCTCGCGCGTGTTCATCACGCCACCTCGAAGAGGCCGGCGGCGCCCATGCCGCCGCCGATGCACATCGTGGCGACGACCAGCTTCGCGCCGCGCCGCCTGCCTTCGATCAACGCGTGGCCCGCGAGGCGCGCGCCCGAGACGCCGTACGGATGGCCGACGGCAATCGCGCCGCCGTTCACGTTGAGCCTGTCGTCGGGAATGCCGAGCTTGTCGCGGCAGTAGATCACCTGCACCGCGAACGCCTCGTTCAATTCCCAGAGGTCGATGTCCTTCACCTTGAGGCCCATGCGTTCGAGCAGGCGCGGCACCGCGAAGACGGGACCGATGCCCATCTCGTCGGGCTCGCAACCGGCGATGGCGAAACCGCGGAAGATGCCGAGCGGCTGGATGCCGCGCTTCTCCGCGAGCTTGCGCTCCATCACGACGCAGGCCGATGCGCCATCCGAAAACTGGCTCGCATTGCCCGCGGCGACGACGCCGCCCGGAAGCGCGGGACGAATCTTCGACACGCCCTCGTACGTCGTATCCGCGCGAATGCCTTCGTCGGCGGCGATCGTGACTTCCTTCGACATGAGGCGCTGGGTGTCCTTGTCGGCCACGCCCATCACGGTCGTCATCGGCACGATCTCGTCCTTGAACTTGCCCGCGGCCTGCGCCGCCGCCGCGCGCTGCTGGCTCCTCGCGCCGTATTCGTCCTGCTTCTCGCGCGGAATGTTGTAGCGCTTGGCGACGGTCTCCGCGGTCTCGAGCATCGACCAGTAGAGCTCCGGCTTGTGTTCCGTGATCCAGTGCTCGGCGCGCATGTGCTTGTTCGTCTCCTGCTGCACGCAGGAGATCGATTCCACGCCGCCCGCGACCAGCACCGGGGCCCCTTCGGTGATCACGCGTTGCGCCGCCATCGCGATCGCCTGCAGGCCCGACGAGCAGAAGCGGTTCACGGTGACGCCGCCCGCGGTCACGGGCAAGCCGGCGCGGATCGCGATCTGGCGCGCGATGTTGCCGCCGGTCGCGCCCTCGGGCAACGCGCAGCCCATGATCACGTCCTCCACTTCGGACGGATCGATCTTCGCGCGCTCGACGGCGGCCCTAACCGCGTGGCCGCCCAGCGTCGCGCCGTGTGTCATGTTGAATGCGCCCCGCCAGCTCTTGGCGAGCCCGGTCCGCGCGGTGGAAACGATGACGGCTTCAGTCATGGCGTGCTCCGTTCAATTGAATGTCTTGCCTTCGGCGGCGAGCTTCGCGAGCAACGCCGCGGGCTCCCAGAAGGGATTGCCGGTCTGCGCGCGGTAGCGCTTCATGGCGCGTTCGATGGCGATGAGGCCGGTCATGTCGGCGTAGAGCATCGGGCCGCCGCGAAACACGGGAAATCCGTAGCCCGTGAGATACACCATGTCGATGTCGGAAGCGCGCTGCGCGATCTTCTCCTCGAGAATCCTCGCGCCCTCGTTCACGAGCGCGTAGACGCAGCGCTCGACGATTTCAGTATCCGTGATCTTCCGCGGCGTGATGCCGAGCTTCTTGCGTCCTTCCTCGATGATCTTGTCCACGACCGGATCGGGAATCGGATCGCGCTTGCCGGGCTCGTAGCGGTACCAGCCGGCGCCCGTCTTCTGCCCGAAGCGTCCCGCCTCGCAGAGCGCGTCCGCGATCACGAGCCGCTGACGTTTCGGATCTTCCGCGTATTGGCGCTTGCGGATCGACCAGCTGATGTCGTTGCCCGCGAGGTCACCTACCCGGAACGGTCCCATGACCATGCCGAACTTCTCCATGGCCTTGTCGATCTGCTGGATCGAGGCGCCCTCCTCCAGCAGCGCGTTCGCCTCGCCCGCGTAGTACTTGAGCATCCGGTTGCCGATGAAGCCGTCGCATACGCCGGAGACGACCGCTGTCTTCTTGATCTTCTTGGCGAGGTCCATGACCGTCGCGAGGACGTCCTTCGCGGTCTTCCCGCCGCGCACGACTTCCAGCAGCTTCATCACGTTGGCCGGGCTGAAGAAGTGCATGCCCAGCACGTCCTGGGGCCGCTTCGTGACGGCGGCGATGTGGTTCACGTCGAGCGTCGAGGTGTTGGTCGCGAGGATCGCGCCCGGCTTCGCGAGGGCGTCGATCTGCTTGAACACGGTTTCCTTCACGCCCATCTCCTCGAACACCGCCTCGATCACGAGGTCCGCGTCGCCCATGTCCTTGAAGTCGAGCGAGGGCTTGAGCAACGCCATGCGCTCGTTCATCTTGTCCTCGGTGAGGCGGCCCTTCTTCACGGTGCCTTCGTAGTTCTTGCGGATCGTCGCCACGCCGCGGTCGAGCGCCTCCTGCTTCATCTCCAGGATCGTGACCGGAATGCCGGCATTGAGGAAATTCATCGCGATGCCGCCGCCCATCGTGCCCGCGCCGATCACGGCGACCTTCGAGATCTTGCGGCGCGGCGTGTCCTCGGGAACGTCCGCGATCTTGCCCGCGGCGCGCTCGCCGAAGAATGCGTGGCGCAGCGCGCGCGACTCGGGCCCCATCAGAAGGTCCGTGAATCCCTCGCGCTCGATGCGAAGTCCCTCCTCGAACGGCTTGTCGACCGAAGCGGCGACGCAGTCGATGCATTTCAGGGGCGCGGGATAGTTCTTCGACATGGCGCCCACGGTGTTGCGCGCGAATTGCAGGAACGCCTCGGGATTGTCGTGCTTCACCTTCCTGTTGCGAAGCTGCTCGAGGGGGCGCTTCTCGGCGACGACTTTCTTCGCGAAGGCGACGGCGCCCTCGACGAAGGATTGGGTCCCGTCCTGCGACGGGGTGACAGGGATGATCTCCGAGAAAAGGCCGAGCGCCGTCAACTGCTCAGACGGAACCGACGCTCCCGACACGATCATGTTGAGCGCCGCCTCGAGGCCGATCGCGCGCGGCAGGCGCTGCGTTCCGCCGGCGCCCGGAAGCAAACCGAGTTTCACTTCGGGCAGCGCCACCTGCGTTCCCGGGGCGGCCACTCGAAAGTGACAGCCCAGGGGCAATTCGAGGCCGCCGCCCATGGCGACCGTGTGCATCGCCGCGATGACGGGCTTCGGGCTCTGCTCGAAGGCGCTGATGAGCGTGCGCAGCGTCGGCTCCGCGAGCATCGCGGGCGTGTTGAATTCCTTGATGTCGGCGCCGCCCGAGAAGGCCTTGCCCGCTCCCGTGAGCACGATCGCCTTCACGTTGGCGTCGGCGAGCGCGCGATCGAGGCCCTCCAGCGCGGCGGAACGCACGGCGTAGCTCATGCCGTTCACCGGCGGATTGTCCAGCGTGATGAGGGCGACTTCGCCTCTCGTTTCGTAGCGGGCCGTGCCCGTTGCCTTTTCCACGACGTCTCCTTGTTTTCGATTCAGACTTCCAGCCATTCCTTGCGCACCGCGTGGGCTTCGCGAAGCTGCGCCGGCGTTCCCTCGAACACCACGCGGCCGTGGCCCAGCACGTACACGCGCGCCGAGATGTCGAGCGCGATCGCGAGCTTCTGCTCCACGAGCAGGATCGGGATGCCGCGCGCGCGCACCTTCTCGAGGAACTGCGCCACGAGATCCACGATCATCGGCGCGAGGCCCTCCGTCGGCTCGTCGATCATCACGAGCTTCGGGTTTCCCATGAGCGTACGGCAAAGGGTGAGCATCTGCTGCTCCCCGCCGGAGAGCACGCCCGCCGGCGTGTCGGCGCGGACCTTGAGTTGCGGAAAGAGCGAGTATGTATCCTCGATCGTGAACGGATTGGGTTCGCCCGCGCCCTTGCGGCCGAGCTCCAGGTTCTCCCGCACGGAAAGGTCGGCGAAGATCGCGCGATCCTCGGGGACGTACCCCAGGCCGCGGCGGGCCACCTGGTAGGGCTTGAGCCCGGCGATCTCCTGGCCGCGGAAGCGGACCGTGCCCTTCGCGGACACCTGCCCCATGATCGCCTTCACGGTCGTGGAGCGGCCCACGCCGTTTCGGCCGAGGAGGCTCACGATCTCGCCCTCGCGCACTTCGAGCGTCACGCCGTGCAGCACGTGGCTCTTGCCGTAGTAGGCGTGGAGGTCGCGCACTTCAAGCATGGGCGGCCTCCGCCCCGAGATAAGCCTCGCGCACCTTGGCGTTCGCGCGGATCTCCTCCGGCGTGCCGGTGGCGACGATCTTTCCGTAGACGAGCACCGAGATGCGATCGGCCAATCCGAAGACCACGCTCATGTCGTGCTCGACGATGAGCAACGTGCGGCCCTCGGTCACGCGGCGAATGAGCGCGACGGCCGCCTCGGTCTCCGTGCGGCTCATGCCGGCGGTCGGCTCGTCGAGGAGGATCACGCTCGCGCCCCCGGCGATCGTGATGCCGATCTCGAGCGCGCGCTGCTCCGCGTAGGAGAGGATTCCGGCCGGCTCGTGGGCTCGCGACGCAAGGCCGGTGCGCTCGACGATCTCCATGGCGCGCGCGTTGGCATCGGCGAGCTTCTCCACGCGGCGCCAGAAGGAATACCTGTAACCCAGCGACCAGAGCACGGCGCAGCGCACGTTCTCGAACACGGTGAGCCGGTGGAAAAGATTCGTCACCTGGAAGCTTCGCGAAAGCCCGCGCCGGTTGATCTCGTAGGGCTTCCTGCCCGTGATCACCGAGCCGTTGAGCGCCACGCTCCCCGCGTCTATCCGATAGCGCCCGCTGATGAGATGGAAGAGCACGGACTTGCCCGCGCCGTTGGGCCCGATCAGCGCGTGGCGCTCGCCCTGCTCCGCGCGCAGGTCCACGCCCTGCACGATCTCGGTGGCGCCGAAACGCTTCTGCACGCCGGAAAGTTCGAGCGCGGCCGTCATCGCCTGCGATCTCCCGCGAGGGCGGCGCCCAGCTCGGACCAGCGCGGCGACGCGACGCGCCAGGCGAGCCGCCAGCCCGCGATCGCCGCGATCGTGAGCGCGATCACCGCGATCCACGTGCCGTTCGCCGTCGTATCGAGCGTGATTCCCAGCGCGTTGAACGCCGAGCGCGATTCGTCGGAGGCGTTGTAGGCCATCTCCACCAGCAGCACCGCGAAACCGAGCACGACCACGGAAGGAACCGCCATGATCGCGTAGACGCCTGCCGCCTTCTTCACGAGCCGCGCGTCCCAGAGCCGCTTGTGGAGCATCGCGACGCTCGCGAGGCCGCCCGGCACGAACAGCACTGTCGCGAGGAACATCGCGCCGAAGTAGAAGGGCCACGCCTTCGTGACGGAGCCCAGCGCCGTCTGCATGAGCGTCACGACGATCGCGCCCGCGATCGGCCCCGCGAAGAAACCGATGCCGCCGAGATAGGTCGCGAGCAACACCATCCCCGAGGTCGCCGCGGAAACCGACTCCGCCGTCACGATCTCGTAGTTGAGCGCCGAGAGCCCGCCCGCGACACCGGCGAAGAAGCCCGACAGCGCCACCATCATGAATCGCACGTGCTGCGGGTCGTAACCCACGAACTGCGCGCGCTCGGGATTGTCGCGTACGGCGTTGGCCATGCGCCCGAGGGGCGTGCGCGAGAGCGCGTACATCGCGGCCGTCGCGAGGAGGAGCCACGCCGCCACGAGGTAGTAGATCTGGATCTGCGGGCCATAGGTCAAACCCAGGAAAGCCCCGCCCGCGGAGCGATTGCCCGAAACGCCCGCCTCGCCGCCGAAAAACGCCGGGAACATGAGCGAGCATGCGGCCACCATCTCGCCCACTCCCAGCGAGATCATCGAGAACGTGGTCCCGGCGCGCCGCGTCGTGACGTAGCCGAAGATCACGCCGAAGAAGAGGCCCGCGGCCCCGCCCACGAGCGGCATCAGCGTCACGGGGAATTTCCAGCCGGCCTGGACGAGGTTCAGCGCGTGGATGCTGATGATCGCGCCCAGACCGTAGTACACGGCGTGGCCGAAGGAGAGCAGCCCCGTCTGGCCGAGCAGCATGTTGTACGAGAGCGCGAAGATGATGAGGATGCCCATCTGGCAGAGCAGCGACAGCGAGAAGCCCTTGTTGAACACGAGCGGCGCGGCGACGAGCACGGCGGCAAAGCCGCCCCACACGATCCAGCGCCGGCGCGCGGCGGGACTCACGTCTCCCGCGTCCCCATGAGGCCGCGCGGCCGCACGATCAGCATCGCCACCATGATGAAGTACGGGATCACCGGCGCCACTCGCGAGATGCTCATGCCGTGCCACGAGTAATCGACCGCGACCGCGAACGTCTGCACGATGCCGATGAAGAGCGACGCGACGAAGGCGCCGGTGAGCGAGCCGAGGCCGCCGACCACGACGACCACGAAGACGATCGTGCCGAGGGACTCGGCCATGCCGGGATCCGTCACGAACGCGTTGCCGCCGATCACGCCCGCGAGGCCCGCGAGCGCCGCGCCGCCGCCGAAGACCAGCATGAAGACTCGCGGCACGTCGTGCCCCAGCGCCTCGGCCATGTCGGGACGCGTGAGCGCCGCCCGGATCACGAGGCCCACGCGCGTCCGGGTAAGGCCCGCATACAGCGCGACGAGCATCCCGACCGACACCAGCATCATGAACGCCTTGTAGGTGGGGAATGTGGCGTCGTAGAGCGTGAAGAGCGGGCCATCGAGCGACACCGGCACCTTGTACGGCACCGGCGTCGACCCCCACACGAGGCGCACCGCCTCGGCGATCACGAAGGCGAGGCCGAACGTGAAGAGCAGCTCCGAGACGTGACCCGTCGCGTGCGCCCGCCGCAGCCCGTAGCGCTCCACCAGCGCGCCGATCGATCCCACCGCGAGCGGCGCGAGGACCAGCGCCGGATAGAACCCCACCTTCGTGCTGATGGCGTAGCCGAAATACGCGCCCAGCATGTAGAAGCTCGCGTGGGCGAAGTTCAGCACGCCCATCATGCTGAAGATGAGCGTGAGCCCCGACGAGAGCATGAACAGCAGCAGCCCGTAGGTCACTCCGTTCAGGAGTGATGTGACGAAGAGTTCCAAGACCGCCCTTCTAGGACGGGCGCTGCATCTTGCAGGTGGTGGGACGGGCCGTGGCGGGACCTTCGAAGCGCACGTCCTGCTTGAATGTGTAGTCGCCCGTTCCGTCCGCGGTGTAGCGCGCCTTGGCGTCGTTCTTCGCGAAGGTGAGCACGAAGAGCGGCTGGATCAGCTGGTGGTCGGTCGCGCGCATCTCGACGGCGCCGAACGCGTTGTCCCACTTCGCGCCTTCCATCGCCTTCGCGACCTTCGCCGGATCGGTGGAGTTCGCCTTCGTCATCGACGCGGCGAGCAGGTCGATCGCGTTGTGCATCGATCCCGTGTACGGATCGGCCATGGCGCCGTACTTCTTCTTGTATGCGTCGATGTACGCCGTCCTGTTCGCGGCGAGCGAGTTCGGGTTCCAGTAGGTGACGACCTTCACGCGATCGACGCCGGAGTCGCCGAGGGCCGGAGGCGTTCCGACGACGCCCGCATAGTAGGTGTAGAAATCGGCCTTGAGGTTCGCGTCCTTCGCCGCCTTCACGAGGAGCTGGAGATCGCTGCCCCAATTGCCGGTGATCACCGTGTCGGCGCCGGAAGCCTGGATCTTCGCCACGTACGGCGCGAAATCCCTCACCTTGGCGAGCGGATGCAGCTCGTCGCCCACGATCGTCACGTCGGGGCGCTTGGCCGCGAGCATCTCCTTCGCCGCCCGCGCGACCTGGTGGCCGAACGAATAGTCCTGGTTCAACAGGTAGACCTTCTGGACCTTCTTCTGCTCCTTCATGTAGGACGTGAGCGCTTCCATCTTCATGTCGCTGTTGGCGTCGAAGCGGAAGTGCCAGAAGCTGCACTTGTCGTTGGTGAAGTCCGGATCGACCGCGGCGTAGTTGAGGAACACGACGGCCTTGTCGGGGTTGCGCTCGTTGTTCTTGTTGATGGCGTCGATCAGCACGCCGGCCACGCTCGAGCCGTTGCCCTGGACGATGTAGTGCACGCCCTGGTCGATGGCCGCCTGGAGCTGGATCTGGCTTTCCTGGGTCGAGAGCTTGTTGTCGAGCGGGACGATGACGAGCTTCTGCCCGAGGACTCCGCCCTTGGCATTCACCTGCTCCGCGGCGAACTCGAGCTCGTGCAGCCCGTGCTCGCCGGTCGCGGCCATGGGGCCCGAGAGCGGATCGATGTAGGCGATCTTGATGTCGGCCGATGCGGCCGTCGCGAAAAGCGTGACGAGCGCGCAGCAGGCCGCGCGCATGGGGCTGCGGACGATCATGGTCTCCTCCGGTTGTGTAATGGTCCTGCGAAAGCTTGCGTTCCGGTTGCGCGAGTGTATCGCCGGATAATATGCTCCGCAATTCGATGCAGAACAATATTCCGCCTCGCGAAATGTGCGTTCATTGTCGTTTTCGCGAAGATTTCTCACTGGAGGAACGGACGTGAACCTCGATTACTCCCCCGACGAGCTCGCATTCCGCGAGGAAGTCCGCGCCTTCATCGCCGCATCCCTGCCCAAGGCGCTCGCCGCCAAGGTCCACGAAGGCAAGCGCCTCGGCCGCGACGACTTCCTCACCTGGCACCGGATCCTCGCGAAAAAGGGCTGGGTCGCGCCGGGCTGGCCGGTCGAATACGGCGGCCCGGGCTGGAGCGCGGTCCAGCAGCACATCTTCGACGAGGAATGCTCGGCCGCCGGCGCCCCGGTCGTCCTGCCCTTCGGCGTGCGCATGGTCGCGCCGGTGATCCAGCGCTTCGGCAACGAGGAGCAGAAGCGCCATTTCCTCCCGCGCATCCTCTCGGGCGAGGACTGGTGGTGCCAGGGATATTCGGAACCGGGATCGGGATCGGACCTCGCATCCCTCAAGACCCGCGCCGAACGCCAGGGCGACCACTACGTCGTGAACGGGCAAAAGACGTGGAACACGCTCGGCCAGTGGGCCGACTGGATCTTCTGCCTCGTGCGCACCGCGAGCGAGGGCCGCCCGCAGGAGGGCATCTCGTTCCTGCTGATCGACATGAAGTCGCCCGGAGTCACGGTGCGGCCGATCCGGATGCTCGATGGCGAGGCCGAGATCAACGAGATCTGGTTCGAGGACGTGAAGGTGCCGGTGGCCAATCGCGTGGGCGAGGAGAACAAGGGCTGGACGTACGCCAAGTTCCTGCTCGGCCACGAGCGCACCGGCATCGCCGGCGTGGGCCGCAGCAAGCGCGAGCTGAAGAAACTGAAGGACGTCGCGCGCCGCGAGCGCTCGGGCGGCCGGCCGCTCATCGAGGACGCGCGCTTTCGCGACCGCATCGCGCAGGTCGAGATCGAGCTGATGGCGCTCGAGGTCACCAACCTTCGCGTGCTGGCCGAGGAGGATTCGCGCCGCGCACCGGGACCCGAGGCGTCGATCCTCAAGGTGCGTGGCAGCGAGATCCAGCAATCCCTCTCGGAATTGTTGATGCAGGCCGTCGGCGCCTACGGCCTGCCCTACGTGCCCGAGGAGCTCGACGCCGGATTCAAGGGCGAGCTCGCCGGGCCCGAGTACGCCGCGCCGCTCGCCGGCCTCTACTTCAACATGCGCAAGACCTCGATCTACAGCGGCTCGAACGAGATCCAGAAGAACATCATCTCCCAGATGATCCTGGGACTCTGAGTGTCACCCCGGCGAAGGCCGGGGCCCAATCACACTAGGAAAAGACAATGGACTTCAGCCTCGCCGAAGAGCGCACGCTCCTCCAGGACACCTTGCGGCGGTTCCTCGCCAACGAATACAAGTTCGAGAAACGCCGCGCGATCGTCTCGAGCCCCGGGGGATTCTCGCGGGAGATCTGGAAGCAGCTCGCGGACCTGGGACTGCTCGGCCTCACGATGCGCGACGAAGATGGCGGCATGGGCGGCGACGCCTTCGATACCTCCATCGTGATGGAGGCCTTCGGGCGCGCGCTCGTGGTCGAGCCCTACGTCGCGACAGTCGTGCTCGGCGCGGGCATCGTCTCGGACACAGGGAGTGTCGCGCAACGCGAAGCGTGGCTCGGACCCGTCGCCGCGGGCGAGAAGCTCCTCGCCTTCGCGCACACCGAGCCGGCCGCGCGATATTCGCCGAGCTTCGTCGAGACGAAGGCGAAGCGCGAAGGCTCCTCGTGGAAGATCGACGGATTCAAGTCCGTGGTGCTCAATGCCGCGAACGCGGACGCGATCATCGTGAGCGCGCGCACCGCGGGCGCCGCGGGCGATCGCGACGGAATCTCGCTCTTCCTCGTCGATCGCAACGCGCCCGGCGTCTCGCTGCGGACCTACCAGACGCAGGACGGCGGGCACGCGGCCGACGTGAAGCTCTCGGGAGTGACGGTGGGCGACGACCGGCGCATCGGCGAAGCCGGCGCGGCGTTCGCGGCCATCGATCGCGCGCTCGACCGCGCCGGCGCGGCGCTCTGCGCCGAGGCGCTCGGCATCATCGACGCGCTCAACGAAGCGACGCTCGAATACCTCAAGACCCGCAAGCAATTCGGCCAGCCCATCGGACGCTTCCAGGCGCTCCAGCATCGCATGGCGGACATGACGATCAAGGCGGTCGAAGCGCGCTCCATGGCGGTCGTGGCGGCGGCCGCGATGGGCGAGAAGGATCCCACCGAGCGGTCCCGCCGCGTGAGCGCCGCGAAGGCCTTCATCGGCCAGGCCGCGCGCTTCGTCGGACAGCAGGCGATCCAGCTCCACGGCGCCATCGGCGTCACCGACGAGCTCATCGTGAGCCACTGGTTCAAGCGCCTCACGACGATCAACGCCACGTTCGGCGATGCGGACTTCCATCTCGGGCGCTTCAGCGACCTGATGCTCGGCGAGAAATGAGAGCCGTCATCTGCTCGAGCCTCGAAGGCCCCGAGGCGCTTACGGTCGGCGACCTGGTGGCGCCGAAGCCCACCCAGGGCCAGGTGCTCGTCGAAGTGCGCGCGGCATCGCTCAACTTCCCCGACGTATTGATGGTGCGCGGCATGTACCAGGTGAAGCCGCCCCTGCCCTTCTCGCCGGGCGCGGAGCTCTCGGGCGTCGTTCGCGAAATCGGGCCCGGCGTCGATCGCATCAAGGTCGGAGATTCCGTGATCGGTTTCTCGGGGCACGGCGCCTTCGCGGAGTATTGCGTCGTCGACGCGGCCCGCGTGATGCCGATGCCGCCGGGACTTCCCTTCGATGTCGCCGCGGCCGTCGGGCTCACGTACGGCACGGCGCTGCACGCGCTTCGCGATTGCGGAACGCTCGCCTCCGGCGAGACGCTTGCCGTGCTGGGCGCCGCGGGCGGAACGGGAATCGCCGCGATCGAATGCGGCAAGGCGCTGGGCGCCCGCGTGATCGCCTGCGCATCGAGCGAGGCGAAGCTCGATCTCTGCCGCAAGCACGGCGCCGACGAGACCGTGAACTATGCGACCGAGGATCTTCGCGGGCGCCTCGATGCGCTCACGGAGAAGCGCGGCGTGGACGTCGTCTTCGACGCGGTGGGCGGTGCGTACACCGAGCCCGCATTGCGCGCGACGGCCTGGAAGGGGCGCCTCCTCGTCGTGGGTTTCGCGGCGGGCGAGATTCCCAAAGTGCCGATCAACCTCGCGCTGCTTCGCGAGCGCTCCATCGTCGGCGTCTATTGGGGCGACTGGACCCGCCGCGACCCGGCCGGTAATGCGCGCAACATGATGGACATCGCCAAATGGCTCGCGAGCGGAACGGTGAAGCCCGCCATCACCGAGCGCATCGGCCTCGACGCGGCGCCCGGAGCGATCGCCCGCATGGCCCGGCGCGAGATCGCGGGCAAGGTCGTCGTGATTCCGGGGACGCCGTCGTGAGCCGCGCCGGAGTCGTTCGCGGAAGTCCCGCGGCCCGAGAGGATCGCCAGTTCGTGACGGCGCTCGCGCGCGGCCTGGACATCCTGCGGTGCTTTTCGCGCAAGGATCGCGAGCTCGGCAACCGCGAGATCGCCGCGAGGACCGGCTTGCCCAAGCCCACCGTGAGCCGCCTCACGTTCACGCTCACGCAGATGGGCTATCTCGCGTGCGCGCCCGACACCAAGCGGTACTCCCTTTCGGTCGGCGTGCTCGCATTCAGCAACGCCTACCTCGGCACGCTCGACGTGCGCAACGTGGCCCGCCCGCTCATGCAGGAGCTCGCCGACGAATTGCACGCCACGGTCTCGCTCGGAGCGCCCGATCCTTCGAGCCTGCACATGGTCTACCTCGAGATCGCCCAGGGCGCCACGCAGATGTTCCGCATGAGCATGGACGTGGGCTCGCGTGTGCCGCACGGCTGGACCGCGATGGGGCGGGCGTACCTCGCGGCCCTCACGCCCGAGGAGCGCGACGAGCGCCTGGATCTCTACAAGAGGGACACGCCGCGTGCGAGGTGGAACGACATCGCCTCCGGCATCGAGCGCTCCACGCGAGACTACGAGCGCTACGGGTTCTGTCTTTCGGTGGGCGAGTGGAACAAGGACGTCTGGGCGGTGGGCGTTCCGATGGTCTCGCGCGAAGGCGGCCGCATCCTCGCCTTCAACTGCAGCGGCCCCATCTTCGACATCACGCGCCAGAAGATCATCCAGAACATCGGCCCGCGCCTGCTGCAGCTGCGCGACCACGTCGCCGCTTCGACTGGCGGAATCTTCTAGAAACCAAGACATTAAAGCCGGAAACACGGAGACCACAGAGACCACAGAGGAAAAGCCACAGAGGAACGTCAAAAGCTATT
>Ga0070731_10001095_pt1 | contig 29783 bp, 19 predicted proteins | sample Coa_R1_2_FD_66448 | JGI IMG/M metagenome (GOLD analysis project Ga0070731, IMG submission 66448) | Surface soil microbial communities from Centralia Pennsylvania, which are recovering from an underground coalmine fire - Coalmine... | ecosystem: Environmental > Terrestrial > Soil > Unclassified ... | reverse complement strand
GCTTACAAACTCCTTATGCGGATCGGCGGGGCAGAGGCGATCGGGCCCATCTTGCTGGGTCTCAGCAAGCCAGCCTATGTCCTGCCACGCGGCGCCGAGGTGGAAGAGATCGTGAACATCACCGCACTGGCCGTGGTCGACGCCGAAGAGAGCCACCCGACACTCTTGCAGGAGAGCGGCAAAATGTTTGTAAGTGCGGACTGAGCAGTCATCCAAATGCCGGAGGACTCCAAGGGCCTCCGGCATTTTTTATCTACGGCGAAATGCTCCTGGCGTGTTCGCGAAGGAATTTGTTTCTGTATTCCGCATCCCGAAAAGCTTCCGTTCCACCGGGCCGTGTCGTCGAAAGTGCGCCGGCCAGATTTCCCCACTCTAAACAAACCGCGACATCGGAGCCATGAATGTACTGGTGCAGAAATCCGGCATCAAAGCTATCGCCCGCTCCCACCGGGTCAACCACCGTGACCGGAATAGCGGAAGAGCGGAACTCCTTGTTTCCTTGGCGCGCCATAGCTCCTTTGGTTCCGAGTTTGACAACCAGCGTCGGGACCATCCCTGAAAGTATGGCAATCGCTTCATCAGTATTCTCAGTACGCGCAATTTTGCGAGCTTCCCGCTCATTTGGCAAAAAGACGTCAACGTAGCGGAACACGTCGCGCAGATCGTCTGCCCACCGGTCCTCGGGATCGTCATTCGTGTCGAGAGATGTAGTGAGCCCGGCGGCCTTAAGATGACGCAACAGCTCTGAGACATCGGATCGTAGACTACTCTGCAAGTAAAACGACGAGAGATGAAAGTGGCGGGAATCCGAAAGATACTTCAAGTCGAGGTCGGTAAGGCTTAATTCGGCAATCGTTCCACTATAAGTCAGAATGTTTCGCCATGGGTCGTGCTGCAAGATAACGGTTAACCCTGTGTTCGCGTTTTCGGATCGGCGAACGAGAGATGTGTCAACCCCTCCGGCCGAGAGGCGTTTCAGCGCGATTTCGCCAAGTTCGTCAGTCCCGATTCTCGATTGAAATCCCACGCGGCTGCCAAGCGCAGCCAGGTTATGAGCCACAATTGCCGATGAAGATCCCAGCGTGAGCATCATTCGATTTGCCAAGAGCTCACGCTCGCGCGGTAGTTCGATGGGCAAACCGTAAAGGATCAGGTCAAGGTTGAGTTCGCCTGCGATCGTGACGTCAAAGCGTGGCATGCTCAGGTGTAGTGGAAGGCTTATTGAGGATTACCGCGCGGCTCAGATTTCGCGGCGAATCGGGATCGAGATTTTTCTTGAGTCCGGTATACAGTCCGAGCAACTGGCCTGTTACGAGCATGGGCGCGAGCGTGGCGATTTCAGGCGCATCCAGGGAGAGATCAACCAGCATATCGGCTGCTGCCCGAACCCGCTTGTCAGCGTGATTGGCTACGACCAGCGTCGTACCACCGAGCGCTTTCATTTCCTCCAACATGTCGCATTCAGCCTGACGTCCCTGTTCTGAAAGGATGAAGACCAGCAGCGTTTCCGGGGCCACGATCGATTTTGGCCCGTGGCGAAACTCGAGAGTATGAAAAGCCTGAGCATAGGAGACCGACATTTCTGTCACTTTTAGCGCGTACTCGCACGCTAATCCGAAGAAGGGTCCTTGTCCGAGACATACGTAATCGGCGAAACGATGCTGGGCGACGAAGGCGCGAATCTTCTCGGGCAAACCTGCAAACGCGGACGTCGCAAGATCTGGAACTTTGGTTAACGCTTCCAACATGTCCGGTCGTTTTCCGATAGTGGCCGCCAGAGTTTGCAGGATCAAGAGCATGGAAGTGAACGATCGCGTCATCACCGTGCTCTTCTCGTCAGCGGCGGGCAAAGTAATTGTGACGGAGGCGAGTTTTTCAAGTGCCTGATGCTCGACGCAGGAAATCGCGAGCGTAGATATGGAGCGCGCACGCAGTAACTCAGCTGCCTGGAGTACCTCAGACGTTTGCCCGGAACGTGAAATGAGCACTGGAACGGGCCGCTTACTTCCGGTCAACACCAGATCGGGGTAAAGCAGAACTTCAGAAGCCGGAATGGCGCGCGCCCGCACACCGAAAGAGGTCATGGTTGCTGCGGCACATAAAGCGACGTAGTAGCTGGAGCCGCAGCCAATAAAAATGTACTCGTCACAATCGATGAACTGACCGCGAACTTGCTCCAGAACACGGTGATCCAGCGCTTTGCTCAGGCAAGCATTCCAGCACAGCGGCTGGGACAGAATCTCAGCCAGACTGTATGCGCCGGGAGCCTTGGAGGGCTGGCTGCCATCAGATTGGCTGCGCTGCTGCGAATTAGACAAGAGTGACCTCGATTCCGGCTTTTTTCAGTGGGCGTAAATCGCCTCTAGGGATTCCGTGATCGGTGATGACTTCGTGGATGGCAGATGTCGGAGCGATGAGAGAAAGGCTGCGCCGGCCGAACTTGCTGGAATCACAAACCACGATCGTCCGTTGTGCCACATCCATCATCACGCGGTTGACCTTCGCTTCGAGCAGATTCGGAGTGGTAAGGCCATACTGGACATCAAAACCGTCGACCGCGAGAAAGAGAAGGTCGGCGTTGAGATGACGCAACGTATCTTCCGCCATGGGGCCGACCAGCGAAAAGGAATTCTTGCGCAGGCTGCCGCCCGTCAAAATCACCTCGATCGGAGTACCCGCCAATTCCGCGACAACATTCACGGCATTCGTAATAACAGTCAAGACTTGAAACTCCCGGAGCGCCCGCGCAATCGCAGTCGTGGTTGTCCCAGAATCAAGAATTACGACTTGGCCTTTTTGCACCATGGCCGCAGCCGCGGCAGCGATCAGATTCTTTTCGCGCCGGTGGAGCTGTTCCTTTTGGCGAATGGTCGGATCATCCAAAGCGCCTTCCCGCGAGGGCAGGGCGCCGCCGTGCGTGCGGTGCAACTGCCTTTGATTGTGGAGCAGTTCCAAATCCTTGCGAATCGTGACCTGCGAGGTATGAAAACGGCGCGCCAGGTCGGCCACCAATACCCGGCCGTCGCGTTTGATACAGTCGAGGATAGCTCGTCGGCGTTCTTCGTTAAGCAAGGCAATCTGCCGCAAGACCGGAAGACTCTCTCCCATCTTGCCTTTTGTTTTCTATTTCCTTTTATAACGTTTGCTTTCGTTTGTCCACGAAAACTTTACGCCCAAGAGGCCATGGCTGCTGTTCAAGAGCACCGAAGAGAGTGGTGCAGTTTGATATGGAAGCGAGCCAAACGCGCGGTTGTTGTGTCGCAAGAAAGCGCGCACACTTCGCTACGCCTCCGCAGATCCCGTTCGACTCCCCTTCGTTTCACTCAGGGTTCGCTCAGGGCAGGCTCTCGCGGCGCAAGAGAAACTTGCTCGAGATGACAAGGAAACTGCGCGGCCTGCGAATTTTCTTGACTTCCACCATAGTCGTAACTAATAGTATGAAATCGAAATAATACGAAATATAAGCCTGTCGTGCAAAATTCAGCAAGCCGATGATGGAGGCCCAAAATGAACTGGCCCAACCTCAAGTCTTTGCGATCACTCCTGAACTTCCAGCACCTTTGGTCATTGGTATTCATGGTTGCGGTTGCCGTAATGACCTGCACCTTGGCCTTCGCGCAAAAGGATACCGGGGGTATTGGCGGGGTTGTGACTGATCCCAGCGGCGCGGTGGTCAGCGGGGCGAAGGTGATCGTCACCGATGTCGATCGTGGCACCTCTGTGGTCGTCACCACGAATGCGCAAGGGGAGTACGTAGCCAGTCCATTGAAGATTGGGCGCTACACCGTGACGGTGGAGAAGCAGGGCTTTCAAAAGTCAGTGTTGGGGCCGGTCAAAGTCGATGTGCAGGCGCAGCCTGCGGTAAACGCCAAACTTCAGGTTGGAAGTATTTCGGAAACCGTTACGATTACCACGCAAGGTCCTCAGCTCGAAACTGAGACCTCCGAACTGGGACAGGTGCAGGATAGCCACACCATCGAAACTCTCCCTCTTAATGGTCGAAACTATGCCCAATTGGCTTTGTTGGGCGCCGGAGTCGGGCCGGCTGAGCCGGGATCCCGTGTAGAGCTTTCCTATGGATTCAGCTCCAATGGTTCCCGTTCCCTGCAAAACAATTTTCAGCTGGACGGGGTCGATAACAACTCCGACCTGGGCGACGTGTTGAATGGGAGCGCATACGTAATCCAACCTTCGGTCGATGCTATTGCCGAATTCAAGGTAGAGACGAATTCCTATAGTGCTGAATTTGGGCGCGGCAATGGTGCGGTAATGAATGCCGTGATCAAGTCGGGTACCAACGATTTCCACGGCGACGCTTACGAATTCCTTCGCAACGACAAGCTCGATGCGCGCAATGCATTCGACGTCTTCGGACGCCAACCGTACCAGCAGAACCAGTTTGGCGCGACTTTGGGTGGACCCATCATCAAGAACAAGCTTTTCTTTTTTGGAGATTATGAGGGCTTGCGAATCCGCCAGGCGTTGCCACAACTGAGTCTGGTTCCAACTCCAGCGGAGATCAGCGGCGATTTTTCGTCGTTCTTGACAACCACGCCTGCCATGGCTGTCGACGCAAACGGCCAATCCACCAAACAAGTCGCCCGCGATTGTAGTGGGAACCCAACGTACATGGGCGAGATATTCAACACCTACCAGACACAGGCATCAGCGTTGAACCCGGATGGTGTTTGCGGCGTACCGATCGGAGTTGGACCCGGGGGCGCTCCAACGAACATATTTCCGAAGGGCTTAATCGACCCGCTGGCAGCGCGTCTCTCAGCACTCTTCCCTGCGCCCAATGCGAATCTCAACGGATCGAACTATCTGGCGGAGCCCAAGCGAACCGAGTCGCAAAACAATTTTGATATCCGGATCGATCAAACATTCAGCGATCGCGATTCCCTGTTCGGCCGTTTCAGTTATGAAAGCCAACCGAGCTTTATTCCTTCGCCGTTCAACAATGCGCTGGATGGGGGCGCATTCCAGGATGGTTATCAGGACGATTCGTACCGAAGCGCGGCGATCAGCGAAACCCATACCTTCTCGCAGACCATGGTCAACGAATTTCGCATAGGGTACAACCGCATCAATTCTCATCGTTTTCAACTGAATTACAACACCAATGTTGCCGCACAGCTGGGATTTCCGGGGGTTCCGCCCGGTCTGAACAACGGTGGGTTGCCCACTATGACTATTGATGATGGCACGGCTGAGATCGGCAGTTTCGGTTATCTGCCATCGATTGAAAAACAGAATGCCTACGTGCTCGATGAGAATCTTTCGAAAGTACATGGCCGGCATTCTCTGAAGTTCGGAACAGAATTGCGCGTGATTGAGTTCACCATTTTTCAGCCGGCGCAATCGCGCGGCTCCATGGATTTCGCGAGCACTTCAACCGATAACGCAGCTGCACCTGCAACAGGCGGTGAAGCGTATGCGTCCTTTCTTCTGGGACTGACCGACGGCGCGACGATCACGAACCAGCACAACGTTGACTATCACCGCGGCGATTACTCCTGGTTTGCTCAGGATGACATTCGGGCTACCCGCAAGCTGACGTTGAATCTGGGACTTCGCTATGAATTGTTCACAGTGGTGAAAGCGCGATTCAACGAATTGGCCAATTTCGACTTCGCGAACGATTCCTTAGTCGTTCCGAAGGGTCAGACCGCCCAATTGACGCCTACGATTGCGTCTTACCTTCCCATTCTGCGCACCGGCACTCCGGGTTTGATTTCGCCGGACCTGCACAATTTTGCACCCCGCGTGGGGCTGGCCTACCAGATTGCCGATAAGTTGGTGTTTCGCGCCGGCTACGGAATTTTCTACGGCGGCGAGGAGAACGGGCCGTATTCCAATCCTAGTCCGGGTTTCAACCCACCATTCTTTATCACGGAAAACTTCACTCAGCCCTGCTTTTTGCCGGCAGCGAATCCGGCGGTTCCAAGCTTGAATTGTGCCGCGGTTGGTCCGGAAAACGTCCCTTTGCTGCATCTGTCCCAGGGATTCCCGGCGAATTCGCTGATCGATCCCAACACGCCAACTCTATTTTCCGAAAGTCCCACCTTGCGGACGCCCTACACTCAGCAATGGCACCTGGGATTTGAGTATCAATTGCCCAGCCAGTTGATGCTGGAGGTTTCGTACGCCGGCTCGCATGGAGCGAATCTTTACGGGATGTACAACGGCAACCAGGCGCAGCCCAACGTCGCGTTCTGCACCACCAACGGGAACACTCCAGAGAACTGTCCGACAGCCCCCCGGCGTCCATTTCCCGCCATTGACGGCAGCATTGACACGCTCCGCGCCAATGACTTTTCCAATTACGCTGCACTGCAACTTCATCTGGAAAAGAGAATCTCCCATGGCCTGCAGTTCGGTGCGTCGTACACCTGGTCCCACGCACTCGACGATGCTTCCAGCGCCAGCCTCGGATCGCTCAACAACGGCGACTTCCGCAACGAACTGTATCCCGGCCTGGAGTATGGAAATTCCGATTTCGACGTTCGCCAGCGCTTTGTGATCAACTATGCCTACCAATTGCCTTTTGGACACGGGCAAAGGTTTGGCGGGAGTGCCAGCGGCGTCCTGAACCAGATTATTGGGAACTGGCAGGTGGCTGGCATTACGACCGCACAGACCGGTAACTGGTTCACGATTACCGATTCTGGGCAGATCAGCAGTGTCTCCACCAGCGACGGGGGTGGGTCAGTAGGGTACAACGAAGTACGGCCCAACGTGATAGGTAACCCGAACGGACGGCCTTGCCTGCCGGGCACTCTGTTCAATACCTGCGCTTTCGCCACTAACATGACCTTCTTCACCTTCGGCGATGCCGGTAGAAATATCGCCCGTGGGCCGGGCCTTCAGGATTGGGATTTTTCTATTTTCAAACTGTTTCCGGTTCGTGAGCAGATGCACTTCGAGTTCCGCGCCGAATTTTTCAATGTTTGGAACCATGTCAATCCATTGTTGGGGCCGGTGGGCGGAATCAGCGAAGAACCGTTGGCAGTCGAATTTGGTGACGCGCAGTTCGGGCAACCACAAGCCGCCCGCGATCCGCGTTTCATTCAATTCGCGATGAAGTTCTATTTCTAAAGCACTGCCCGCAGAAGCGTTGGTTTCCCATCCAAGGGAGACCATTGTCCAATTGATTTACACGCAAAAATGCAGACTGTTAACGCGACTGCGCAACTGGCCGAGACCCTCAAACAGAATCATCGAAACAATGCGGTAGGCGTGTACTCCATCTGCTCCGCCAATCGCTTCGTAATCGAAGCCGGCATGATTCAGGCGAAGCGCGACGGCTGTTTTCTACTGGTCGAATCCACTTCCAACCAAGTCAATCAATTCGGCGGCTACACTGGCCAGACTCCAGCCCAGTTCGTGGAATTCGTGAAGGAAATCGCCGCCGCGGTGAATTTCCCGGCGGAGCGCATTGTTTTCGGCGGCGATCATCTGGGCCCTCATGTCTGGCGCAAAGAAGAATCATCTAGCGCGATGCGAAAGGCCGTCGATCTTGTACAGGCATGTGTGCTCGCTGGCTACACCAAAATTCATCTGGACACCAGCATGCGGCTGGCAGACGATCCGGGCGACGCTTCTGGTCCAGTTTCAGACGAGATCATCAGCGGCCGCGCTGCCGATTTATGCCGCGCTGCCGAGGATGCACATAGCCGGCTTGCTTCCGGGTCAGTGGCGCCGCTTTACGTGATCGGGACGGAGGTCCCTATTCCCGGCGGGGAGTTGCACGACGGCCAAGCACCCCAAGTCACGCGGCCAGAGCATGCTGCGAGAACGATTGATTTAGCTAAAAAGGCATTCCAAGCCCGAGGTCTCGAAGAGGCATGGGAACGAGTGGTCGCTTTGGTTGTGCAGCCTGGAGTTGAGTTCGGAGACAACAACGTCTTCCCTTACATTCCGGAGAAAGCCTGCGCGCTGGCGCAGTTTGTCACCGGTCACTGGCATGGTATCTACGAAGCCCATTCGACGGATTATCAGATGCAAGCGGCACTGCGCGATATGGTTCGCGACCACTTCGCAATCTTGAAGGTAGGCCCCTGGCTGACATTCGCATTTCGTGAAGCTGTGTTTGGATTGGCCATGATCGAGCAAGAGTGGCTCGGCAGCCGAAAAGACGTGACCATCTCGCAAGTCAGGGAAGCGCTGGACGCAGCGATGGTTGCCAATCCGGAATATTGGAAGGACTACTACCACGGGGACGAAGCGGCGTTGCGCCTGGCCCGCAAATACAGCTTCAGCGATCGCTGCCGCTATTACTGGCCTCACGCGGGAGTGGCGACCGCACTGCACCAGTTACTTAGAAACATCAGTGCGAATCCCGTGCCGGTTTCGTTGCTGAGCCAGTTCCTGCCGAATCAAAGCCTGGCGGTGCGTCACGGTGCCATCCCGAATAATCCTGTGGCAATCATTCACGACAAGATTCTGGAGGTTGTGGATCAATATGCCGCCGCGTGCGGGATGAGAAAAGCCGGCAGCCCATTCCGTTAAGCGCGATTGATCCACATTATGGGTGCGGATTCTTGAACAGGTTTGCCAGAGCGGTGATATCGCTTTGACCGGCATCGCCGATGGCGAAATAGCGAAGTCCGCCCTCGGACCACGTCTCCGTACTGAATGCAACCTGCTTCTTTCGCGTGTCTTTCAATGTTGTTGAAAGCGAATCCTCAGGAAATATAAACACAGAAATGCGGTGCTTTCGAACTCCGTAGATCAACTGGGCACCGGCCGTTTGGTGAAGGTAGGCCATGCGCCCGCCGATCAATGAAAATTCCGAGTTTTCAATTTCCGGCAGATCAAAGGAAAAAGGAATCTTGCCCTGAAACCATGGTTTGACCGTGTGCCGGTCGGAAGACACTACATCGACCGGAGCAGAGCTGGCGAGCGTGGAAACATGCAGGTCTGCAAGTTCACTGTACAGCTCTCGGGCTTGCGCATTACGCAATCCGATATAGTTCACTGCGACGCCAACGATTAACAAAAGTGCGAGCAGAGCGGGCGCGATTGCCCAAAGGCTGGTCGGACGGCTGCGGTGCGTCTTCGAAATACGCTGCTGAACCCGGTTCCGGAATTCAGAAGAGGGCGTGAATCGTTTTCCGGCAGACTGGATCGAGCGCTTCATCTGCACGCGCGCCAATGCATCGGCAGCGCACCCCGTGCACGCGCGCATGTGAATGTCGAACGCACGCATTTCTTCGGGAGTCAGTTCGCCATCGACGTAGGTTTCGATTTTTGTCATCCAGTCGCAGGACATAATTATCTCTTCACAGCAGTTGCTGTGTGCGGACGCGGTTCAATATTCCTTTGCAGGCTCTCGCGTAATGCTTTTCGTGCCCGCGATAAACGTGACATCACCGTTCCGATCGGAACCGATAGCGTCTCAGCAATGTCTTGATAGGACATTTCCTCCACTTCACACAGAAGCAGGATCTCCCGGAAATGTACGGGCAGATCGTCCAGTGCGTGCTGCAATAGTTCGGAGTTCGATCGGTCGATCGCGAGCGTCTCCGGTGTTTCAGGGTCCACCGCCAGTTCAGGACCATCGCTCTCGGTATCCAGCGGAATCGTGATTTTCAATCCGGTACGAGAGGTCAAAAAAGTATTGCGCAAAATCCGGTACATCCACGCGCGAAAATTCGTGCCGAGGTGAAAAGAAGAAAAACCTCGCAAGCCTTTGACATAGGTTTCTTGAACCAGGTCTTCAGCCTCATCGCGATTTTGCGTCAGCCAATGCGCAAAGTTGTACAGTTGATCGAAGAGCGGCATGGCCAACTCCTCGAATGAAGCAGATTGAGCATCTGTCGCTGACACGTCTGAATAGTAAACCGAACGGTGGCGAGTTTATTCCATGTTTGGCTAAATCTTTAAGTGTGCTTGTGCGCCTAGAGCCACTTCTCAGGCTTTTGCAGGCATTCAACTACATCGCGCAAAAAAGTCGCGGCGCGCGCGCCGTCGATCACGCGGTGGTCGCAGGAAAGGGTGAGGGTCATCATGGGCCGGACTGCCGGCTGCCCATCGGCCGCGACAACGCGATCCGTGATGCTGCCAATTGCCAGTATGGCCGCTTGCGGAGGATTGATGATGGCACTGAACGCGTCCACCTGAAACATCCCAAGATTGCTGATCGTGAAAGTAGCGCCTGCAATGTCTTCGGGGCGGAGCCGGTTGGCTCGGGCGCGGTCACTGAGATTCTGTCGTTCGGTAGAAATCCGCTTCAGGGGAAGAGAATTTGCTCCGTGAATTACGGGGGCAACCACAGCGTCTTCTACCGCAATTGCGACTGCGATGTTGATCTCCCGATTCAGCCGAATTTTGCCACTGACCCAACTTGCATTGAGTCGAGGGTGTTTTTCCAGAACGCGTGCAACCAACCCAACCAGCAAATCGGTGTAAGTGAGCCGCCCATTCACGAATTCGTGTTTCGAGGCAATAGCCTCGCGTATCGCGATCAGACCGGAAGCATCTACTTCCCGAACGACAAAGAAATGAGGAACGGTCATCCAGCTTTGGGTTGTCCGCTCTGCCATGATGCGGGCGATGGAACTGGGGGTTTCGAGATCGGATGACCTTTTCTCGGCCACCGAGGCAATGTCGGTGGCGATCACGGCTCCGCCAGGGCCGGACCCTTGTAGCTGGGCTACATCGACACCCGCTTCCCGAGCTAATCGTCGTGCTTTGGGCGATAGGCGGGCCGACGCGGACGTAGCGGGATGCGGAACGGTGTCGACAGCAGGAGTTGCAATTCGCTCGGGTTCAGGGGCTACCCTTGCGCTGGACACCGCCGATGATTTCGCCGGAACGGCTTCGCCCGGACGAATGATCCAAGCTATAGTTTCGCCAACCGGAATTACGGCGCCTTCTTTGGCAACCACCCCGGCTAGAATGCCATCTGCGGGAGCTTCAACCTCCACGATGGCCTTGTCGGTTTCAATTTCCAACAAAGGCTCGCCTTTAGAGACGTGGTCGCCTTCCTTCTTGCGCCAGGAAATGAGCTTGCCTATTTCCTGGGCCATTTCGAGAGCCGGCATTACGACGCTGAAGGGCATAGTTACGCTCGGGAGGGTGTCGCCTTGGCACGAGGGATCCTTAGACTCGCAAGTCTCTTCGCGGGCGAAAGGACTTGCTCGCTCAGGATGACAAAGATAGTCCTACTCAATCGGCAACTCCCACCCGCTCAGCTTTGGAACTGGCTTCGATCATTTCGATGACACGTTTGCTGGGTGCTGATTCAGTTTCGCGTGTCGTCGGCAGAGGACCATTGACCGTGAAATAATGCGCCCCGGCTACCAGCAGTTCTTCCGCAGGAAAACGCGTAATCACTTCGTGCCCGGTTGGCGTGACCACAATCTCTTCTTCAATCCGCGCTGCGCTCCAGCCGTCCGTGGAAGGCCAGAAAGTTTCCAGAGCAAACACCATGCCCGGCTTGATCTCGTGCGGATGCTCGAAAGAAACCAGGCGGCTGATCACCGGCTTTTCCCAAATCGCGAGCCCCACGCCGTGCCCATATTGCAGAGCGAAACACGCTTCTTCGTTCGGGAACCCGAAGTCCTCGGCCTTCGGCCAGACAGCGGCGATTTCAGCGGTCGTACGGCCGGGGCGAACCAGCTCGATCGCGGCATCGAGATATTCTCGACAACGCTTGTACGCATCCACCATGGCATGGGACGCGTAGCCGATCGTGAAACACCGGTAGTAGCAGGTGCGATATCCCATGTACGAATGAAGAATGTCGTAGTACACGGGATCGCCTGGACGAAGCACTCGATCGGAAAAAACGTGCGGGTGCGGATTGCAGCGCTCGCCAGAAATCGCGTTGACCGCTTCCACGTATTCGGAGCCGAGATCGTACAGTTTCTTGCTCACCAAGCCCACGGCTTCGTTCTCGCGCATGCCGGGCTTCATGGCGCGATAGAGATCGTCATAGGCCGCGTCGACCATCATTGCGGACATGTTCAGCAAAGTAATTTCGTCTTGTGTCTTGATGACCCGCGCATCGGAAAGAATTTGCTGCCCGTCGACAACCTTGATCCCTTCGCGCTGCAACGCAAACAGCACCGGCGGTTCGATGATGTCGATCCCGAGGGGTTCTTTGTGCAGGCCACGCATTTCGAGCTCAATGCGAATCTTGCGCGCAACATCTTCCGCTCGTCCCATCTCCGGTGACATGGCGCCGCGAAGCATTGAAATTCCCGGACGAGAGCGCTCACCGAGCCAAGGGCAATGAAGTTGATGATGCTTCGCGGCAGAGCCGAAATCCCAGAGAATCGGCTCGTCATTCTGCGGAAGCAGGGTGAAGCGGTTGCACTTGTCCTGCGCCCAGCTGCCGATGTGCGTGGCCGTAAGATAACGTACGTTGTTCATGTCAAAGCAGAGCAACGCACCCATTTCGGATTTGGCAAGCAGATCCTTGGCGCGGCCGAGGCGCTCCCGACGCAGCCGGTCAAAATCGACCCGCTGTTCCCAATCGACGGCCATGGTTCCAGAAGTTGGCAATGCCATAAGCACCTCGCACTTCTTACCCTGTGGACCTCTTTGCCCTCTGTGGTGAAAGCGCGTAACCACAAGGACGCCAAGGAACACAGAGGATTATTTTCTAAGCTCTTCCGCAAAGCTTCAGAGCTGTCTCTGCAACGGAATTTTCCGTCGGCACTGTCAGGTCTTCCAGCGGCGGAGAAAACGGAATCGGTACATGCATCGCACCCATCCTGGTCACGGGCGCGTCCAAATCGTAAAAAGCTCCCTCCGCAATCACGGCTGCGATTTCCGCGGTGACTCCGTAGCGCTCGTAACCTTCGTCCACCACAATAGCGCGGGAAGTCTTGCGCACCGATTCAACCAGGGTTTTTTCATCGAGCGGCCAGGTCGTTCGCGGATCGATGACCTCAGCGCTGATTCCTCTCGTTTCCAATAGCTCCGCTGCTCCCATCGCGATCTGAACCATACTGCTTGTCCCGATAATGGTAACGTCAGTCCCCAGGCGTTTTACATCGGCCACGCCCAGCGGAATCGTGTATTCCTCGGCAGGCACGGCTCCCTTCAGTTTGTACATCATCTTGTCTTCAAAGAAGACCACCGGGTTCTCGTCGCGAATTGCGCTTTTGAGCAAACCCTTCGCGTCATAAGGCGTCGATGGCAACACAACTTTCAGACCGGGGACGTGACTGAACCAGGCGTGGAGAGACTGCGAATGCTGCGCCGCTGAGCGTCGAGTTGCACCCAGGGTCGTGCGCATCACCATCGGAACTTTCCATTTTCCACCCGACATGTAATGGACTTTGGCCGCCTGGTTCACCATCTGGTCCATGGTCAGGGTGATGAAGTCGCCGAACATGATGTCCACGACAGGTCGAAGGCCCGTCATGGCCGCACCAACTCCAATACCTGTGAACCCGGCTTCCGAGATCGGGGTATCGAGTACGCGCTCCGTCCCAAATTCTTCAACGAGGCCGGAAAGAACTTTGAAGGGTGTACCCGCTTCGGCCACGTCTTCGCCAAAAATACAAACACGCGAATCCCGGCGCATCTCTTCGGCAAGCGCTTCGCGGATCGCCTGAGAAAACGTCAGCTCTCGCGTGCCGGCTTCAGGCATAGACATCCTGATCCACTTCTTCGGGAACGGGATAGGCGGCTTCCACTGCAAACTTGACCGCAGCTTCCATCTCAGATTCGACTTCGGACTGGATGCCGGCGAAAACTTCGGGCTCGGCGGCGGCCTCGCGCTTCAGCCAGTCGGAAAGCAGTTGGATGGGATCGCGCTCGGTCTTCCAATGTTGTTCTTCTGATTTCGGCCGGTAATATTCGCGATTAATGTCGCCGACGTGGTGCCCATGGTAGCGGTAGGTATTGCACAACAGAAAAGCTGGACCATTGCCGTCTCGTGCACGATCGACCAACTTCTTCGATGCTGTGTAGACTCCGCGAACGTCCTGGCCATCTACAGTTTCCGTTTGCAATCCAAATGCGGCCGCCCGCGCAGCGATGTCACCGGCAGTGGTTTCCTTGTAATGCGTGTATTCGGTGTAAAGATTGTTTTCGCAAACGTAGATGACAGGAAGCTTGCCGAGTTGCGCAATGTTCATGACCTCGTAGAGCACACCCTGCCCGAGTGCTCCCTCGCCGAAAAAACAAACCGCAACGCGATCCGTGCCGAGACGCTTGGCGGAGAGCGCAGCACCCGTCGCGATTCCCACGCTGCCTGCGACGATGGCATTGGCACCCAGATTTCCGGTGTCGGGATCGGCAATGTGCATCGAACCACCTTTACCGCGGCAGTATCCGGCTTCCTTTCCGAGCAATTCGGCAAACATGCGATCCGGGGAGGCCCCTTTCGCCAGACAATGTCCGTGGCCGCGATGCGTGCTCGTGATGTAATCATCTTTGCGCAACGCCTCACAAACTCCTACGGCGACCGCTTCTTCGCCAATATACAAATGCGCCAAACCGGGCATCAGCGCCCGCGTGTACAGTTGGTTGACATGTTCTTCAAAGACACGAATCCGAACCATCTGGCGATAGATATGAAGCCAGTGTTTGATGTTGATAACCGATTTGGCCTCAGGCTGATTGGCTGCAATGCTCATTTGTTTCCACCGCCGCTACGGATTCCCGACATTTGCGCGAGAACATCAAAAACGCATGCAAAATCCAGCTTCGCCAATCCCATTCCGCGAGCGGCGGTGAGGAATTCATTGCTTACGGCAGTCGTGGGCAGAGGCACGTCAAGCTGCCGGCCAAGGTCCATCGCCAACAGCATGTCCTTTTGCATCATGTTTACGTCGAACCAGGCTTCTTCGGGTTGCTGCAGGACAAATGGCCCTCGGTACTGAATCATCGGAGAGGCGACGGCGCTGTGGGTAAAAACTTCGACTGCGGTTTCTCTGGCGATGCCGCTTTTCTCCGCCAGCAGAACCCCTTCGGAGAAGGCCATCATCTGCGTAGCAAGATTCAGATTGACCGCGATCTTCAAGACCAGAGCCAGGCCGTTATCGCCGACATACGTGACCTTTGGCCCGATGTCCTGCAGAATCGGCTTGATGCGGTCGAAGGATTCCCGCCGACCCGCAACCATCACCGAAAGCTTGCCCTCCTGCAGCGTAATGACACTGCCGGATACGGGCGAATCCAGCATGTCGGCGCCCTTTTCGCGAACCTTCGCGGCGTAAGAACGGCTGATTGCGGGGCTAACGGTGCTGATATCGGAAAAGATCTTTCCGGCAGTGAGTCCTGCAAGCAGCCCATCCGGCCCTTCCATGATGGCGCTCAAGGCCGCTGAGTTCGTAACCATTGCGAACGTGACGTCCGCGGCAACAGTGACGGCGCGAGGAGAATCCGCCCATCGCATCCCCTTATCGATCAGCCATTGCGCCTTCGAACGAGTGCGGTTGTACCCGGTGACACTGTGGCCTTTGCTGAGCAGACGACTCACCATCTGCCCACCCATAGTCCCGAGACCAACAAAGCCGAGATTTGCCACGATTAGTCTCCGGCCACCAAGGTATTTTTCAGCAGAGGCTGAGATTCGCTGGATTTGGAGTCTTCCCGGACTTGCAGAAGGTGAGCTCGCATCGCCGCTCGGGCCTTTTCGGGATCACGGTTTTCAATCGCATCCAGAATTCGTTTGTGGTGATACTGTCCGCGCTCGGGACCGCCTTCGACATAGAAGATTCTGATTCTCTGCTCGCGCAGAAGTCCGACAATCGAATCAATCAGCGAAAGAATCAGCGGATTCGCTACCGCCTCTGCGAGCGAAAGATGAAAGTCGAGATCAGCCTCGATGAACGCAGCCGGATCTTCTCGGGAACGATCCATCACTTTGAAGGCTTCGCGCATGGCGACGAGATGCTGCTCCTCGATGCGCGTTGCTGCGAGAGCCGCAATCTCCGGCTCAACAACTGCACGCATTTCGACAAGATATGGCAGCCCGTCCTGCTGCCCAACTTTCATCATCCAGTCGATCGACTGGCGCATCGCTTGAGTGGTTCCGTTGGTGATGAAGGTGCCGCGTCCCGAATAGGCCTCTACCAGTCCTTTTTCTCGAAGGGCCTTTACTGCCTCGCGAACCGCAGTTCGACTTACTCCAAATTTTTGAGCAAGTTCACGTTCAGCAGGAAGTTGATCGCCGGGCTTGAGCGATCCTTTGACGATCGAATCTTCGATCTGATGGACGATTTGTTCGTACAGCCGGGATGTGCGAACTGTTTTATACATCTTGCGATTACCCCAATTTGAAGACCACTAGCATGCGAGGTATAGTGGTCTGACCAGAATACCACAGTGCTAGCTTGGCGGCCCACTGGTCAAGGTGCGAACCAGCCACGGGACAATCACTTGCCGGAAGATCACCGGATCGGGCCACACCTTTACCTGCCGACCGAGATGGCCTCCTGACGGATTGATCCATGCATCCTTCGGCGTATCTCCCTTGCTAAGTAACAGGTAAATGTCAGAAATCGGGACCTGCGTATCCTTGACCCCCGCAATCACGAGCATGGGGGCCATGGGCTTTCCGAGAAGGCCTTGCCTCACCAATGACATTTTTTCTAATGCAGCGGCAAGCTCATCTTCGTTGGTCACGCCATCAAAAATATTCATTAGCGCCGGAACCTGGTCGAACAAATATTCGCGGTTTCCCAGGAGTGAATTGGTAAGAAATTCTTTCGAGAAGAACTCGTCAATGGGAGGCGATTGCGCGCTGGTTCCGCGCAGCCGTGCGCGTTCTACGATGGCCAACTTCGTCGCCCAATATGCGCCCCAACTGACTCCGTGAACCGCCAGCCGGTGCTTGTCAATCTCTGGCCGCGATTGCGCATAATCGATTACCCGCGAAAGCATGCGGTCAGCATCCGGGCTGGCTTTCACCGGGCTTTGACCCGTTCCCGGGCCATCAACTGCAAGGAATGCGATCCCGCTGGGGGTGATCGCCGAGAAGCTTTCGGATACATCTTCTTTTCGGCTATCGAGTCCGTTAACGGCGATCACGAGAGGAACTGGAGCTTTGCGGTCCTTTGGCAGCCGCAGGTAGCCGATGATTTCGGAGTTTTCAAACGGGATGTGAACCACTTCGAGCGGCGGATCCCAGAAATGGGCATGCGCCTGGAAAGCTTGAATAGCTTTTTCGTATGACTGCTGTTTCTTGGGCGACGCCGGTATCGGCCACTTGCCAAACGAATAGAGCCGCCAGGCGCGGACGTAATCAGCGTCGGCTTTAGCGGGATTGGTAGTCTCCAGTTGTTTTCCCTCAGCCATGTATTTGTCGCCGACTGCCATAAATGCGGCGGCCCATTCATCTTTGTCTTTGCTGTGGATGGAGGAAAATGCTTCGCGCACATCGGCAGGATCAAGACCGATGAGCGGATACATGCCGTTCTCCGCCCGCTTGATTCCTTCCGTTTTGATCTCTTCGATGGTGCGCTCGGGACGCTGCTGGGCAAAAACCGAGGCCAAAAAGATTGCCGGAAGAAATGTCGCTGAGATCAGGAGTCTAGCTATCATGTGCAAACTCAAACGCAGAGGTCCTTTCACTCGGCGAGTGATTCGCAACGAATCGCTCGCAACACGACAATCCAAATATTCACGGCCACAAATCCCGCCCGGTGTGACGTCGGAGCTTGTCAGGCCAACTCAGAAAAGAAATTTCAGGCCAAGCTGAACTGAGCGCGGCCCTCCGGAACCGATGGCCGGATTCGCCGCTGCCACGTCCGGCGTCTCGCATCCGCAACCGAACAACGCCGGCGCGCCCACAGGATCGTTATTGCCATAACCGTTTTGCCCGCCGTAAGGATTCGCGAAATTCGGGTGATTGAGAATGTTGAAGAATTCCGCTCGGAATTGCGCGCGTAACCGCTCGCCGAAGTGAAAATTTTTCGCCAGGGAGAAATCCAGATTGCGGAACCCTGAATCGGGAAAGATATTTCTCCCCATCGTGCCAAACTGCCCGGGAGGAGGCGGGATCAGCACCGAGCTGCCTTTTACGAAGCAGCCAAAAGAAGCCAGCGAGGCCGTCGCTCCGACGCTTGCCGCATCGCTTGTGCAAGCTGCCGGCATATTTGCGGAGCCGCCCGCAAAGAATGGGATCGGATTGGGCCCTGATTTGAAATCCTGCGGGTTGCCAAAGAAGTCCCAGCGCTGTGGTGTAGCCTGTGGCGGGCTGACGGGCAAATTACCCAGCCCAGCAATGCCGCTGGTTAAGTCAATGACTCCCCAAGGCTGCGGGCTTGCAAGGGTTGCGATCGTATTGATTTCCCAACCTTCGAATAGCTGGCCGAAACCTTTCTTCCCCGGGATGGCATATGTCAGCGACGCTGTGAAGCGTTGCCGGATGTCGAAGTCACTGTTCGCGTATTCGCGCGCAACATCGAAGGAGTTCTGGGGCAAGCCGTATCCGGCGCCGAAGTCCCAGTTCGCGCTCACGTCATCCAGCGAGTGCGACCAGGTGTAGCCAAGCACCATGCTCAATCCGTGATAATTTCTCGAGGTCAACGTGGCCTGCAGGCCGTTGTAGTTGGACTTGTAGAAATTTCCCATCTGGAAGATGTTGCTGAGCCAAGGGAATTGCGCATTGTAGGGCCGAGTCGCTTGCGAGTTGCTGCCGAGCGCTTCCTGGTTGATGTCGCGAATGCCAACAAGATTGCTGCCGTGATTCCCCACATACCCGATCTCTAGCGAGAGGCTCGGAGTAAACGCGTGCTGCACGTTCAGGCTGTACAAGGCAACATACGGGGTCGTGAGATTCCTGACCACGCTCATGATAGGGCACGGAGCGGCTGCAACCGGATCGCAAGTGATGCCCGTGCTGCTTAGGTTTCCATAAAGAGGAGCGCCGCTGTCCCATTGCGGAAGAACCGGGGGGATGGCCAGATTGCCGGCAGTGATCGTGCCTCCGGCAGTCTTCTGACTGGCCGTTCCCGTGCCCGAAATAATGGCCCCGGTGGGAATGTTCGTTAGTCCGTAGCTGTTGTTAAAGGCGAGAAACGATTCCCAATTGACGGTCTCGAACATCAGTCCGCCACTGCCACGAATTACCGTGTCACCTCTACCCGTGACGTCCCAGGCAAATCCGAGGCGCGGCGCAAAATCTTTGGGATCGGAGTTGTAAGGAGCGCCGACTCCGTTAACGCCGACTTGAATCAATCCGGTGGGAGAAGTGGGATCAAAATTAGCCAGGCGGTTGTGGGCTTCCTTGATTACTGAACTGAACTCATAGCGCAAGCCGTAATTGAGGGTGAAATTTCTGCTGACGCGCCAGTCGTCCTGAAAGAATGCTCCGTACGCCCAATCATGAATTTGACGAGTGGGATCGCCGACTTGCACCGATGCCTTGAAAGGATCTCCCGCCATAAAATCTTCCAGTGCGGTTGAGCCAGCTCCCGCCGCTATCGCAACGCCGCCGAGGAAGGTGATGCTTCCTCGAGCATTGCCAAACGCCCCGCCGCTCACTCCGTCACGCCGTACTTCTCCACCGAACTTCAGCGAATGGGTTCCAGCCGTGTATGAAATGTGATCGATGAATTGAGTGAGCGTGTCCGGGCCCTGGAATTTCGGCCATTTGAAGGCCCCAAGGCCGGGAACGAACGCGCCTGCGAATCCGATGCGTGGCAAACCTCCTGTGAAAGGGCCGTTTACCCCCGTGTCCAGCCCGTAAGCCGAAGCCGGAGTGTTGAGGTCTCCTGGTAAGGTCGGCTGATAAAGACGGCTATAGCCAACCCTCGCTTCGTTCACCCAGCGTGCATTCGGAGTCCAAACCCAGTTCCCGCCTGCGACTTGGGCGCGCGTGTGGATCAGCGAACGCCATTGGGATTGCAGTTCAGGGAAGTCTTCGGCTGTTCCCGAATTGTTGCCGAAGAAATATGTGCCACTCACCGTATTCTTGGTATTGAAATGATAGTCCACCTTAGCCACTGCATCGTCCGTGGAAGCGACGTTGGGAAATCCCTGCACAAAATTAATCGTTAGGTTGTTATTGATCGGAAAACCCGAACCGTTGCACGTGACATTGGCTGTGATGCCAGTGCCAGTCACGTTGCAACCGGAGATCTTCATACTTACCGGACTGATCGCGACGCCGTTCAATAACAGGTCACGAACCGCGTTTGGAATGCTGCCACCGCAGTCAGCGGTCGCGAGAAGTGGAGAGGTGCAGTTTGCCGCGCTTCCAGGTGCGAGCTGGAAAGGCACCATCGACGGAGTGGTAACGCTGTAAGTATTTCCGATGTCGTAGCGTTGACCTTCGTACGATCCGAAGAAAAAGAGTTTGTCTTTGATAATGGCCCCGCCCAGGCTTGTCCCAAATTGCTCGAGACTGCGGCCGACCTTTGCGGCGGGAGGAGTATTGAAATAGTTGCGCGCGTCCATCACACCATCGCGGCCGAAAGCGAACGCGCTCCCATGCAATGCGTTAGTGCCGGACTTCAACCCCACGTTGACGATGGCGCCCGGTTTCCAGCCATATTCTGCCGGAGGATTCTGTTGAACGTTAAATTCCTGGATCGCATCAATCGGAAGAATTGTGGCTGAGTCACCGACGATTCCGGACCCGTTCACAACGCCCTGTCCGGAGAAAGGTTCGGTATTGTAAAGGCCGTCAATGAGGTACGCGTTGTCTTCGGCGCGGAGGCCGTTTGCGCTGGTCGTGGAAAATCCGCCACCCGGATACCGCATCACGCCCGGACGCAGTTGTAGCAAATTCTGATAATTCCGCCCGTTCAACGGAAGGTCATTAATCTCTTTGTTGCTAAGGGTTCCACCGAGCGTGGAAGAGGTTGCGTCCACTAAGGGCACGTCGCCGGAAACTTCGATCATTTCGGACACTTGTCCCGGTTGCATGCCGAAATCGATGCGCGCATCTTTTGCTACCTCAACCGGAACGTTTACCTTCTGCACGCTTTTAAATCCCTTCGCTTCAGCGCGTACGGTGTAAGTCCCAGGAGACAGGTCGGGAGCCACATAAAAACCAGAGGCATCGGTGGTCAGGGTCCGCGTAATGCCCCGTTGCACATCGGTGATGGTCACGGTAGCACCGGCGATCGAGGCGCCACTCTGGTCGGTAATATTGCCAAGGATCCGACCGTTAGAAGTTTGCGCTGACAAAGATGTCGAGAGCAGCCCAACTGCAAGGATGGATACCAAGCCCCAAATCGCCTTAATAGCAGGACGCATGAGCGAACCCTCCCCAATTTGGAGTGCGTTAACTTGTGTGGCAGCAACGTTCTAGCCCGGTGTGCGCAGAGATGAACGTTGTGGTCTGACAGCTGTACCACCATATCGGTATCACTGTCAAGAAAGTTCGTGTTTCTCGGGTTCCTGGAAGAGAACCTGTGCTCTATCTACCGGTTCAGATTCCGTTGGTGAGTGCGAGCTTTTCGGTAGTCGTCGGCGGTTGTTCGGTAGCAGGGCAGGCGATTCTGTTTACTGTCGGACGACTTGGTGCTCAACTGAGATCGGTCATTTTTGGACCAGTGGTTTGTCGAAGATTCCACTTCACTGAGGTTCTCGTCACAACTGGGATCCCGCGTAGCTCGAAGGTTCTCGATAGACGGGAAGTTTGGACCGTAATCGGACAGGCGTGGTTGATAAGGTAGAAAATCGTAAACCAGCTTGATTAGCCGCGATTTATGTCGGGCGAGCCATTCCTCCGCGATGAACACTTCATAGCTCAGGAAATATGATGTGGCGGGAAGCACCAATGCCGGTCCCAGAAAGTTTACATTCAGCTCTTTGGTCTCAGGAAATTTCGGATCGGCTATTTCTTTGGCGGCTGCTAGAGCCTGCGATGTTTCCGCAACGAGTTCACCCGGCAAAAGACCGCCGGGCTGCATTCCCGCCAGCGTAACCGTTCCGTTCCTATCCGAGCCGCTCGGCGTACCCGACATGGGAGGGGCGACTCGCGTGTCTAACGTACCGACAGATGCTGCTCCCCGATGGCCGGCAGAAGTTGCCAGTCCATTGGTTCCCGGCACAGGTGGCACAGCGGAAAAGGCCATAGCGGTTGCTGCGCCTGAGCCGGAACCTCGCCCACCTTTCACGCTTGGAGCCGGGGGAACAACCTGTGTAGGAGATCCCGAAAGCGACGTCCCGCGCCCAGCACCAGTGTGGCCCAAGCCTCCAACCGAAGGGGATGGTGGAACGACGTCAGCAGTTCCTCCGCCGAGAACGCCGCCAGAGTAGCTTCTCGCAATTTGAACTGCGGGAGCGGGAGGCACAACTTGCGCAGAGCCTGAAAGCGAGGTTCCGCGTCCCGTGCCCGCGCGGCCAAGTCCAGCAATCGAAGGGGATGGTGGCACGACTTCGGCAGTTCCGCCGCCGAGAGTACCGCCCGTGTGGTTCCTGGCAATTTGAACTGCGGGAGCCGGAGGCACAACTTGGGCAGATCCTGAAAGCGAGGTTCCGCGTCCCGTGCCCGCGCGGCCAAGTCCAGCAATCGAAGGGGATGGTGGCACGACTTCGGCAGTTCCGCTGCCAAGAACACCGGCTGCGTGGCTCCTCGCCATTTGAACCGTCGGAGCGGGGGGCACGACTTGCATGCGCTCTTCACCTTGCAAACCTCCCACGCCGGAACGTCCCGCAGTATTGACCGATGGAGCAGGCGGCACCACCGCGCTTGTTCCACCGCCCAGAGTCCTTTGCGTTGCGATTGACATGAGCCCATTTCCACGCAGTGGCACGTTGGGCGCGGGCGCTACAGCCTGCAACTGGCCCATGCTCAGCAGGCCATGCTGGTGAACCGAGTCCGAGATCGCCGGAGCAGGCGGAACGACCTTTGGCGCAGCACCTGACATCTGTATTCGAGTTCCGGCCAGACCTGCAAGTTCCGGCGGCGGTGCAATCGCCGCAATACCCAGCGCAGGAGTAGCCAGTTGACTTCGCGCGGTTGCTGACAATGGGGCGGCCGGCAGAGTCGCACTCCCGCCAACCAGCCGCAGCAGGCGGATACCGCCTTTCAAGCTCAGCTTGGGTGGGTCGACTGCTGCTTGCTGTGAACTATTGCGCGACGATCCTCGCCGAACCGGGATTGCGGCCAGCTGTCTGACACTCCGCGATGGGGTGGAACGGGGGATATTGGCGTGTGCCCGTTCCCTCGTGCTTGGCATGTACTCCGACGGCGCATAGTAAATCACGTCGGAGGGGCTGAACGTATTCCTGGCAACGAGGCGCGGCTGAGAGAATCCGAATTTCAGTAGAGCTAATAAGATGACCAGCATCGTCCCATGAAGCAGGATGGAATGCCCGAATCTAAGCCATGGCAACTCTGCAGGCACAAAGACGTCCGGCCAGAATCGCGCGGGACGTGAGGTTAGCGTCAGGGGCGCCATCTGCGGCGGGAAAAGTAAGTCCGTCAGATTTTCACGGAAAACCTGCCAGGCTGGCTCCATTTCGAACAGGAGCTTTGGCGGGGGCACAGGCTTTGGCGCCGCCGGGGCAAGCGCGTTTTCCGCTAGCTGCTGGACCATTGCCAGGTCGCCATCATGGAAAGCGAACCGCTGCGAGGAAAAGACTTCCAACAATCCGACAATTTCACCTTGAAGCCAAATCGGCGCGGCAAGGATCGATTGGATCCCGAGTTGCCGACAGATTTCCGGATCCACTCGAGAATCATTGTCAATGTCCTCGCACCGGAGAGCTTTGCGGCTGCGGACACAGGCTCCTGAGAATCCGGTGCTCACATCCATTTGACAGCCCAAAGTAGGCGCATTTGTGCCCACGCTCGCCCGGCAGATCATGGCGCTGCGGTCACCCAGAGCGATTGCCGCCGCTTCACCTCGCGTCATTACCTGAGCCCGCTCCGTCAGCGATTGCAGAGTAACGCTGATATCAGAATGACCGGTTTGGGGGAGAGAGCTCATCGAGGGTTTTTTTCAGTTGGAAAGCTTGCCACCGGCACGTCTCTTCTTGGAGAGGCCATTGGGCCCTGTAAGAAAGTCTGTTGCGCCCATTCTCCTTGCGGCAAGATGCCTGGAGTACGCGTCCAGTTTCGCCATCCCAGCCACCACCGTCGCATGGTCAATTGCGGTGGTTTGAGGTCTGAATTAGCGATATGAGTTGATGCTAGCGTGACCGACGAACGCCTTTGAAGCCTGGTGACTCGTCGGAAAGCACGAAAGTAACCATCGGAAGAACTTGGCGGGCTCGAGGGTCTCAGATTTCCTGAATGATACGGCATTGCCAGCCCTTTTCCAGCTCACCCTGCCCTAATGAGTTTCCGGGACCCGCTGTTAGACTAAGTTGTTCGATTGGGCATTCCAGCCGAACATCGGACCTATGAACATCCTCGAAGCCATGCGTCTGGCGCTCCAATCCCTATGGGCGAACAAACTGCGTTCGGCCCTGACGCTGCTTGGGGTGGTCATTGGGGTCGCTGCGGTAATCGCCGTTGTGACCTTTACCAGCGGCATTAACGGTTATGTCGCCCAGAAGATTTTTAACCTCGGCGCCGATGTTTTTCTGATCAGCAAAGTTTCTCCCGTAATTACCAATATCGATCAGTTCCTGGAAGGCCAGAAGCGCAAGGACATCACGATCGAAGATTATGAAGCGGTGCGGGATGCGTGCCAGCATTGCGCCTTTGTGGGTGCTTCCACCATTAAAATCGACGGCCATGCAAAATATGGCCAGCAATCGATCAGTGACGTTTGGATCCGCGGCTTTACGCCTACCATGGCCCCGATCCTCGATATCGACCTGACCTCCGGCCGCATGCTCAATGAAAACGACGAAAGCAATCGTTCGAGCGTGGCCATCATCGGCAACGATGTGGTGGATAATCTCTTTCCGGGTGTCGATCCCCTCAACAAGGAAATCCGCGTCGAAGGGCAACTCTATACAGTTATTGGAGTCGGGAACAAACAAGGCACGACGCTCGGCCAAAGCCGCGATAACTATGTCGCCATTCCCATCTCCAGCTATCTGAAGCAGTTCGGTTCGCATACGTCGATTCGAATCTCCGCTAAAGCCAATGGTGTGGGCGCGCAATTGGAAGCGGCGCTCGACGAAGCGCGCGTGATTATGCGGGCTCGGCGGCATGATCTTCCGGGCAAGCCGGACAGCTTCGCGGCCGAAACCAATCAGAGCTTCTTGAGTATCTGGTCAAACCTGAGCGGCACCTTCTTCATCGTCATGGTTGCGATTGCGTCCATCGCTCTGGTGGTCGGCGGAATCGTCATTATGAACATCATGCTGGTCTCGGTCACAGAGCGGACGCGCGAGATCGGAATTCGCAAAGCAATGGGCGCGCGGCGACGCGATGTGCTGCTGCAGTTTCTGATTGAATCCAGCACTATGGCGTTAGTGGGTGGAATGCTGGGGGTTCTTTTCGGAATTGGATTCGCGAAAGGAATTACAGCTCTGATCGGCATGCCTTCGAGTGCGAAACTATGGGCCGTCGCTGCGGCGCTGTTGGTGTCCGGTTCTGTGGGGGTGTTTTTCGGAGTCTATCCAGCGCGACGGGCCGCGTTGCTGGATCCGATTGTGGCCCTGAGGTTTGAACTTTAGCAATTTGCAATTGGTAATTTGCAATTGACAATCGACGACCACTTTAGATTGCAGATTACCAATTACGAAATTACCAGTTGCGTATGATGCGCAGAAGCGATTACGCCGAGATCATCACGATGGCATTAGAGACCATCCGCGGCAACAAGCTGCGTTCGGCCCTTACCGTACTCGGCGTCGTCATCGGTGTGGCCGTGGTGATCGGGATTTCTTCCGTGGTTCGCGGACTGAACGATAACGTTAGCAAAGTCGTCACCAGCATCGGTTCGAACATCATCTTTGCCTTTCACGTGGAACCGTTTAAATTCGGCATGCCTACCGAAGAGATGCGCAAACGTCGCGAACTGACATTAGAGGACGCGATGGCGGTAAGAGAGCTGCCGCATGTCAAAGCGGCTACATCGACGTTGCAGTTTATCCAGCAGGAGTTCGGCACCGGCACGTATGTCGTGAAATATGGAGATCGCCGGGCCAAGAACACGATTCTGGAAGGCGATCTGGCTGCAGTAAAGGACGTCTATGATTTTGAGTTGTCCGCGGGGCGTTGGTTCAGCGAGCTTGACGATCAGTATCACAATCCCGTGATCGTTCTCGGCAGCGATACGGCGGAAGAGCTTTTTCCGAATAGCGATCCGTTGGGAAAACAGATCAATATCGAAGGCCAATCGTTCACCGTCATAGGCGTTGCGGTACCCAACAAGAATGTTTTCTCCACCGGCAAAAATCCCAATGACAATGTCGTCTATTTCCCTTTGTCAGTTTTCCGCAAGCTGCATCCGGAACTGAAACAATATTGGATCAGCGCGAAGGCAACCTCACAAAAGGACTTGCCGCAGGCAATGGACGAGATCCGCGAGCTCTTGCGACGCCGCCGCAAGGTGCCTCCTGATAAACCGGACAACTTCTCTTTGTTCACCCAGGATTCGCTGGTTCAAGTATGGAACCAGATCACCGGGGCCGTCTTTATATTTATGTTTGCGGTCTCCAGTGTTGGGCTAATCGTAGGCGGTGTGGGCGTAATGAATATTATGCTGGTCTCAGTCACTGAGCGCACGCGCGAGATCGGAGTCCGCAAAGCTATCGGAGCCCGCAAGGGCGATATTCTTCTGCAATTCACGCTCGAGGCCATCACGCTGACAGCACTCGGCGGGATCCTTGGGGTTCTCGTGGGCGCCGTCATCACCTGGACTATTCCGGCGATTTGGACCTCGCTACCCGCTCGCATGTCGACATTCTGGACCATTTTCGGCATCGTCGCTGCAGCGATTGAAGGTTTACTTTTCGGGATCTATCCCGCGTGGAAAGCCGCCAATCTCGACCCCATCGAATCGTTGCGCTACGAATGACGCAGTAGAACAACTTCATGATGCACGCATTTCTGCGAGCCGTTGAGATTCTTGCAACCGCGGGAGCCATCGCAAGCATTTTCTACTGCGCGATTTGCCTGTGGAGTGCAGCCCGCCTCCGCCGCAATTACCAGCGCATTCCCCAATCGCAAGATTACGCGCCAATCTCGATATTGAAACCTCTGAAGGGAACAGATCCCGAGATGTATGACTGCTTTCGCGGTCATTGCCTGCAGAATTACGGTCCGTACCAAATCATTTTTGGAGTGAGCGAATCCAATGATCCCGCGATCGAACTGGTACAACGACTAAAGAAAGAATTTCCGCAACACGACATCCAGCTTGTGCATTGTTCGCAGGTTCTGGGCAGCAACATAAAAGTAAGCAACCTGGTGCAAATGTTGCCTCACGCCAGGTATGAATATCTGGTGGTCAATGACAGCGACATTCGTGTGCCGCCGGACTACTTACGTTGTGTGATTGCTCCTTTATCCGAGCCGGAAGTCGGCCTGGTGACCTGCCCGTATCGAGGTATTTCCAATCAGACTCTTGGTTCCAAGCTGGAATCGTTAGGTATCAGCACCGATTTTCTCCCAGGAGTGCTGGTTGCAAGCCGTATGGAAGGAATCAAATTTGGCCTGGGATCGACACTTGCATTTCGCCGTTGCGACCTCGAAGCGATTGGCGGTTTCGAAGTCCTCGTCGACTATCTAGCCGATGATTACGAGATTGGACGGCGCATTGCCGAACGAGGAAAGCGCCTTGAGTTATTAGACGTTGTAGTCGAAAGCGTTCTGCCGCATTACACGATCGCAGATTTCTTTTCCCACCAATTGCGTTGGGCGCGCACGATCAAGAATGTGCGCTTGTGGGGATACATCGGATTGGTGTTCACGTTCGGCCTGCCCTGGGCGCTTCTGGCGCTCATTCTCGCGCGAGGCGCGATTTGGTCGTGGGTTCTGCTTGCGATCACCTTAGCGATGCGTTTTGCGGTTGCGGCCTTTGTGAGCAGGAGGATTCTGAGGGATTCTCAAACCCAACTGCTTTGGCTATTGCCAATTCGCGACATCTCCGCATTCCTGGTTTGGTTGGTCAGCTTCGCCGGCCGCACTGTAACCTGGCGTGGAATGTCCTACACCCTCAAACAAGGGAAACTCACCAGAAACAATTCTTGAGCCTGTAACAAAACCTCTTCTAATGCTGCCACTGGGGGCAGGTGATTTCCGGGTTTCTGACTATCCGTTCTTGTCGAACTGGTGAATTAAACGTGTTTCACTTGCTAGTGCCTTCCTTTGGCACTTACAAGGAACAGGTCCTTTAAATTGTGCATGTAGCAACTGACGTAGAAGCTGCCATCCGCTGCGATGACGAAATTGTCCAGATATGCGCCGGCCGGGTCATTGGGCGAAATCTCGTAGATGAGGGTACGCTGGCCCGTCGCGACGTTCACGCGGAAGACTTTCGCTCGCAGAAGGCCTTCCCGGTCGGCCACGAACACCGACCGAGAATCGTTACTCCAGCGTAGCGCGATTTCGCCCGCATGGAGCGCTGGAAAGGAAAGGTGCTCCCCGGACTGTGCATAAAGCCAGAACGTCTGATCGGGCGCCTGCGCCACGAACCATCTTCCATCCGGCGAAACTTCGGTCACCTGCACGGTTCCTTCCGACGTGAGAGGCCGTGGCGAATTGCCGCTTAGGCCCTGAATCCAGGTGCGAATGCGCTGGCCGGGAGCAGCGCCGTTGAAGGTGATGTGCCGGCCCCCTGGCCAGTAGGCGGCGTTTTCGCGCGCGATGTTATCGTGCGTGATCTGCTCTGCTTCGCCCGGCCCGATCGGTACCTGGAACAGTTGCGAGTTCTCGTTTGTTTTCGGCCTGTAAGGGCGTCCCACCAGCACCCATTTGTTGTCCGGCGAAATTGCGTAAGGCACACCGTCGCCTAGATGAAATGGAGCGGAATCGGCGAGGCGTCGAATGTACACGTCCGAAGTTTTACCGCTGGCCTCGCCCATCAGCAGGAGTAACAGGAATGATCCGTTACGCGAAACTTCGACTGGTTTCGAGAAGTTCTGCACTGCTAGATCGCGTTGGCTTCCATCCTGGAAATGTTGGATCACCTCCGTCGAGGTGGTGTCGCGGCTCAGCAGTATGCGGCCGTCGCGAGCGACGTCGTACAGTGTGAGCTGGCCCGACTCCCGCAAGGCGAGCGCCGGCTTGGAGGACAGCGTTGACACGTACAGGGCTCGTGGACGCGGTCCGTGCTCGGTATCTTCTGACGCCGTGTACCACAAGCGATCGCCGCTGCGCTCCCAAGCCAGTCCCCAGACACTGGTCCATCCTTGAGAAATTGTCTTTTGATTCCCGGCGAGGTCGGAAACGACAACTGAGCCTAGATCGTCGTCTGGGTCTGGATGGTACAGAAAGGCGACGCGGTCGCCTTTCGGCGAAACGCGAACGTGAGTGAGGAAGGCATTCCCCGCCGGCTTAACGAGTACGTGCCCAATGGGATACTCGATACGGCATTCGCCCTTAGCGTCCTCGCCCAGGCCCGTGTAGGACCGCAGGCAATGATCCACCGCGAGATTCTCGCCGTCCGGCGACCAATCAGCCCACTGCACACCTTTCAGCAGGTCCCGGGTGATGCCGCCCAGGACGGGCATAGCGGCGAGCGTGCCGACCAGCGAGTCTGCCTCGAAATTGCGGACGATGGCCAGCTCACCTTGGCTGGACACGCCAAGAAGACGCGTGTTCGGTCCTAGCGAACGCGATTCCGGCTGGTCGGTACGCGTAATATAAAGCTCTGGCGGTCCACCACTCCATCGCGCCTCGTATACCACCGTGTCGCACTCGCCGACGCACCGAGCTGTGTCTATGCCTCCACGGTTAAATGTTAGGCGGCGGAAATCCGCTTGGGAGAAATCCGGGCCAGAGACGTTTG
>Ga0070731_10001093_pt1 | contig 29825 bp, 23 predicted proteins | sample Coa_R1_2_FD_66448 | JGI IMG/M metagenome (GOLD analysis project Ga0070731, IMG submission 66448) | Surface soil microbial communities from Centralia Pennsylvania, which are recovering from an underground coalmine fire - Coalmine... | ecosystem: Environmental > Terrestrial > Soil > Unclassified ... | reverse complement strand
CGGAGGCGATCTGCTTGTAGACCATGCCCCGGGCGAGCCGCCGAACGACGTCCAGCTCACGCGCCGACATGGGACAGGGATCGATCCGGCGGGGGCGGCTCTCCGCCCCGGAGAGCGGCAGCTCGTACATCACCTCACGCAGTTGGTTGGGCTTGATCCCCACCGCCCGCGCGACTTTGAGCAGCTCGGCGGGGGCGATCGAGCTGCCGAGCGCATAGTGCGCGAGCATGTCCGCGAGGCGGACGATCGCCGTCTCGCCCTCGCAGTCGGGCGAGTGGTGGCGCTCGATCGTCGCCGCGAGTGACTTCGGAAGGCTCCAGCGCCGCGCCAACACGCCGCCGACCAGGGCGTGGTCGACGCCCAGCTCCCGGCGTTCGGCTGACAGCCGATCCTCCGGGGTGCGCGCATCTCCATGCACCTGGCGGGGATAGCCGGGATAGGCCTGGACGAGCACCAGCTTGCCGATGTCGTGCAGCAGCGAGGTGACCATCAGGCGATCGCGCCCGTCGTAGCCGATTTCCCGCCCGATCCGGTCAGCCGCCCGTTGTGTGGCGATCGCGTGGAGCCGGAACCGTTCCGGCATCCCCTTCCAGAGCGCGTTGCGCTGGAAGAAGTCGAAGGTCCGGGCGCGGCTGGCAATCGTGCGGACGCCGTGCAGCGATAGGACCTCGACGGCCTTGACGATGCTCTCGACCCGGGCGCGGTTGCGGGCGTCCACCTGGTTGGCGAGCCGAAGCACGCTGATGGCCAGGGCCACGTCCCCCTCCACAGCCGCCACCACGTCTGCGGCTGAGGGTTCGCCGGCGTCGAACAGGCGCATCACCTGGTTGCGTGACGCCGCGAGCGCGGGAAATGCCTCCAGAGCCTCGAACGCCGCCGTGAGCCGGCGGCCGTGACCCTCGTTGTGGTGGTGCTCCCGACCGGCGTAAGGATCGGTGGGCCCCTGGCCGGGGACAGCCGCTAGTGCCACCACGGGACGCTTTGCTCGATTTGCAGGGTCATTGGAGTAAAGGAGGCTGGGCGGAGCCTCCTGGACATTTGACCTATCGGCAGTTCCAGGTCCCCGGTTTAGGCCACCTGGCCCTGTGCTAGGCACTCCCGGACGACCCCTCACGGGCCCGCGCGAGCGCCCGATCGATGCGCTGAAGGGTCTCCTCACGGCCGAGCAAGGCCACGCTCTCGAAGATCCCCGGCGAAACGGTTCCCCCGGCGATCGCCACCCGCACCGGCTGAAACACCTGGCCCGGCTTGGCGCCGGTGCGCTCGACGACCGCCCGCAGCGCCTGCTCGACGTCCGCGACCGTGAACGGCTCGCCCACGCCGGCCAGAGCGTCGCGGGCGGTCTGGAGCCGCTCCGGGCCACCGTCGCCGCCGATCACGCGCTGAAACGCGGCCGGGTCGTCCGCCGGGCCTTCGAAGAGGAAGGACACCAGCGGCCAGAAATCGGCCAGCGTCTGGATCTTGTCCGCTGCGATCTCGACCGCCGGCTGGAGTCCGCGGCGCCCCGTGAAGCCCTCGAGCCTCGTCGTCAGGTCCTCCACCCCCAGGTGGCGGACGTACCATCCGTTCATGTGCCGGAGCTTGCGCTCGTCGAACACCGCCGGGTTCTTGGACACCCGCTCGAGCCGGAACCGGCGCGCCAGCTCGTCGAGACTGAAGATCTCCTCGTCGGAGGCAAAACCCGCCCCCAGCAGCGCGATGTAGTTGTCGACCGCCTCGGGTAGGTATCCCGCATCACGTAACTCCTGCACCGAGGCCGCACCGTGGCGCTTTGACAGCTTGCGCCCGTCCGGCCCGAGAAGCAGCGGTAGATGGGCGTAGGCCGGCGGCGCGGCACCCAGAGCCTCGATCACCAGCAGCTGCTTGGGCGTGTTCGACAGGTGATCCTCGCCGCGGACGACGTGGGTGATCTCCGCATCGAGGTCGTCGACGGCGACGGCGAAGTTGTAGAGCACGGATCCGTCCGCGCGGGCGATGACCGGATCGTCCATGTTGGCATTGGGGAACCGCGCCTGGCCTCGGATTACGTCTTCCACCACGGTCTCGCCGGTGTCCGGCACGCGAAGCCGAACCGCCCCGGCGTCCTCCGACTCACCGCGGAAACCGCGCTCCTGCCCGTGGCGCTGTTTGAACTCCCTGACGTCTTCGGCCGTTGCGCTCGAGCGATAGGCGTGGCCACTTGCCAGGAGCTGCTCGAGTGCCTCGGCGTGGCGCTCGGCTCGCTGGGACTGGAAGATCGGACCCTCGTCCCAGTCGAGCTTCAGCCACCTGAGCGCGTCGAGGATCTGCTCGACGTTCTCCGGAGTCGACCGCTCGCGGTCGGTATCTTCGATCCGGAGCAGCAACGCGCCGTCCTGGCCCCGGGCCAGCAGCCAGTTGTACAACGCCGTCCGGGCGCCGCCGATGTGTAGCGCTCCGGTCGGCGACGGAGCGAAGCGAACACGCACCCCCCCATGCTAATCGGCGCCCACGTATCGCAGGCAGGCGGTCTGGAGAAGGCGGTCGAACGCGGACTCGAGCGCGGTTGCCAGGCCATTCAGATCTTCAACCAGTCGCCGCGGATGTGGCGGCCAACCGCCTATAGCGACGAGGATTTCGCCGCCTTCCGCGCCGCGCTTCAGAGCACGCCCATCCGCGCCGTGCTGATCCACGCCGTGTACCTGCTCAACTGCGCCTCCGAGGATCCGGCGATCCGGCAGAAGTCGCTCGCGTCGCTGATCCAATCGCTGCGCGTGGGCGACGGGATCGGGGCCGCCGGGGTGGTTCTGCATGCCGGGTCGGCCAAACAGGGAGACGTCGGCGCGGCGATCAAGCGCGCGGGAAAGGTGATCAAGGAGGCGCTGGCCGAATCCGGGCGCTGCCAGCTGCATCTCGAGGACACCGCGGGCGCGGGCGGCACGCTGGGCCGGTCCTTCGAGGAGCTCTCGAAGCTCCTCGACGCCACCGGCGGCGATGAGCGCGTAGGTCTCTGCCTGGACTCCTGTCACCTGTACGCCTCGGGGTACGAGGTGTCCAGTTACGATGGACTGGCCCAGACGCTCGAGGAATGCGACCGCCTGGTTGGCCTGGAGCGGCTGCATTCGCTGCACCTGAACGACTCGATGGTGCCGCTCGGCTCAAACCGGGATCGCCATGCCCTGCTCGGGGAGGGCGAGCTGGGCGAGCGGGGCATCGCGGTCTTCGTCTCGGAGCCTCGGTTTGAGGGCGTCCCTTGCGTGCTCGAGACCGGGCGCGATGGAGGCGCACCTGCCGCAGAGGATGTGGCCCAGGCCAAGAAGCTTCATTCCCGCGGCAGAGCGGCGCGGACCCGGCGCGGCTCACGCGCCAAGGCCAGACGATAGGTTCCTGGCGGTGAGCGCAGACTCGAGGGCAACTGAGGCCGACGCGCTCGTCGTCTTCGGTATCACCGGGGATCTGGCCAGGAAGCAGACCTTCCGGGCTCTCTACCGCCTCCAGGCCCGCGACCTCCTCCCGTGTCCCGTGATCGGGGTGGCCGTCGACGACTGGACCGAAGAGCAGCTGCGCAAGCGGGCCCGCGAGTCGATCGCGGCTGCGGGCGAGGAGATCGACGAGGCCGCGTTCAGCGCACTGGCCGGCAAGCTTTCCTATATCTCCGGCGACTTCACCAAGCCAGAGACCTACCACCGCTTGGCCGAGCACCTCGCGGACCACCGGGAGCCGGTGTTCTATCTGGAGATCCCGCCGTCGTTGTTCGCGACGGTGGTCGAGGGGCTTGCCGGCGCGGGCCTGGTGTCCCACGGCGAGCGGGTTGTGGTGGAAAAGCCCTTCGGCCACGACCTTCGCTCGGCGCGAGAGCTGGCCGCCGAGCTCCATCAGCACGTCCGTGAGTCGCAGCTCTTCCGCATCGACCACTTCCTGGGCAAGCTCGGGCTGGACGAGTTCCTCTACCTACGGTTTGCCAACACGATGCTCGAGCCGGTGTGGAACCGGAACTACCTCGCCTGCGTTGAGATCACGATGGCCGAAGCCTTCGGGGTGGAGGACCGTGGCCACTTCTATGACCCGGTTGGAGCGCTCCGGGACGTGGTCCAGAATCACCTCATGCAGATTGTCGCCGCGGCGGCCATGGAGCCACCCTCCGGCGGCGATGCCGACACGCTCAAGGACGCAAAGCTCGGAGTCTTCCGGGCCATGCCGCCCGCGCAGCCCCGCTACTACGTCCGCGGCCAGTACGACGGCTACCTCGAGATCGATGGCGTCGAGGAGAGCTCGACCACCGAGACCTACGTCGCCTTGCGACTCGAGATCGAGAACTGGCGCTGGGCTGGGGTGCCCTTCTTTCTGCGCACCGGCAAGCGTCTGCCCGTCTCGGAGACCGAGCTTCGGCTCATCTTCAAAGAGCCTCCACGGCTTCATTTCCTGCCCGAATGGGACAGGCGCCGCGACCCCGACCCGTGTCAGATCGTCGTCCGAGTCGACCCGCACACCGGGATTCGCGTAATCCTCGACGCGCGTCGCGCCGACCACCCCGGTCCGGGCGCAATTCAGCTCGATATGCAGTTCTCCGAGGAGGGCGGCGAGGGACCGACGCCGTATGAGGTGCTGCTCCGGGCTGCGATCGAGGGCGACAGCACACATTTCCTGCGCCAGGACATGGTCGAGGAGACCTGGCGGATCATGCAGCCGCTGCTCGACTCGCCCCCGGAGGTCAAGACCTATAAGCCAGGGTCATGGGGTCCGGCCGAGGCAGACGAGCTGGTCGACGCCTATGGCGGCTGGCACGGTCCGTGGGTCCCAGAACCGGCGCCGGCCTGAGGCACTGAAGCTCGGACAGCGCCGAGCTGGCTAGGCCGAGACTGCCACTGACGCCGGCGCGTCAGCCGCAGGCTCTCCCGCCGAGCGGTCGTCGCTCAGCAGCGCGGCGCCCAGAAGATGCTCGAGCTCGGCGTGCAGACCGGCCCCTCTGGCCACGCGGAAGTTGCGCCCCAGCTTGAGGCGACGGCGGCCGACCGACGTCTTCAGCTCGATCACCACCTCCGAATCACCCGGGAACCCTGCCAGGAGCTCCTTGAGCTCCGCAAGCGCAGTCGGCGGGAGAACGGCAGCATCGAGGCGCAGGCGAAGGACACTCGGAGGGACCGGCGGCGCTTCCGCCCGCTCGGCGGCCCGACTCAGCTCCTCCGCCGTCGGCTCGAAGCGGTCGATCTGCTGAACGACGACACACGTCTTCTCACGGTCCTTGTGATCCACCCGGCCGCGGACGAGCACGATCGCATCGGTCTGGGCCGCCGTTTCGTTGGCGGCCAGCGCCTTGCCGAAGATCACCAGCTCGATCGAGGCCTCGAGGTCGTCGAGCGTGGCGAACATCATCGGGTCGCCCTTCTTGGTCCGGATCCGCTTGGCCTCCACGATCATTCCCCCCACGGTGACCCAGTCGCCGTCACGACGTTCCGCGAGCTCGGCCAACGGGCAATCGACACGCGCCGAGAGCGCCGCGCGGACGTCTTTCAGCGGATGGTCGGAGATGAATAGGCCGAGCGATTCCTTCTCGGCCGCCAGGAGCTCTGAGCGGTCAAACTCAAACGAGGGAATCGGGGCATGAGTGGGAGTCAGCGGGCCGGGCGCGCCCGCGGCGGCCTGGCCGTCGAGGCCAAGGTCGAAGATCGACCCCTGACCGATCAGCGCGTCCTGCTGCGCCTTCTGCCCCGCGCCCTGGGCCTGCTCGAGGACCGAGAGCATGCCCTTGCGCGTGGCTTTGGTGGAACCGAAGGCGCCGCACTTGATCAGCGCTTCGATCGCCTTCTTGTTGACCGCCCGGCTGTCCACGCGGGCACAGAAGTCCCACAGATCGCGAAACGGTCCGCCCTCTTCCCGCGCGCGCTTGATCGCCTCCACCGCTGCGTAGCCGACGCCCTTGACGGCGTCGAGGCCGAAACGGATGTTGCCGTCGACGACGACGAACTCGTGATCTGAGAGGTTGACGTCCGGCGGCAGGATGGCGATCCCCATCTGCTCCGCCTGGGCCACGAAGAACGGGACCTTGTCCTTGGTGTCCATGACCGAGGAGATCAGGGCGGCCATGTATTCGGCGGGATAGTTCGCCTTCAGCCACGCGGTTCTGTACGCGATCAGCGCGTAGCAGGCCGAGTGCGCCTTGTTGAAGCTGTAGTCGGCCGAGCGCTCGTTGATCGTCCACAGCTGCTCGATCACCGCCTCGCTGGTACCGGAGCGACGGCAGCCCTCGATGAACTCGGGCTTCAGCTTGGCCATCGCCTCCCGGTTCTTCTTGCCGATCGCCTTGCGCAGGTCGTCCGCCTTGGCGCCGCTGAACCCCGCGATCTCCTTGGCGATCTGCATCGCCTGCTCCTGGTAGACGACGCAGCCGTTGGTTGCCTCGAGGATCGGGCGCAGGCGCTCGTCGGGATAGGTGACGGCACCCGGGTTGTGCTTGCCCCGCGTGTACGCCGGAATCTGCTCCATCGGACCGGGGCGATACAGGGCGTTCAGCGCGATCAGGTGCTCGAGCTCTGACGGCCTGACCCGCTTGAGCGTCTCGCGCATGCCCTCAGACTCGAACTGGAAGACGCCGATCGAGTCCCCCTGAGCCATCATCTCGTACGTCTTGGCGTCGTCGAGCGGGAGCGTCGCCATCTCCGGCCGTTCCCCGGTCGAGCGCTCGATGATGTCCAGGGCATCTTCGATGACGTCGAGGTTGCGCAGCCCGAGGAAGTCCATCTTGAGCAGGCCCAGCTGCTCGACCGGCTTCATCGTGAACTGCGTGACCGTCCGGAAGACCTTCTCCCCGGCCTCGTCCGTACCGGCGTCGGCGATCTGGAGAGGAACGATCTCGGTGAGCGGGCGATCGGCGATCACGACGGCGGCGGCGTGGATCGAGGAGTTGCGGACGATTCCCTCGAGTCCCTGCGCCACATCGACGATCTGCCGGGCCGTCGGGTCCTTGTCGACCTCGGCCCGCAGCGGCTGGCCCGGCTTGAGGCATTCCTCGAAGCTGGGGGCCCGCCCCATCACCGGATCGGGGATCAGCTTGGCCAGGCGGTCCCCCATCCCGTAATCGTGGCCGAGAACACGGGCGGCATCCCGGGTGGCGGCGCGCGGGAACATCTTCCCGAAGGTCACGATCTGGGCCACCGACTCCTTGCCGTACTTCTCAGTCACATAGCGGATCACGCGCTCCCGGCCACGGACCGAGAAGTCGATGTCGATGTCTGGCATCGACACGCGCTCGGGGTTGAGGAAGCGCTCGAAGAGCAGCTCGTAGCGCAACGGATCGATGTCCGTGATCTGCAGGCAGTAGGCGACCAGCGATCCCGCAGCCGAGCCGCGACCCGGCCCAACCGCGATCCCTGAGTCCTTGGCGTACTTGACGAAGTCCCAGACGATCAGGAAGTAGCCGCTGAAGCCCATCCGCTCGATCACCTCGAGCTCGGCTTCCGCGCGCTCGAGCGCCTCGGCGGGCGGGGGATCGGCGTAGCGAAAGCGCAGCCCCGCCTGGACTATCTGGCGCAGGTATTCCTGCTCACTCGAGCCGTCCGGTGTCGGGTAGCGAGGGATCAGCTGTCGGCCCAACTCGAGCTCGACGCTGCAACGCTCGGCTATCTCGAGCGTAGACGCCAGCGCCTCCGGCCATTCGGCGAACGCGTCGGCCATCTCCTGGGTCGAGCGCAGATAGAACTCGTTGGTGTCGAAGCTGATCTTCGGCTGCGTGAGCGTCGACTTCGTCTGGACGCAGAGCAGCGCAGCGTGGTGGTGGTAGTCCTCACGGCGCAGGTAGTGCACATCGCCGGTGCCGACGAGCGGACGGCCGAGCTCCCGCGCGATGCGGACGATTCCCTCGTTGGCGCGATCCTGTTCGGCAAGGCCGTTCTTCTGAACCTCGAAGTAGACGTTCTCAGCCCCGAAGGCGTCGATCAGGCTCTCCGCGTGGGCGCGCGCCTCCCGCGGACGGCCTTCGAGCAGGTGCTGGCAGAAGCGAGATTGCAGGCACCCGGTGAGGGCGATCACGCCTTCGGCGTGGGCGGCGATCTGCGCGAGGTCGACCGAGGGCTTGCCGCGCTGAAAGCCCTCGAGAAACCCGGCCGAGGACAGCTTGACGAGGTTTCGATAACCCGTCTCGGAAGCCGCCAGGAGGGTCAGGTGGTGGCGGTCCAGCCGGCCCGGACCACGCCGCGCGTGATCTTCGACGACGTAGGCCTCGCAGCCGAAGATCGGCTTGACCCCGTGGCGGCGGCACGCCGTCCACAGGTCCACGGCACCGTTCATGACCCCGTGGTCGGTGAGCCCGATGGCCGGCTGGCCGAAGGCCGCGGCCCTCTCGGCCAGCTGCTCGATCTTGCAGGCGCCGTCGAGGAGCGAGTACTCCGAGTGGACGTGGAGATGGGCGCAGCTGGAGGTCATCGGCGGGTATCCGAGCATAGGCGCCGAGGCGGACACCTCGCGCGTTCCGAGTTGCCTAGGAGCGGGATTTTGCTAGCGCGGATCGCGGCCCCGGCGCACCCGCCAGGCCATCCGCGACTGAAGCGACCACAGCTCGATGAACCCGGGTGAGGCGGCCTGGGAGAACAGCCCTCCCGACTCGGCAAAGGTCGCCAGCTGCGGGTCATAGACGGCGTTCGGCGATGCCCGGGTCACGACTCGGGCCGTGCCCTTGTAGAGCTTGAGCCCGATCGTCCCGGTGACCTGGGCGTTGGCGATCTCCATGTAGGCGTCGAGGTCTTCGCGCAGCGGTTCCCACCACAGCCCCGCGTAGACCAGGTAGGCCCAGCGCTGATCGAGAAATGGCTTGAGCTGGTTTTGATGGATCGTGCCGACCAGGCGTTCGAGCTCCTGATGGGCGGGGAGGACGATCGCCGCGGCGGGGATCTCGTAGATGTCGCGCACCTTCAGCCCCACGATCCGGTCCTCCAGCTGGTCGACGATCCCGACGCCGTGGCGGGCGCCGACCGCCGCGGCTTGCTCGAGCAGCGCCACCAGCCCCAGCCGCTCGCCGTTCAGGGCCACCGGCTCGCCGTGCTCGAACTCGATCGTCACCAGCTCGGGCTCGTCGGGGGCCTCCTCAGGGCGAGTCACGAGCCCGAACACGTCATCCTCGGGGGCGTGCGCGAGGTCCTCGATCCATCGGCCCTCGCTGGAGCGGCCCCACAGGTTGTCGTCGATCGAGTACGGGGCGCTCTCGCTGCCGCCCTTGACTGGGATGCCATGTTCGCGCGCGTAGCGAACCTCCTCGTCACGCCCCATCCGCCACTGCCGCACGGGCGCGATCACCTTGAGCTCGGGGGCGAGCGTCGCGATCGTCGCCTCGATCCTGACCTGGTCGTTGCCCTTTCCCGTGCACCCGTGGGCGATCGTGTCGCAGCCCGTCCGCCGGGCATACTCGACGGCCAGCTTGGCGATGAGCGGCCGGCCGAGGGCCGTGAACAGCGGGTAGCCCGACCCGTAGGTTGCGTTGGCCTTGATCGCCGGCAGCACGTAGTCGCGGGCAAACTCCTCCCGGGCGTCGACGACATGCGCCTCGATGGCGCCGATTTGCAGCGCCTTGCCCTGCACCACCTGGTAGTCCTCCCCGGGCTGCCCGAGGTTGACCGTCAGCGCCACCACCTCGGCGTCGTACTGGTCCTGGATCCACTTCAGCATGACGCTCGTGTCGAGTCCGCCGCTATAGAGCAGCAGCACTCGCCGGACCTCGGCCGGATCCGCCACGTAGGAGGCCGTCGGCTGCACCGTCGTGTCGGGAGCAAAGCGGATGGGCGGCGGCTTGGTGGCCATCAGGGGAGCGCTCGCAGGCGGGACAGAGCATCGTCGATCTCCTCCTCGGAGACGATCAGCGGCGGCTCGAGGCGGATCGTGGCCGGGCCGGTGGCGTTCACGACCAGCCGCTGCTCGAGCAGTGCCCGCCGGGCCAGTTCCGGCGCGTCGAGGGTCCGCTCGACGTCGACCGCGAGCATCAGCCCTCTGCCCCGCACCGTCTGGACGTAGGGCAGCCGGGCCAGCCCGTCGGCAAGCCGCGCTCCCAGGCGCCTGACCCGGTCCAGCACCTGGGGATCGGAGCAGATCTCTAGCGCCACCCGGGCCGCCGCGGCGATCGCCGGGCCGCCGGCGAAGGTCGAGCCGTGGTCGCCGGGCTGCAGCACGTCGGCCAGCTGGGGGTTGGTGATCAGCGCTCCGATCGGGAACCCGCCCCCCAGCCCCTTGGCCGCGGTCAGCGCGTCGGGCACGACGCCCGTCTGCTCATAGGCCCAGAGCATTCCCGTCCGTCCCATCCCGGACTGGATCTCGTCGAAGATGAGCACGGCGCCGCTGGCGTCGCATGCGTCCCGGGCCGTGCGCAGCAGATCGTCGCTCAGAACCTTGATCCCGCTCTCGCCCTGGATCGGCTCGAGCAGGACCGCCGCCGTCTCGTCGTCGACTGCGGCGGTCAGTCTGCCCGGATCCTTGGGGACGACCTCGAATCCCGCCACCAGCGGCGCGAAGGGCGCTTGCTTTGACTCCTGTGGCGTGGCCGAGAGGGCGCCGTAGGTCCGTCCATGAAAGGCGTCGGCGAGGACGACGATCTTTCCCCGCGGACGGTGGCGCCGCGCCAACTTCAGAGCGGCCTCGACGGCCTCGGCCCCGGAGTTGGTGAGGAACACCTTCCCGCCGAGCGCCCGCTCAGAGAGCTCGGCGCAGAGCCGCAGCGCCGGCTCGGTGTAGTAGAGGTTCGAAGCGTGGGTGAGGTACTTGGCCTGGGCGCAGAGCGCCTCAATGACGCGTGGGTGGCAGTGGCCGACGTTCAGCACCGAGATGCCGGCCAGGAAGTCGAGGTACTCGTTACCCGCCTCATCCCAGAGCCGGGCGCCCGCGCCACGCACGAACTGCACCGGCTGGCGGACATAGGTGGCAATCGCGTAGCGGCGTTCGAGCTCCTGGAGCTCACTCAGCGCGGCCGCCATCAGGCAGCTCCGATCTTCGTGCCCTGGCCCGCATTGGTGAACAGCTCGAGCAGCAGCGAGTGGGGCACGCGCCCATTGACGATGTGTGCGAAGGAGACCCCGCCGTGCAGTGCGTCGACGCAGGCCTGGAGCTTGGGGCGCATGCCGCCCGCCACGCTTGGCAGCGCCGCCTCCACCATGGTCGTGTCGGCCTCGGAGACGAGGCTCCCGGGGTTCCCCGGGTCGCGCAGCCAGCCCGCGACGTCGGTCAGGAACACCACCTTGTAGGCCTTCAGCGCCCGGGCCACGGCGCCGGCCGCCTCGTCCGCGTTGATGTTGTATGAGACGCCGTCGCGGTCGGCGCCGACGCTTGCCACCACGGGCACGTAGTTCTCGGCCAGCCTGTCGAGCAGGTCCACGTTGACCGTCTCGATGCGGCCGACGAAGCCGACGTCCCGCCCGCTGGGGGACGTCTGCCGGGTGACGCCGAACAACCCGCCGTCATCGCCAGAGACGCCGACCGCGGGATGTCCCTGGCGGTTGATCAACAGCACGATGTCCTTGTTGACCTTGCCCACCAGGACCATCTTGGCGATCTCCACGGTCTGCGGATCCGACACGCGCAGGCCCTCCACGAACTCGACCTGAAGGTTGAGGCGCTCCATGTAGCTCGTGATCTCCGGGCCGCCGCCGTGGACGATCACCGGGTTCATCCCGACGTACTTGAGCAGCACAACGTCGCGGGCGAAGTCTTCCTTGAGGACGGGATCGTCCATCGCCGCCCCGCCGTACTTGATCACGACGGTCTTGCCGTGAAACTCACGGATGTAGGGCAGCGCCTCGAGGATCGTGGCGACGTCTCTCATCAGGGCGCTCCGGCGAGCCGAGTGGCGGCAAGGGCGGCCACTAGGTCGTGTACTCGGCGTTGAGCGATACGTAGTCATGCCCGAGGTCCGAGAAGAAGAGCTCGGTTTCCGCGCCCTCACCCGGGAGCCCGACCTCGTACTCAACCTCTTCCCTCGCCACCGCCGCCGCCAGGGCCGCCGGGTCGTGGGGCACCGCGGCGCCGCGTGAGCAGACGCTCACGCCCTCGATCGTCACGTCGACGGGAAGCGGAGCCGTGCCCGGCAGCGTCATCCCGACCGCCTGCACGATCCGGCCCCAGTTGGGGTCTCCGCCGTAGAGCGCGGTCTTGACGAGCGCGGAATTGGCCACGGACCGGGCCACCGACTCGACGGCCTCGGGATCGCCGCCCCTGACCACGACGCGCCCGACGCGCCGCGCCCCCTCTCCGTCACGGACCAGCTGCAGCGCCAGACGGCGCAGAACCGAATCCAGGGCCTCGCCGAAGCGGAGCTCGTCCTCGGTTTCGGGGTCGATGGCCACCCCGGATTCGCCGCTGCACTGGAGAACGACGGTGTCTGACGTGGAGAGCTGACCGTCTACGCTCACGCGCTCGAACGAGCGCTTTACCGTCACACCCAGCAGCAGGTCGCACGTCTCAGCTGACATCGCTGCGTCGCTTTGGACGAAGCAGAGCAGGGTGGCGAAGCCGGGCGAGATCATCCCCGCGCCCTTGGCCTGGGCGCTCAGGCGCACGGGGCCGCCACGGAGTGAGACCTCGACGCTGGCTCGCTTGGGGAAGGCGTCGGTGGTTCTGATCGCGTCGGCGAAATCGGCTTCGCCGTCGTCTCGAAGCTGCGCCGCGGCACTCTCGATCCCCGCCCTGACCCGGTCGACCGGCAACGGCACGCCGATCACCCCGGTCGAGGCGACGGCCACCGATTCGGGCTCGAGCCCGACCGCCCGCGCCGCCGCACCCTGCATCTCGGCGGCATCGTCGAGCCCCGGCAGGCCGGTGGCGGCATTGGCGTTGCCGGAGTTGACCACCACCGCCCGAATACCCCCGAGGTCACACCGCTCGCGACACAGGAGGACCGGAGCCGACTGGGTGCCGGAACGCGTGAACCGCGCCGCGCTCGTCGTTGCCGGGGCATCGCAGACGAGCAGGCCGAGGTCCGGAGTCCTCCCGTCCTTGATCCCGCAGGCCACGCCGGCGGCCCGGAATCCTCTCGGTAGCCTCGTGGTGGTGAGCTCCGTCATGTGCGGCGGGACCTCGACCCACCGCGAGTGAAAGACCGCGGTCAACCCGTGCCCCAGCGCCTGAGAGCGGGCTTCGCGCTCACGAGATCCCGAGTCCCTCGGGCAGCCCGAACATCAGGTTGAGGTTCTGCACGGCCTGCGACGCCGCGCCCTTCCACAGGTTGTCGATCGCGCTGAAGATGAGCGCCCGTCCCGTCCGGGGGTCGCGATGCACCGATATGCGACAGAAGTTCGTCTCCCGGACCTCGCGGACGCCGGGCGGGGAGCCGACGACCTCGACGAACGGCTCGCCCGAATAGAAGGACTCATACATGCCCTGAAGGTCAACGTCCCGCAAGGCTCCGTTGGAGCTCACGTAGCAAGAGACGAGCTCGCCCTGATCGAGCGGCAGCAGGTGCGGCGTGAACGTGATCCGGACCTCGCAGCCGAGCGCGGCCAGCTCCTGCTCGATCTCCGGCGTGTGGCGATGGCGAGGGACTCCGTAGGCGGAGACGTTCTCATCGACGGTCACGAAATGGGTCTTCTCAGTCGCCGCCCGCCCCGCGCCCGAGACGCCTGACTTGGCATCGATCACCACGTCCTCGATCAGCTGCTCGCGGGCCAGCGGGGCCAGCGCGAGCACGCTGGCGGTCGGGTAGCAGCCCGGATTGGCCACCAGTCCGCAGTCACGGATCTGGTCGCGGTAGAGCTCCGGGAGTCCATACGCCGCCTCCGCGAGCAACTCCGGCGCGGGGTGCTCGCGATACCACTCCGCGTAGAGCGCCGGGTCGCGGAGGCGGAAGTCGGCCGACAGATCCACCACCCTCACCCCACGCCGCCGCAGCTCCGCCACGAGCGTGGCGGAGGCCCCGTGGGGGTAGGCGACGATCGCGGCGTCGACCTCGCCGTGCCGCTCAAGGTCGAGCTCCTCGAGCTCGAGCGGGACCCGGTGCTGGGGATAGAGATCGTCCAGCCGGCGGCCGACGTCGCTGCGCGCGGTGACCCACCTGAGCTCGAGCACGGGGTGGGCATGAAGCAGCCTCGCCGCCAGCGCGCCCGTGAAGCCGGCGGCGCCGAACACCGCGACGCTAGGCGGCACGGATCCTGCCCCCAAGCTCGTGCGCGAGCGCGTCCGCTATCTCGCTGCGCTTGGCCGCCACCTCGGCGTCGGTCAGCGTGCGGTCGCCCGCGCGATAGCTGAGGCGCAGGGCCAGGGACACGTTCCCCTCCCCGAGGGTCTCCGGGTTGCGGTACACGTCAAAGATGTCGATGCTCCGCAGCAGCGGCGAGCCGGTGCGCCAGATGACGGCGATCACATCCGCCGCGCTCACCGTCTCGGCGACCACGACGGCCAGGTCCTCCCGGACCTCGGGGAAGGTCAGGACATCCTCGTAGACGACCGTCCCGGGATCCGGCACCGCGTCGAGGTCAAGCTCGAAGGCAGCCACGGGTTCGTCGAGATCCCACTGGGCCGCCACCTCGGGGTGGACCTCGCCCAGCCATCCAGCTGGCCTGCCCTCGACGTTGATTCGAGCCGCCTTGCCCGGATGTAGGAAGGGCTCCTGAGCCGGCTCGACGCTCCACTCCACGTGAATCGAGTCGAGCAAGCCGGTCAGCACCCCCTTGGCGGCGAAGAAGTCGGCCCTGGGCGGGGTCTGCTCACGCCAGGTCGCGCGCCTGAGCGCGCCGATCATCACCGCCGCCACGTGCTCGGGCTCGTCGGGAAGGGGGACGCCGGGTTGGGGAAGGTAGACGGCGCCGGCCTCGAACAACCGCACCGCGCCCGCCCCGCGAGCCCGGTTGTGCTGGGCCACTTCGAGCAGCGAGGACAACAGCTCGGTCCGCAGGCGTGACTGGTCGGCCGAGAGCCGGTTTTCGAGCTCCACCGCGGCCTGCGGGGCCAGACGTAGCCGAGCATCGACCTCGGCTGAGGTGAAGCTCCAGCCCATGGCCTCGTCGAGGCCCTGCGCCGCCAGCGCATCGGCGGCCCGCCGACGCAGCCGTTGGCGTGCGGTTAGCCGCCCGTAGACGCCATGGCGGCTGGGCAGCGTGGCGGGCAGCTTTTCGAGCCCGTCTAGCCGGGCCACCTCCTCGATCACGTCCACCTCTCGCGTCACGTCCCCGCGCCGGAACGCGGGGGGTTGGACCTCGAGTCCGTCATGGGAGGCGTTGGTGGTGAACTCGAGGGATGTGAGGAGCTCGGCGCAGCGGGAGCGCGGGATCGGGCGTCCGAGCAGCTTCGTTACGCGCTCGTCCCGGAGGGGGATCCTCACCGGCGCCGGGCCCTCCCCTCCGACATCGATGGTGCCCGGGAGGAGACGAGCGCCGCAGACATCGATCATCAGGCGAGCGGCCACCGCCTGAGCCTCCATCGCCTGCTCGGGTTGGAGCTGCTTCTCGAAGCGCAGCGAGGCGGCCGTCTGCAGCCCCAGCTTCCAGCTCGTGCGGTGAATGTTGGGCCCGTCCCACGTGGCGGCCTCCATGACTACCCGAGTCGTGGCCTCGGACACCTCGGAGCTCTCGCCTCCCATGACCCCGGCGATCGAGGTAGGCCCTTCGGCATCGGCGATCAGCACCATCTGATCGTCGAGCTCGTGAGTCTGCCCATCGAGCGTCCGCACCCGCTCGCCCGCGGTCGCGCATCGGACGGTCAGGGCGGCTCCCCGCACCACGTCGAGATCGAAGGCGTGCAGGGGCTGGCCGGTCAGAAGCATCACGTAGTTGGTGACATCGACCACGTTTGAGATCGGCCGCTGTCCGGCTGCCATCAGCCGAGCCTTCAGCCACGGCGGGCTGGGCCCGAGCTTGACGTCCTCGAATACGCGGGCGGTGAAGCGCGCGCAGAGCTCGGGACACTCGACGGCGATGCTCACCGCGTTCAGGTCCCCGGCGTGGCCGGGATCGTCCGCCCACGGGGGCGCGCCCAGCGGCGCTCCGGTGGCCGCGTGGGCCTCTCGGGCCACGCCGTAGACGGCGAGGCAGTCCGGGCGGTTCGAGGTGATCTCGAGGTCGAGCACATCGGTGGCGATCGGCAGCACCTCCTGGAGCGCCGTTCCCGGCTCGAGCCCGTCGCCGTCGAGCACGAGGATGCCTTCGTGGTCGCTCCCGATCGCCAGCTCGTCCTCGGCCAGGATCATCCCCTCGGATTCGACGCCGCGCAGCTTGGCGGCTCCGAGCTGTGTCCCGTCGGGCATGTTCGCTCCGGGCCGCGCGACGGCGACCGTCTGACCGGCGGCGACGTTGGGCGCGCCGCACACGATCTGCACCCGGTGCCCTCCACCGATATCGACCACGCACACCGACAGCCGGTCGGCGTTCGGGTGGCGCTCCGCCGACTCGACGCGTCCCACGACGAACTTGTCGAGCTGACCGACGCCATGGTGTTCGATCGCCTCGACCTTTGTGCCGGTCATGGTGAGACGAGTCGCCAGCGCCTGGGTGTCCAGGGGCGGGCGGCAGTACTCCTGAAGCCACTCCAGCGGCACGCGCATGCTCAGAACTGCTCCAGGAAGCGAAGGTCGTTCTCGTAGAACATCCGCATATCGGGGACGCCGTGCTTGAGCATCGCGATCCGCTCGATGCCCATGCCGAAGGCGAACCCCTGGACCTGCTCGGGGTCATAGCCGTTCTCCCGGACGTGCTCGAACACGTTGGGGTCGACCATCCCCGCGCCCAGGATCTCGAGCCAGGCGTTTCCCTTGCACACCGAGCAGCGCTCGCCGCTCGCCGTCACGCCGCCGGTGCAGTTGAAGCAGGAAACGTCAACCTCGACGCTCGGCTCGGTGAAGGGGAAGAAGTCAGGGCGCAGGCGGATCTCACGCTCCGGGCCGAAGATTGCGCGGGCGAAGGCCTGAAGCGTCCCCTTGAGGTCGGCAAGCGTGACGTCGGTGTCGACGGCGAGGCCCTCGACCTGGTGAAACTGCGGCGAATGGGTGGCATCGAGCTCGTCGGGGCGATAGACCCGCCCGGGAACGATGATGTACAGCGGCGGGGGCTGTCGCTCCATCGCCCGGATCTGCATGGGCGACGTATGGGTCCGGAGGAGCACCTGGTCGTTGACGTAGAAAGTGTCGGTATGCGCCCGAGCCGGGTGCGTGACGGTGTGGTTGAGCGCGTCGAAGTTGTAGTAGACGCTCTCCACCTCGGGCCCCTCGGCGACGTCAAAGCCCAGCCCGATGAACACCTCCTCGATCTCCCGCCGTGTCTGCGTCAGCAGGTGCAGGTGGCCGAGGGCGGGGAGCGGAGCGCCCGGGAGCGTGACATCGACTCGGTCGGAGGCCAACCGCTGCTCGAGCTCGGCGCTCGCCAGCTCGCCCTGGCGGCGCTCGATCGCTGCCTCGAGCGCCTGGCGCGCCAGGTTCGCCGCCTTCCCCACGGCGGCGCGCTCCTCGGGCGGCAGCTCGGCCACGTGACGGAGCAGGTTCGGGAGCTCCGCCTTGCGACCCAGGAACGTGACCCGCACGTCCTCGAGCGCGGCGCTGCTTGAGGCGGCGGAGATCGCCGCTTCCGCCTCCTTCTGCAGGTGCTCGACGCGCGCTGCCGTCGTAGTGCTCTCAAGTCGATCGGTCATCCGGCGGCCATCCTAATTTGCAGCTCGTAGAGCGCCACCGTCGTCGCCATCGCCGCATTCAGCGAGTCCGTGGCGACCGGGATGTGAACGACCCGGTCGGCGCGCTCGACCACCTCGGCCGGAAGTCCCTCGCGTTCGGCGCCGACGAGGAGGGTCACCTCGGGCGGGAACCTGGAGGCTTCGTCGCCCTCGGCGGACGAATCGTGCCGGGCTTCCGGCAACGGCACCCCCTGGCCGGGGGCGAGAGCGATCTTGAGGCCGGGGAGGGCCGCCAGATCGCCCTCGACGCGCACCAGCGCCACCGCGAACACGGCCCCCATGCTGGCCCGCACCGCCTTGGGGCTGTAGGGATCCGCCGTCCCGGGCCCCAGAGCCACCGAGCCGGCCCCGAACGCTTCGGCGCTGCGCAGGATCGTGCCCACGTTGCCGGGGTCGTGGACGCCGTGTAGGTAGACGCAGAGCGGCCCGGCGGCCCGGGGAGCCCATCGCTCCTCGTAGACGGCCAGGGCCCGCGTGCCTGATCCGAGGCCCGATGCCGAGGCCAGCAGCTCCGGATCGACCTCCACGCCGCCGAGCCCGCTGCCGGCCGCCGAGTAGCGCTCGAGCGCTGGCCAGCCGGCGCGATCGGCGGCGGCCAGGAGATCCTCGCCCTCGGCCACGAACCGGCCGGTGCGCTCGCGCCAGCGGCGCCGCTGACGAAGCTTGCGGATCTCTTTGAGCTTCTGGTTGTGCTGGCTTGTGATCGTCATTTAGAAATAAAAAAGGGCGCCGTCCTCTGGGAGCGGCGCCCGGTGGCTTCTGGTCGTCTCGGCTGCTCAGCCGGCGGCCAGCGCCTCGCGGGCGCGCTCGGCAAACCGTCGGAAGGTGTCTGCGTCGCGAACCGCCATGTCAGCGAGGATCTTGCGGTCGAGCTCGATCCCGGCGAGCTGGAGGCCGTGCATGAGCTGCGAGTAGGACAGGTCGTTCTGACGCGCAGCGGCGTTGATGCGGGTGATCCATAGCCGCCGGAAGTCCCGCTTGCGGTTGCGCCGGTCGCGGTAGCGGTACTGGTCGGCCTTGAGAACCGCCTCCTTGGCCACCCGGTAGTGGCGGCTCGCGTCGCCGCGGTAGCCCTTGGCCAACTCCAGCGTCGCCCGCCGCTTCTTACGAGCGTGGATGCCACGCTTGACGCGGGTCACTTGCCGCTCCGATGCGCGGCGCCGAGCAGTGTCTTGACGCGCTTCTCGTCGGCCTTGGCGATCTCGGCCGGGGCACCCAGGCGGCGCTTGCGCTTGGGCGATTTCTTCTCGAGGATGTGGGTGGAGAAGGCGCTGCGGCCGCGCACCTTCCCGGTGGCGGTCACCTTGAAGCGTTTCTTGGCGCCCGAGTGGGTCTTCATCTTCGGCATGGCTGGCTCGCTAGTAAAGCAGACGGCCAGCGCCTTACCGACGGCCCGGCGAGGGGCCAGGCGGCGCGATCAGGCGGCGTCAGCCGACGCAGCGGGAGTCTGCTCGGCGACCGCGGGCGCCGGCGCCGGGGCGCCGTTGTCGGCCTCCGCCGAGTCGGCAGACCCGCTGTCGCGGCCGCCGCCACGATGCTCGTCGGCCGGGCCTGCCCCGTCGGGCGAGATCTCGGCTGTCTCGGCCTTCTCGGTGGCCAGCACCGCCTTGGACGGCGCCAGCATCATCGTCATGTTCCGTCCGTCCTGGATCGGGGACTGTTCGACGACACCGACCTCTGAGAGCTCCTCGGCCAGCTTGTCGAGCAGGGCGATTCCCCGCTCGGGGTGGGTCACCTCACGTCCACGGAACATGATCGTGATCTTCACCTTGTCCCGGTGGCGGAGGAAACGCTCGACATGGCCCTTCTTGGTGTCGTAGTCCTTCTGGGCGATCTTGGGCCGGAACTTGATCTCACGGATCGTGATCTGCTGCTGGTGCTTGCGGGCGGCCTTCTGCTTCTGGGCCTGCTCGTACTTGTACTTCGAGTAGTCGAGAACCCGGGTCACGGGAGGACGCGCATCGGGCGCCACCTCGACCAGGTCCAGATCCCGCTCCTGGGCGTAGCGCAGGGCCTCGTCGGTCTTGACCACGCCGATCTGCTTGCCATCCTCGCCGATCAACCGGACCTCGGGCACGCGAATCCGGTCGTTGATCCGAGTCGGGTCCCGCTCCGGCGGCCGCCGGTCGAACTTCTTAGGGACCGGCACTAGCTGCGGTGACGTCCTGAGGTCAAGCGGTGCCGGGCCGTGTCTGGTGAGACAGCTGGATCAACGCCGCCGAGTATAGCGGTGGATCTACCGCATCGAACGGGCTTTGACATGGGCCTGGACGATGCCCGCCAGCTCGTCGACCGGCATCGAACCCCGGTCCGCCCCGTGGTGCTCACGCACCGAGACGGCCCCCGCCTCCTGTTCACGATCGCCGACCACGAGCAGGTAGGGGATCTTCCGCAGCTCGGCGTCCCTCACCTGGCGCGATACCGATTCGCCGCGTTCGTCCACCTCCACGCGCAGCCCGAGGCCCTCGAGCCGCTGCTTGACCTCGCGCGCGTATTCAAGGTGGCGGTCGGCGATCGGGATGACGATGGCTTGGAGCGGGGTTAGCCAGACCGGAAGCTCGCCGCCCAGGTGCTCGAGCAGGATCCCGATGAACCGCTCATAGGAGCCCATCAGCGCCCGGTGGATCATGACCGGCTGGTGCTCGGCATTGTCCGCGCCCGTGTAGGTCAGGCCGAACCGCGCGGGCATGTTGTAGTCGAGCTGGCAGGTCCCAAGCTGCCATGAGCGACCCAGCGAGTCGGTCATATGCATGTCGATCTTCGGCCCGTAGAAGGCGCCGTCGCCCTCATTGACCTGGTAGGCGAGGCCGTGGCTCTCGAGCGCGCTCATCAGGGCCGCCTCGCTGCGGTCCCACAGCTCATCGGAGCCGATCCGCTGTTCGGGCCGCGTCGAGAGCTCCAGCCGCACGTCGATGTCAAAGATCCGGTAGGTGGCGAATGCGAACTCGAGCACGCCCGCCACCTCCTCCTGAATCTGATCCTCGGTGCAGAAGATGTGCGAATCATCCTGGGCGAAATGGCGCACTCGGAGTAGGCCGTGGAGCGTCCCGCTCGGCTCACGGCGGTGCAGGAGGCCAGGCTCCCAGTAGCGCACCGGGAGATCGCGGTAGGAATGCTGCTGCAGCGAGTAGAGCTGGCAGTGCCCGGGGCAGTTCATCGGCTTGAGCGCCATCGCCCGGTCCTCGTACTCGGTTACGAACATGTTCTCGCGGTACTTCTCCCAGTGGCCGGAGATCTCCCACATCGAGCTGTCGTAGAGCTGCGGCGTCTTGACCTCCATGTAGCCACGCGCCCGGCCCATCTCCCGGCTCAGTTCCACGAGGGCGTTGAACACCTCTGTCCCCGGGGGAAACCAGAACGCCGTTCCCGGCGAGACCTCCGAGAAGGTGAACAGGCCCAGCTGGGGCCCGATCCGCCGGTGATCGTTGGCCCGGGCCCGCTCGACGCGCTCGAGGTAGGCCTCGAGCTCGGCGCTGGAGAAGAACGCGGTTCCATATACACGCGTGAGCATCTGCCGCTGGGCGTCTCCGCGCCAATACGCCCCCGCCACCGACTGCAGCTTGAACGCCTTGATTCGCCCCGTCGAGGGCGCGTGGGGTCCTCGGCACAGGTCGGTGAAGGCGCCGTTGGTATAGAGCGAGACCGTCTCCAGCGGTTCGCTCGCCTCGGCACCTCGAACCAGGTCTTCGATCAGCTCGACCTTGTAGTCCTGTCCCTCCTCGCGGAAGCGCTCGAGCGCCTCTCCCACCGACACCTCGACGCGTTCGAACGGCTCATCGGCCTTGATGTGCTCACGCATGCGCGCCTCGATCCGCTCGAAATCGGCGTCGCTCACGCTGACGCCGGCCGGGAACTCGAAGTCGTAATAGAAGCCATCCTCGATCGGAGGGCCGATCGAGATCTTGACCCCGGGATAGAGCTCGAGCACCGATTCGGCCAGGACATGCGCCGCGTCGTGACGGATCAGCCACAGCGCGTCGGCGCCGCTGCGGTCGGTGAGGATCTCGATCTTCCTCGCGCCGGCTCCGTTGCCGGCCGGCAGTGCTCGGGCCAGGTCACGGATCTCGCCCTCCACCCTGACCGCGAGCGCAGCGCGAGCCAGCCCGGGGCCGATCGCGGCCGCGGCATCGGCCCCGGTCGCCCCTTCCGGGAGGGTTAGGAGCTTGCCGTCAGGGAGCTCGAAGTCCATCGTCCGCCGGATGCTAACCCGCCGCCCCGCCGCTACATTTACAACCCCTCCCGGGCGATTAGCTCAGCTGGGAGAGCGCCGTCTCGACAAGGCGGAGGTCGTTGGTTCGAGCCCAACATCGCCCATAGGTGCCTCTGGTTACCTTCGGGTGCCTGCTATTGCGCTGTGCTGGGCGAGTGCTTTCAGGGCCTGAGCGGGGGTCGGCGAGCGGGCTCGGGTCGCTGGATCCTCCGTGGTCGGGGCGATTGGGAGAGGAGTCGTTCGGGCCGCGTCACTGATCGTTCAAACAATTCGAACACTCCGAACAGTGCATGAAAACCGGCCGCTCGCGATGGCATCGCGGCAGGTCCCTCTCTCGAACAAGACGGGAACCCCCGGCGGGGCTCGATGTCTAACCCGGTACGGCGACCGACCAGCCGGTCGCAGCCGCCGCGGATGTCATGCGCTCGTCGTAGGTGACGATCTGCTTGACGGACGAACCGAGCTCACTGGCGCTCGCCAGATGGATCGCGTCCAGCGACCTCAGCTCAAGCGGCTGCATGCGACCAGCGGCCCTCAGCACGCGGTCGTTCACGCGTAGCAGCTGAATCCGCCGCAACACCTCCTCGCCACGCGACACAGCCTCCATCCCGCTCGGCATCAGCGCCCGCACCACCTCGGTCCTAGCAAGCGCACTGCTGACAAGTGGCTGGCGGCGGGAGAGAAAGCGCCGGAGCGCCTTGGACTCAGGTTCAGCAACGGCGAGCTTGACAATCGCCGAGGAATCCACATACGTCAGCCGCTGTTCAGCGCTCATCTCGCCTAAGCCGCGCTAACACGGAGGAGGGAGGCTCGGAGCCGGCCGGCAACAACAACGGCTGTGGAAGATCAGCGAAATCGCCCTCGCTGTCCTGCAAATCCCCCGATGCCCTCAGTCGATCAAGTGGATCGTCCGGCAACGGACCAAGCACCGCGACCGGTCGCCCCCGATCAGTGATCTGGATGCTCTCCCCGTCCTCAACGCGCCGTAACAACTCGCTCGCGCGCTGCCGGAGCTCTCTGATACCAACGCTTGCCACGTGCTATTTGTAGCACATAGACACGCCGCCTGCAACCTGCTCTATCTCGCTCCATGCCTCCTCGCGCTCGGGCTCGCTGAGACCGGCGAGCATCTGGTGAAGCGCGCCGAACGATTCGCGCTCGAACCGCACGCACTCCGCTGCGGAGGATCAGGATGGCTGAGCTGATTGGCAAGAGCTTTGAGAATCCGGACCAGGTCCGCGAGTTCGAGGGCAAGGGTCGGGTCGAGCTGGTCGACCTGAACGGTCACGCGGTTGGTCGCGGGACGTTCGAGCCGGGAAGGCGTTGGTCTGACAACGTGAAGCCGCTTGCTGGCACCGACTCATGCCAGGTCGACCACATCGGATATGTGCTCGAAGGTCGTATGGCGCTGCAGATGGACGACGGCACCGAGCGAGAGTTCGGGCCGGGGGATGCTTTCCACATGCCGCCCGGGCACAACGCGTGGATCGTCAGCGATGAGACGTGCGTGTTGCTGGACTTCGGCGGGCTGAAGGGGTACGCCCAGGCGAGCTAACCATCTCTCACAGGCAGCTGCGGGTCCCGGATCTCCCCACAAGCTCGTCTCTTGGGCGGTCGTACACCTGTCGAGGTTGAACATGACGGCCTCGATCGCCACGGACCCTCAGCCGGTCAGCATCGGTGAGGGAGGAATGCGGGTGTGCCCGTGGACGTCCGGGATGAGCATCCCGACCTCATCCACGAAGCACCAACTCCACTCCTCGCCAGGCTCGAGCGACCGGATCAGCGGATGGCCGCTCGAGTGATGGTGGGCGGTGGCGTGCCGGTTGGGCGAGTCGTCGCAGCAGCCGACGTGCCCGCACTCCAGGCAGATGCGCAGGTGAAGCCACACGCCGCCCTCGCGCAGGCAGTCCTCGCAGCCCGCGACGCTGTCGGGGAGTTGAAGGACCCTGATGGTGTCGAGGTGGTCGCAGCTAGCCACTCCGGTGCACCATAGCTCCTCGTCGTCGCCGCGATTTGACGCCATGCCCCGTTTCCTTCGTGATGAGGTCGTCTCGTCAGCCGGTACATGCCGTACATCGAGCTGTCGCAGCTTGCAAACCGGCCACGTCCGGCGCGATGGTGATAGAAGTCGTTCACGCCCTCGAAAAGCAGCCGTTGATGATCCGCGCCCAGTCCCCTGAAGCAGGCCGGCACTGATGTCCCCGATCAGCCGAGGGTTCAGGGGGCGCCGTCGCGAGCACGCGGACCCCTCGCGGGTCCCGCCGGGGCAGTACGTCACCAGCGACTTCCCGGTGCTGTCGGCCGGGCCGACTCCGCACACGCCGCCGGACGAATGGAGCTTCACGATCGACGGTGCGGTCGCCGAGCCGGCCTCCTGGCCTTGGGAGGAGTTCGTCGCGCTGCCGTCGGAGACGATCACAGTCGATATCCATTGTGTGACGAAGTGGTCAAAGCTCGACACAAGCTGGCGCGGCGTGTCCCTCGACACGCTCCTCGAGAGTGTCGTGACGGAGGCCGGTTACCTGACGGCTTGGTCCGATGGCGGGTACACCACGAACCTGACGCTCGATGACGTCACCGGTGGCAAGGCGTGGGTGGCCTACGAGTACGGCGCCGAACCGCTGGAGGCAGAGCACGGCGGCCCGGCGCGACTGCTCGTCCCGCACCTGTACTTCTGGAAGAGCGCGAAGTGGGTGCGCGGCCTTACCCTCACCCCCGACGACGAGCCGGGGTTCTGGGAGGGCTACGGCTACCACAACCGCGGCGACCCATGGCTCGAGCAGCGATACCAGGGCGACTGACCTGGCAGCTCGGCCGGGTGGTCGAACTCGTCGACGAGACGCCACGGTGCAAGAGCCTCGTGATCGAGCTGCCTGAATGGCGGGGTCACCGGGCCGGCCAGCACGTCGATGTCAGGCTGACCGCGGAAGACGGCTACCAGGCCGAGCGCAGCTACTCGATCGCCTCCTCCCCCGGGGACGCGCAGCTCGTGTTGACCGTGGAGCGGCTCGAGGACGGCGAGGTCTCCCCCTACCTGACCGATGAGCTCAGACCGGGCGACGAGCTCGAGCTGCGAGGCCCGATCGGCGGCTACTTCGTGTGGGAGCCCTCCCAGGGCGGGCCGCTCCTGCTGATCGCCGGCGGCTCCGGCGTGGTCCCCTTCCGGGCGATGCTCCGACGCTGGACCGCGGGCGAGCGGGATGTCCCGGCACGCCTGCTCTACTCCTCGCGCACGCTCCAGGAGGTGATTTACCGCACGGAGCTCGAGCGCCTGGCTGAAGAGGGCGCCGAGGTGAATCTCACCCTCACCCGGCAGTGGCCTGCCGACTGGCAGGGTCACCGCGGGCGCGTCGACCGGGCCCTTCTGGCGGAGGTCACTTGGCCGCCGCAGCAGCGGCCGCTCGTTTACGTTTGCGGGCCGACAGCGTTCGTCGAGACGGTGGCCGAGGCCCTGGTTAAGGCCGGACACGAGCCCGGCCGGATCAAGACCGAGCGGTTCGGACCCACGGGGAGCTGAGACGAGGAGGGCACACCATGGAGGCACTCGACGGAAACGCAATCGCCGGCACGCTGTTCGAGTATTTCGCCACCGAGATGACCACCGCACCGGGAACCTGCGCGCACTGCGGCACGCGCTCCCAGATCGCCGAGCTGGCGGTTTACGCGCGCGCTCCGGGAGCCGTCGTTCGCTGTCGCCACTGCGGAAGCGTCGTCATTGTCCTCGTCACGATCCGGAACCAGCTGCACGTCGACTGGAGCGCTTTCCCGATGGAGGAGACCAGCGGCCACTGACGCCCCGGTCGCGGAGCTCGAGGGCCGGGCCTAGGAAGCGCTGGCTTTCCGTGCCCTCGCCGGGTGCGGCGAGAGGCTCGATTTGGTCGTATGCCCCCGACGCCGACGCCCCGCGGTTCGCGCCGTCGGTCCCAGCCGTGTGACCCGCAGGGACGACGGCCACGGATGGCGGGTCAGGCGTCGCGGATGATCCGGAGGATGATCGTTCATCCTGCCGGTGTCGCTGCCGGGCTCCGCCGCCTCGATCCCAGATCGCGTCGCGGGAACCGGAGTGCGCGTCATCTGGACCGGCGATCACCTCGACGCAGTCCGCCGACTTCAGGGAACGCTGGTCCAACCCGCCAGAGCCGCGCTGACCGGCGAGGGCCGCGGTCCGCTCGCGACGCTGCTCGCCCGGGCCACCCGTGATCATCGACGCGGCAGCCCGGACGCGCTCGAGATCCAAAACTGACGCTGCACGAGGTGGACCGCCTCGCCGGGATCAGCAAGTTCCGCTCGGCTCAAGATGCTTGCCGACCGTTGCTCTGGGCCATGATGTGCTGGATTTTTCGGACGTGTTCCCGATGGGTGCGCCGATTGGGACCGGTGACGTGCGGGGGCAAGACCGAGGCCGCGTCGTCGATGTGTTCCGGAGAGACCAGTCGGTGGTGATCAAGGGAGGCAAACGCGGCGACGACGTCGGGGTCGAAATGGGTCCCAGCTGATCGGCGGATCTCCTCGGCCGCAGTCTCGGTGGCCCAAGCTTCTTTGTAGGGACGGCGATGGGTCAGCGCATCGAACACGTCGGCGAGAGCCACGATCCGTCCTGTGACCGGGATTTCGTCCCCGCTGAGGCCTCGTGGGTAGCCCGTCCCGTCCCATTTTTCGTGGTGCGAGAGGGCGACCTCGGAGGCGATCTGGAGGAGGCGCGAGCTGCTGCCCGAGAGAATCCGCGCCCCGACAACCGTGTGGGTCTTGATGATTTCGAACTCCTCGGCGGTCAGCCGCCCGGGCTTGAGCAGGATCGTGTCCGGGATGGCGATCTTCCCGATGTCATGCAGCGGCGCGGCGCGGCGCAGGTCGGCGATCGCTGTCGCGGATAGTCCCAGCCGGGCGCCGAGCAGAGCCGCGGTGTGCCCAATTCGCTGGGCGTGCTGGTGGGTTTCGTCGTCGCGGTATTCGGCCGCCATCGCCAGGCGCTCTGCAATCTCCAGTTTTGCCTGCTCGAGGGCTTTCGTGCGCTCGTGAACGCGCTCCTCGAGTTCGTCCCCGTGGCGTTTCAGCTGTGTCTCGAGCCGACGTGTCCTGAGGAGATTGGAAACCCGCAGCCGCACTTCCTCGGAGTCGAAGGGCTTGGTGAGGAAATCGCTCGCTCCCGCCGCGAGGGCTTGGCGCTTGGTCTCGACCGTGGAATCGGCGGTGAGCACGAGGATTGGGACCGGGGTGCTGGGATCACTGACGGGCTCGAGAAGACGCATGACGTCGAGTCCACTCAGCCCCGGCATGTGGAGATCGAGCATCACCAGATCGGGTGGCTCCGCCCTGACCAGCTCCGCGACCCGGGACGGATCTGTCAAGCCAGTCACGCTCTCGAATCCCCACTTGCTGAGCAGGGCCTCGAGGAGGCGGACGTTGAGCGGCTGATCGTCGACCACGAGGATGTTTGAGCTACGAAGCTCGATGGGGACGGGGTTGTTGACGGTCACACCGATCCCCCGGCGTGGAGGGAGAGCTCGTCGTCAATTGTCGGGCGCGTCGCTTCCCATTTCTCCAAGAGTGTTTGCACGGCGGCCTGACCGGCTCCGTCGTCATTTGCGGAGGCGTTGGTCGCGTGTCTGTCGAGCTCAGCCGCGGCCTCGGCAAGTCCGGTCGCCCCGATCATTCCCGCGCTGTTCTTCAGCCGGTGGGCCGCGGCGGCGATCGCCCCCCGGTCGCCCTCGGTGGCGGCCGCCTGGAGCTGCTCCAGGTCGCTCACGATTGCCGCGGCGAGGTCGGCGAGCATGACGTTCAGCTCGCCTCCGGGAAAGATCGAGCGGAGTTCCGCGAGCCGCTCCTGGTCGAGCCCCGAAGCCTCTGCGTCGGCCGAGGGCAGCCATCGGTCGAGCATCTTGTTCAACACGTCCAGGCTGATCGGCTTTGCGATGTAGTCGTCCATTCCTGCCTCCAGGCAGAGTTCACGGTCGCCCGACATCGCATTCGCGGTCATCGCGATGATGGGGAGGCGAGTCCCACCAAGGGCCGCCTCTCGGCGCCGGATCTCACGGGCTGTGTCATAGCCATCGAGGCCGGGCATCTGGCAGTCCATCAGGACGAGGTCATAGTCGCCGGAAGCGATCATCTCGAGCGCCCGATGGCCGTCGGGCGCGTTGAACGCACGGTCACCGCGTTTGGTCAGCATGCGCTCAACCAGCATCCAGTTGACCTGCTGGTCTTCGACAACCAGGATCCGGTGCCCAGGGCGGGCTATAACGGGGCAGGGGCTATCTGATCCGGGTGAAGGCATGGTGTGGACCTTTCCGCTTCCGTCCATGGCCATGACAGCGCTGATGGCGTCGAGGAGGCGTGATTGGCGTACGGGCTTTGTCAGGTGGAGTCCGATTCCAGTGGTCGGATCGTCTGCGGCGATCTGTCCCGATGAAGTGAGGAGGATCAGGCGCGTGCGGTGCAGCGTCTCCGACGCGGTGATTCGCCTGGCCAGGTCGACTCCGTTCGCGTCCGGCATGTTGAAGTCGAGCAGCGCGACGTCGTACGGGTCGCCCCTCTGAGCCGCGGCTTGGAGGGCGGTAAAAGCGTCGCTCGCATCACGAGCCACATCGGGTCGCATCCCCCAGGCGCTCGCGTATGCCTCGAAGATACGGCGGTTGGTGGCGTTGTCGTCCACGACGAGGACGTGCAGACCCCGCAGCTCGCTGGTGGGGACGCGGGCGCGCACCTCCGCCTCGGCGGTGGCGAACGGGATCTCGAAGCTGAAGCGGCTCCCGCTGCCAAGCTCGCTGTCGGCCTCGATTCTTCCCCCCATCAATCGCGTCAGTTCGAGCGAGATGGTCAGGCCGAGGCCGGTGCCGCCGAACTGTCGCGTCGTGCCCACGTCGGCCTGAGTAAAGGCATCGAAGAGGCGTGCGATCCGGCCTTGGGCAATGCCGATCCCGGTATCGCGAACTTCGAAGCGCACGACTGGCCCGTCCTGAGTCCGTCCGGCCAAGCAGACCTCGATGACCACCTCTCCTTCGGCGGTGAACTTGACTGCGTTCGAAACCAGGTTGGCGAGGACTTGGCCGACGCGCATTCGGTCCCCCCGCACCGCGCGCGGCACGTCGTCGTGAACGAAGGACTGGAGCTCCAGTCCCTTCGACATAGCCGTCGCGGCAACCATGTCGCAGCTTGCCTCGACCAACTCATGCAAATCGAAGTCCCGACGCTCGATCTCCAAGCGCCCGGCCTCAATCTTCGCGACATCGAGGATGTCATTGATGACCGTCATCAGCGCGTCGCTAGAGGACCGCGCGACGTCGACGTATTCGCGCTGCTCAGTCGTCAGGGCCGTGTCAGCAAGAAGGTTCATCATGCCGACGACGCCGTTTAGCGGCGTTCGAATCTCGTGGCTCATGTTGGCGACGAAGTTGGACTTCATTTCTGAGGCTTCGGTCGCCGCGGCCAGGTCTCGCTCGGCTGACCGCAGCACTCGCCGGCCGAGCACGAGTGCGGCCAGCGCGACCAGTGCGAAAGCGATGAACAGCAACCAGGGCAACCACATGCGCAGCCCGGTGACGCTCGAGAACAATGGGCCGTCGGGGGCGACAAGGAGGATGCGCCAGGTGGAGTTCGACAGCCTCGCCAGGTCGTAGTAGTGACCATTCGCGTCGCCTGAGGCGCCCCTGAGGACCCTTACCACGGTTGGCGCGCGGAAGCGATAGCCGACAGCGCGGGACGGGTTGCTGGACGCCAACACCGTGTCACTGCTGTCGATCAGGTAGTTGTAAGCGCCCTTGACGCCGGGGATCTTCCGAAGCTCCCCGGTGAGCAGCGGACCCAGGGCCGACGGCGAAAAGCCGGTAACCAACGTCCTGGTGCCGTAGCGCGTCGGGAAAGAGACCGCCAGGTCGATCACGCCGGACCGCCCATACGGCATCAGGTTTCCGAGGCCGTATCGACGTCCCGAGTGCACCAGCTGAAGCGCCTTGGACTGGGCCAGATCGCTCCGGGCCTGCGCGGTAAAACCGTGAGAACTCGCGAGCACCCGCCCGCTTGCACTGAGGAGAGCGGC
>Ga0070731_10001092_pt1 | contig 29840 bp, 18 predicted proteins | sample Coa_R1_2_FD_66448 | JGI IMG/M metagenome (GOLD analysis project Ga0070731, IMG submission 66448) | Surface soil microbial communities from Centralia Pennsylvania, which are recovering from an underground coalmine fire - Coalmine... | ecosystem: Environmental > Terrestrial > Soil > Unclassified ... | reverse complement strand
TAGCCTGGAAGCGCTTCAAAAGATCCTGGCTCCGCTGGCTGCCGTCGCGGTCGTACACGTATACGGGCAGGCCCTTGAAATCGAGATTGACGCCGTAACCAAACAGCAGCACCAGAACCACGGGCATTATCAAGACAATGATGAGGCCGCGCGTATCGCGAAGGATGTGGATGACTTCCTTTCTGGCCACAGCCAGGAAACGAGTGAAGCTCATGCTTTCCATTCCTTCACCGAGTCAGACGCGCTGGTGAGCGAGACGAAAACATCCTCAAGTGTGGGATTGATCTTTTCGATCAGGCTAACCGTGATGCCGTGGTCCGACAGATATTTCTTGACCTGGGGGATGGCTGCAGTTGCATCGCGCACGACAAGGTGCAGAGTCCTGCCGAAAACCGCTGCGTCAATCACATCATCGGGAGCAGACTGCAAGATTTCGACCGCTTCGCCCAACGGCTCACACTCCACCACGAGCAGTTCGCCCTTCATCGATTTGTGCTTTAGCTCCGAAGGTGTTCCCAGAGCGGCGACGGCGCCGCGAGAGATCAGTGCAAGACGGTTGCAGTATTCCGCCTCTTCCATGTAATGCGTAGTTACGAAGACTGTCACGCCCTCCTCTGCCATGCGGTGAATCAAGTCCCAGAACTGACGGCGAGAAATGGGATCAACTCCGGAGGTCGGCTCATCCAAAAAGATGACGGGCGGCCGGTGCAATACCGCGCAGCCCAAGGCGAGTCGTTGCTTCCACCCTCCCGGAAGTGTAGCGGTAATCAAGTGTTCCTGGCCTTTAAGATTCGCCATCTCCAATGCCCATTCAATTCGTTCTTCGAGCAGGCTCCTGGGCACGCTATAGAGACCAGCGAAAAGGCGAATGTTTTCGATGACCTTCAGATCGTTGTAGAGAGAAAACTTCTGCGACATGTAGCCAATGTTCTGGCGCACCGATTCGGGTTCACGGTCCACGTCATATCCCGCGACGCGCGCCCGGCCGGAGGTTGGCGTCAACAGACCGCAAAGCATACGGATGGTAGTGGACTTGCCTGCGCCGTTCGGTCCGAGAAAGCCAAAAACTTCACCTTTGCGCACTTCGAGACTGATGTGATCGACGGCCACGAAATCTCCGAAGCACTTGAGTAGGTTCTCGATTACCACAGAATTGTTGTCTTCAGGCACGGGATGACGCTCCGCTGCCGACCGCGTCGACAAAGAGGTCTTCAATCGTGGGCGTAACTTGTTGGATCGCGTTGAAGGGAACGGAAGCGTTGTTCAGCCGGGCCTCGAATTCGCGGATGCGGCTCGCGCCATCGTCAACCACGACGTGCACGCCATCGCCGGTTAGCACGAGACTCGAAATGCCCGCCGCGTTCTCAAGCTCCTCGCGCAATCTGCGCGGTTCCGATGCGGTGATCGACAGGACGCTCTTGCCCAGTTTGGCCTTGAGATTGTTAGGTGTGTCGCAGAAAAGCAGTCTCCCCTGATGGAGCAGGGCGACCCGATGGCAACGTTCCGCCTCATCGAGGTAGGCAGTGGAGGTAAGGATCGTCACACCCTCCGAAACCAATTCGTAAAGAATGCGCCAGAAATCGCGGCGCGAAACCGGGTCGACGCCGGTGGTCGGCTCGTCCAGCAAAATTATCTTGGGACGATGGATAAGCGAGCACACCAGACTCAGTTTCTGTTTCATGCCGCCGGAAAGCTTTCCCGCCAGACGCCGGCGGAACTCTCTCATCCCGGCGGCCTGCAACAAGGAAGAGGAACGTTCTTCGCGTTCAGTCCGATTCACTCCGAAAAGGTCGGCGTAGAAGCGAATGTTCTCGTCGACAGTGAGGTCTTCGTAGAGCCCAAAGCGCTGCGGCATGTAACTGAGGTGGCGCTTGACACTTTCGGGGTCGTGAACAACATCAAAGTCAGCTACGCGAGCAGTGCCTTCATCGGGCGGCATGATGCCGGCCAGCATGCGGAGCGTTGTAGTTTTTCCGGCGCCATCGGGCCCCACCAGGCCGAAAATTTCGCCGGTGTGAACCTCGAAGCTCAAGTGATCTACCGCACGCACATCTGCGAATCTCTTGGTGAGTTTCTCGGCGATGATCGCGGATTGGCGCTTCTCATGCATTCGTCACTGGTTCGTTGGCGCAACTCCCTGGGCAGGCGCGTTTGGTTCAGCAGCGGCAAGGTCGATACGGGCGTCGGCGGGCATACCAGGCTTGAGTTCGTGATTCGGATTGTCGATGTCGATCTTGATGCGGTAGACAAGGGTTATGCGTTCTTTGTAGGTTTGCACACTCTTCGGTGTGAACTCTGCGCTCGAAGATATGAACGAAATACGTCCACGGTACTGTTTGCCGGCGTACGTGTCGGTGGTGATGGTCGCTTCCTGGCCCCAGCGGATGCGGCCGAGGTCGGTTTCGGCGATATACGCGCGCAGCCAGATGTGATCGAGATCGGCGAGAGTAACCACCGGAGTGCCGGGAATGACCACCTCTCCGAGTTCGGCCTCCCGCACAGTGATCACACCGGCGGAGGGAGCGCGAAGCGTTGTATAGTCCAGGTTGACTCGCGAAAGACCCAGATCGGCGTCGGCTTGCTTGAGATTGGCACGGGCAATGGCTATGTCTTCCTTGCGGGTGCCTTCGACGGCTTCGTTATAGCGCTGCTGTGCTGCCCGAAATGTCGCTTCGGCACGCTTCAGAGCCGTGTTTGCAAGGTCGCGGTCCTGGGCAGAGAGCTCATCCTTGCCGAAAAGCCGCTTAGCGCGGTCGTCTTCGAGTTTCTTTTCCTCGAGATCGGCTTGTGCATTGAGCATCGTTTGCTCCGACGCATTCACTTCCTGAGTGCGAGTTCCCGCGAGCATGAGCGCAAGGTTGGATTCGCGCACATTCACCGTGGCCTCGCCCATGCGGACCCTCTGCCTGTAATCGGCATCGTCAAGACGCGCAAGCAAGGCGCCCGGCTCAACCCGCTGGCCTTCCTCGACGGGCAGATCGACGATGCGTCCCGGCACTTTGAAGCTGACTAAGCTCTCGTGAGCTTCGATGTTGCCAGAGAGCGTAAGTTGATTTTCAGGCTCCGTTTTTCTAGTAAGGCGCGGATAAAGATACGCCCCCGCCGCGATTGCGGCAGCTAGCAGGATCAAGATTGGTAGACGTCGTTTCATGGCCTCAACCCTCTAGGGCGTGAACGTGATCGCGTGAACATGACTGTGTGAACATGGATTATCGCCCGGTCAACAGATCTTTTACGAACTCTGCAGTCAATCTCCAATGCTCTTGGTGTCTGCCAATGCCGCGGCAAGCCCAAACTCCGCCTCGATATTGGTGGAGACGGCAAGAATGTAATTCTCTTGGGCGCGTGCGAGTTGGTCCTGCGCGGTGACCACCTCGATGTTGTTGGTGGCGCCCGACTGGAAACGATCCTGAGCGAGTTGCAGTTCACGCTGCGCGAGATCTTGCCCTTCCCTGGCTACCGCGACCTGGTCGGCAGTCGACTCGATGTTCAGCAGTGCCTCGCGAACATCCTCCTCAATGCCGCGTCGCAGATCGGCGATCTGGTAATCGACTCGTTTCAGCCGGCTGGCCAGTTCCTGCGCCTCGCCGCTGACATCGCGTTCAAATAAGGTAAAGTCGATCTGGCCTTGAATGACGCCGATGCTATGGAAGTCTCCGAAGCTGCGGCTAAGCTCGCCATAGCCCCCGAAAATGCTGAACTTCGGATAGTAGCGGGCACGGTTGGCGCGCTGTAGCTCGACGACCGCCTGGCGCTGCGTGGCAAGCGCTAAATAGTCAGGGCGTGCGAGGAGTGCCAACGGCACAAGACTCTCGGGTTGGAGCGGCGGCAAGGGATGATAACGAAGTGGATCGGCCAGCTCCAGAGGCGTGCCCGGACTCATACCGAGATTGCGCGCGAGAGCGAGCAGCGACTGTTTGTATTGATTCCGTGCGGCCAGCAGAACCTGTTTGTCGTTGGCCAGTTGTACCTGCGCGCGCAGCACGTCCACGCCGGTCGCGGTTCCGGCATCGTGCTTGTCTTTCGCCAGTTTATACAGGGTATCCGAGTCGGTGACCCGGGATTGGGCGGCGTCGATGCGCGCCGATGCGGATTGGCTTTTCACGTAGAGGTCGGCAGCAGCCAGGATGACGAGATCAACCTCACCCTCATATTCCAATTTGCCCGCATCAACGGCGTGTTGGCTGGCTTTCCACTGGCGGTAACTGTGTAGATCAACAATGTTCTGCTCGGCTGCGAAGTGAAAATCGTAATTGGAAAACGGTCCCGTGGTTGTGGGTAAGGCTATTGTCGCAAGCCCGGTAAGCCCGAATTCGTCGATCGAGAGCTTCTGCAAGTTGGTGTAGATTTGTGCCTGCACATGAGGAAACAGGGCGAACGATTTGAGGCGGTTGCTGGTAGCTTCGCCTTCCTCGACCTGAGTCCAGGCGGTGAGCACGTTGACATTGTGTTCCACCGCTCGCTGAACCGCTTCGCGCAATGTGAGGCGGTAGGGTGCTGATCCCTGGCCAAAACTCATCGCCGTGCTGGTTAGGCCTGCCAGCGACAGCAGGACGATAGTTCGGAAGTTGTGTTTCATCGCTTTTGCTCGTGACCGGAAACGGCGACTGCTCTCCAAAAATGTTGAAAGCTCTCTTCGGCCCACGCTTCGAGCGCAGGCTGGCCCTCGAGAGACCAAAGAAGAAGCGTCCCCATAAACGCTTGCTGGATCTGAAGCGCAACCTTCTCTTTCTTGAGGCGGGAGTCGATTTCCCTGCGTTTCTGCCCCGCCGCTACGATTTGGGTCAGCATCTTGCGGCCTTCGGATGCCAGCTTGTGAGCCATGAGACGGCGCACGCCCTCGCTCGCAAGAAAGGAAGAGAGGAGCGCGCGGGCCAGGTCGGGACTGCGCCCAGGTTCCTCTGCGGAGCGAAGAAAAAGGTGATGCAAGAGCGAGCAAATCGTCTGTTCGCCGGCTTCGGCCGTGGTCAGAGCTTCTTTCACCTTGGCTAACTGGATTTCGGCCATTACACTCAATACTTGATCTTTGCTTTCGAAATAGTTGAAGAACGTGCCTTTACCTACATCCGCAGCTTCGGTGATGTCTTCCACCGTGACATTAGGGTAGCCGCGCTCGGCAAAAAGCTGAAGAGCGCATCGGAACAGGCGCAATCGAGTTTCGGCGCCACGCCGCTGGCGGCGTCCCATGCCCTCCAGGTGCGGCGGATTCTCGGAGGCTAGAGCTTCGATAAATGTCGCGGGGTTAGAAGCTTGGCCTTTAGTCATAATTGACCTTTGCTCATATACGACTAGCAGTCACCGACTATCAGGCGCCCGCTGCGAATTGTCAAGAGTCGGATAAAGATATTTCTTCGACTGCTCGTCCCCTCGGCCTGGTTGAAGCTGCAAAGGCTTCGACGATTGCGTCGCGAAACTTGGGGCGGTTTTGCCTAAATGGTTTGATTCGACGAAGCTGAAGAAAGACCGACCGTCGCCAAGTTGATTCCCCCGACCCGTCTAAGCGGCGATACTACCGGGCTTGTCTGTAAAAGAGCGCTTGGTTTGGTTTATAATCTCGCGAAGCAACAATAGTCAGAAACGCTGCGACCGTGAGGTTCCTCCCTCGCGCAATAGACGGCGGGGGCAAAATTCCGTGGAACCAGTAAGCTTAATCCTGGAAACCAGTTGATTCATAAGGTCCGGAAGGAGACTTTTCTGGATCGGACGGGTTATGCTCGAAGTGGCATTCTGATTGGCTGTATCGGGAAATCCTGATTTTTCTGCCGCAAAAAGACGCCCTCGGACGATGTAGCCGACATAAAGGCGGAACTGTGACGGCTTGGATCAGGTTGAATGGAACCGGAATAAGACTTGGTTCTACGTTGAAGCGGAAACAGCAACCATCCCATCTTCAGTGAAGGCGGTATTCGAGAATTGATGAATTCACCAAATGCTTTTGGTGTCGTAATGCGCCGGTGGGAATTGCACACGCTAGTGGGGATCGTGATTTTATTGGCGTGGTCGGTGAGCGGTTTCGGCCAAACGAGGCAGACGAAACCGGTTTCACAATCAGAACTGGCGCGGCAAAACATGGCCCAGGTGGCTGCGGACACGCAGCAATTGGCGCTCATTCTGCACCGCGATGCGGGATTGATGGTGGAGGTGAAGCGCTGGATCGCCAAAGACGCCACGGACCACGGACAGATTATTACTGAAAACGACCTTGCGGAAGAGGTGATTTTTGACCGGCTGGAAAATGACATCACCTTCCGGTCGGTGGTAACGGGGATCGTGCAGAAGTATGGCTACCTGCTGCCGACCGTGAATCCGGAATCACCGCTGGCGAAACAGCAGGACTTGCTGATTCAGGAGCGGGTGAAGTGGATTAGCGAAGAAGAAGCCGCCGATCGGGAGAAGATGAAGGCGGAGCAAGAGAAACTCGCGGAACGGCAGAATTGCGATCCGCGAAACGCGGACTGCGCGGCTCAGAATACGGCCGCGCCATCGATTCGGCAGTTACCACCGCAGCAGCAACAGCAAGGTCCGGGAATGAATCAGTATCTCCAGGCCGTTCCAGGTTTAGAGCCGCCGATTGAAGTGCCTCCCACCGTTCCTTATGCTCCGCAACAGCCGACGGTACCCGGTGGCAACGGTACCGACCTGTTGCGAACCAGCGCACAGGATACGAGCCGTGGGGTTGGCCAGCAAACAGAGACCGGAGGCGGAACGGGCGGGTTATCCGCTTACGGGCAGGATAGCGGGGATGAAGAAGGTAATGGAAGTTATCAGCGCCGTGGCTCCGCCGGCGGAATGCAGTCGCAAGGGGAGGGAGGGTTCGACGAGTTTGGGGATCTATCTTTAGATTCTGATTTTGCCGGCGACGGAATGTATGCAGGCACGAGTCGCTATGGCAATAGCGCGGGCTATGGGAACGGTTCTTCTCCTTATGCGTCCCAGTACGGTTCTTATGGAAATACTTCCTACAGCACCAGTAACCAGAGGAACTATTACGACCTAAGCGTGGGTAACGCAATCCTGCGTGAGAATGCTCGGCGGGCGCGGGAGCCAATGACGCCGAATCAGCAACTGGTGCGGAGATCGAATCCCTATCGGGAGATCCCATCGTTATATGACATGTATCTGCAGGCGGCAGCGCGGCCTCCCGCAGTGCAGCGTTTTGGCATGGAGGTGTTTGAGAACGGCACACGCGATCTGCAAACCATTCCTATGGATCTTCCGGTCGGCCCGGATTATGTGCTGGGCACCGGCGATGGTGTGTCAATCAATCTGTGGGGCGGCGTAGCACGGCGCTTCTATCAGGTCGTTGACCACGAGGGGCGCCTTAATTTGCCCGAATCGGGGCCGGTCATGGTTGCCGGCAAGTCGCTAGCCGAGGTGCAAGAGTTAGTCCAGAAAACTTTGCGCACGCAGTTTCGTGATGTTTCGGCGGATGTGTCTTTATCGCGGTTGAGAACCATTCGTGTGTATGTTGTGGGCGATGTCGTGCGTCCAGGAGCATACGATGTAGGATCGCTTTCGACTCCGTTGAACGCACTGTTCGCCGCAGGAGGCCCGACGGGACGCGGGTCGTTGCGCATCCTAAAGCATTACCGCGGGGATCAGTTAGTGCAGGATGTTGATGTTTACGATTTGTTGCTGCACGGAGTGAAGGGCAATATCGCGCGGCTGGAGAATGGCGACACAGTGATGGCTCCGCCGCTGGGTGGCGAGGTCACCATTGAAGGGATGGTACGGCGCCCCGCGATTTACGAACTGAAGGACGAAAAGACGTTGTCAGACGCGCTGGCGCTTGCAGGGGGATTGCTGCCCACCGCGACATTGCGGCATGTGGAAGTGCAGCGCCTAGTATCTCACGAAAAAGAGACGATGCTGAGCCTGGATGTACCCCTGGATAGCAGCTCGGAACAGGTCACACAGCAGCTCGAGTCGTTCAAGATTCAGGATGGCGACAAGGTTCGGATTTTCCCCATAGCGCCCTACAACCAGGATGCGGTGTATCTGGAAGGGCATGTGATCCGGCCGGGAAAATATTCGTACAAGCAGGGGATGCGAGTCACCGACCTGATCGCCTCGTATAAAGATGTTTTGCCGGAGCCGGCACTGCAGTATGGCGAGATTATTCGATTGAGTTTGCCGGACTACCGTCCGGTGGTGCAGAGCTTCAGTTTGGCTGAGGCGTTGGCCGATCCAAAGAATGCGCCGGAGCTAGATCCGTTGGATACGGTACAAATTTTTGCACGGTACGATTTCGAAAGTCCGCCGACAGTTTCGGTGCTAGGCGATGTGCGCGCACCGGGAACTTACCGGACCTCGGGAGATATTCATCTCAGCGATGCCATCCATCTGGCTGGGGGGCTCAATCCCGACGCTCAGACCGAAGACGCGCAAGTCTTCCGGTACATGCCCGATAGCACGTTGAAGATTCTCAACGTGAAGCTGAACACCGCTCTCGAAGGCAGCCCGGCTGACAACATCATGCTGACATCGCGGGACCGTGTGCTGGTTCATAGAAACGCGGCGGCGGCGGATCCGGCGACGGTGCTGGTGAAAGGCGAAGTCGAGCGGCCGGGGAGATATCCGCTGACCGCGCAGATGACGGTTTCGGATTTGCTGGCGGCAGCGGGTGGGTTGAAGCAGAGCGCTGATCTGCAGACCGCCGATCTAACGCATTACCTCTGGAAGAACGACAAGCAGGTGACAGGCGACGAGCAGCGAGTCTCATTGGCGAAGGCGATGACCGGCGATACCTCTTCCAACGCAGTGTTGAATAATGGCGACGTACTTTCCATCCGGCGGGTGCCAGGCTGGGATGATTTGGGCGCGTCGATTGCGGTGCGCGGAGAACTGGTGCATCCGGGAAGCTACGGAATCCGCCCGGGCGAGCGGCTGAGTTCGGTGTTGATGCGAGCGGGAGGATTTGCTCCTGGAGCATATCCATACGGCTCAGTGCTGGTGCGGTCGGAAGTACAGAAACTGGAAATGCGGTCGTATACGGAGCTGGTGCAGCGCGTGCGACAGCAGCAGACACAGCTCCAGTTGACGGCAACCAGTACCAGCGACCCGGATCAGAAACTTTCGGCGGAATCGGCGCTGACCCAGTGGCAAACGACTCTGGATAATCTTGTCAGTTCGCCGCCGACCGGTCGTGTAGCAATTCAAGTTTCCTCCGACATAAAGGCCTGGGCCAATACGACCCGCGATATTACGGTCAGGGCGGGAGATGTTCTGGTGGTGCCGAAGCGGCCGAGCTATGTGCTGGTGCAAGGGCAAGTTTACGGGCCGACGGCTGTGGCCTATCGCCCGGGCAAGAGCGCACGATGGTACCTCACGCAGGCCGGCGGGACGACAAACATGGCCAACAAGCGAGCCACGTTTGTGATTCGTGCCGATGGAACGGTGATCAGCAACCACAGCGCGGGGTGGGTGACAGGCGACTCTCTTGGTGTGTCTTTACAACCGGGTGATATGGTGGTCGTTCCAGAAAAAGCGCTGGGTGGACCTCCCATCTGGAAGACACTATTCCAGAATGCTCAGGTCTTGAGCTCAATTACCACCAGCGCGATTCTGGCCGCGGCATATTAAGGACAGGTGCGTGATCGGGAAGCTGGTTCACGAGCTGAGGATGATGTGTTTACTGGTGAGCACGGCGGTCGCATTCGGGCAGTCGACAGCGAAGCCCGTGCCCATGGCTGACACCACCAGTGGAATTGCGGCAGGGCAGAGTGCAAGCGAGACACAGACTGCTGATTCGCCGAAGGGTTCCGCAACCCAAGATTTGCCGGACAATCCCCAACCTGCGGAAGGTTCCAGACAATCCGAAAGCACACTTCTCGGTTTGCCGCGACGACTTCTGCACGATCAGATCGGAATGTGGACGAGTCCGGCTAGATTCAAGCTGTCGGATGCGACCTGGCTGGTCCCGGCAGGAGGATTCGCGGCAGCACTGTTTGCTACCGACAGTTCAGTGAGCCGGTATGTCTCGAATAAAACCAGCACTTTAAACACCTATAGAAACATCTCCGACTATGGCACCTACTCAATGGTGGCCGGTGGCGGGGGAATCTATCTTCTGGGACTGTTGTCGCAGAATCCGCACGAAAAGGAGACGGGACTCCTAAGTGGTGAATCTGCAATCGACAGCCTGGCTGTGGTCGAATTATTGAAATATACTTCGGGCAGACAGCGCCCTTATCAGGGCAACGGAACAGGACCGTTTCGCAGCGGCGGAACGTCGTTTCCGTCGGAGCATTCGGCGATCGCTTGGTCCATTGCAGCCACATTTGCGCATGAATATCCGAGCCCGTTCATGAAGATTCTTTCTTACGGCGCCGCAACGCTCATCAGCGCGTCACGAATCACCGGCAAGGAGCATTTTCCGTCGGATGTGTTTGTCGGCGCTGCGATCGGATATCTGACGAGCGAGTACGTTTATCGCAAGCATCACGATCCAGATTTGCCGGGTGGACCGTGGGAGCTTCCGGCGGTGCGGCGGGAGGGGCCGGGTCATTGGCAGGCAAAGGATATGGGTTCGCCCTATGTGCCGCTGGACAATTGGATTTATCCAGCGATCGATCGTTTGACCGCGATGGGTTATATCCACACCGGGTTTGCGGATATGCGGCCGTGGACCCGCATGGAATGTGCGCGGCAAATTGAAGAAGCGGGCGACAGCATCGCCCAAGACGCCGCCGACGAGAGTGAAGCTGCACGAATCTTCCGCGAATTACAGACTGAGTTCAAGCCGGAATTGAATTTGCTGGGCGGCGGGGACAATGCCGATTTTCGTATGGAGTCGGCTTACACGCGCGGCATGGAGATCGTGGGCAAGCCGCTTACCGATAGCTATCACTTTGGGGAGACGATCACGAATGATTTCGGCCGCCCGGAGGAACAAGGGTTTAATGACGTTTTAGGAATGTCGGGATGGGCAGCAGATGGCCCGTTTGTAGTTTATGCCCGCGGCGAATATCAGCATGGACCTTCGGCTCCGGTTTTGCCGCTAACGGCACGCGACGCAATATCGAGCGAGGACTTCAGCCAACTTGCAAGCATCATTCCCACTCCGCCCGCTCCGCCGGACACGCCAACCCCGGCATTCAACCAGGGTCGATTCTTGGATGCATATGTAGGAATGAATTTTTCTGACTGGCAGATCTCCTACGGAAATCAAAGCTTGTGGTGGGGGCCATCGCAAGGCGGGCCGTTGATGTTCAGCGATAATGCGCAGCCGATGCGGATGTTCCGCGTCGATCGGGTTACTCCTTTCCGGTTACCCAGTTTTCTTGGAGTAATCGGCCCGATGCGCGTGGAGGCCTATGTCGGACAGTATTCCGGGTATGATCTGGTGCTCACTCCCAGCGGATTGGCAGGCAACTACGGGCAGCCCGTGAATCCACAGCCGATCGATCATGGCGAGCGAATCAGCTTTAAGCCAACATCGAATTTAGAGATCGGCCTGTCGCGAACAACCGACTATGGTGGCCCGGGGTATCCTTTAACAGTGCATAATTTCTTAAGGAGCGTATTCTCGACCGGCAATACCTTGCCCGAAAATGCAAGGAAGCCGGGGGCGCGCCGATCAGGACTGGATTTTAGCTATCGGCTTCCGGGCGTACGTAATGGTGCAACTTTTTATGCGGAGGGCATGGCCCAGCATGATGAAATCACCCCGCTTTTGGGACCCGACGTCGCGGCGTGGTTTGCCGGGCTGTACATTCCAACTTTGCCCGGAGTCCGGAGGATGGATCTGCGGCTCGAAGGAGGGTACACCGATCCTCCGACGGGTGGTGGAGATATTTCGCATGGCGCGTTTTATTGGGATAACACGTGGATCTCGGGATTTCAAAACGCGGGCCATTTGATGGGTAGCTGGATGGGGCGGCAGGGACAGGGAACGCAAGCCTCGGCGACGTATTGGCTGGGGCGCCGGAATAAGCTGCAATTCGGTTTCAGGCACCAGACGGTTAGCCGGCAACTAGTGGCTGATCCCAGGGACGCGGTGATTCCACAGGGGGGCAATCTAACTGATGCCAATGTGCGCGCCGAGTTTTGGGTGGGATCAACGGTTAGCGTGGCGGCTATGGTGCAATACGAGGCGTGGAATTATCCGGTGATTGCGCTGACACGCCAATCCAATGTCACTTCTTCGATACAGTTAAGTTTCTGGCCGAAGCCGTTGCATCGGAAAAACCAGAATGAAGATGCAGCACAGCAATAACAGTATTCAGTAATTGCGTTGAGCTAAATGGCGACCAAGGAAATCACAAAGCAACAACCACGTTTTGTCGATCCCGACCTTGAGCAGGAGTTGGTGATCGAGGCGGAAGAGTCAGGTACTGCGCGGAGAAGAATGATCGGCAGGGTCGCCCTGCTTTGGGAGAAGAGGCAATTTATCTTCCGCTGCGGGGCTATTGGCTTCCTCTGTTCGACTGTGCTCGTCTTCCTAATTCCGGTACGCTACACTTCCACGACACGCCTCATGCCGCCTGATCAGGCCGGCCAGGGAATCGCCTCGATGCTCGCAGCTTTGGGAAAGAGTGGGGATTTGGGTTCCATCGGCGGAGAGTTGCTCGGAATGAAAACATCGGGCGATCTGTTTATCGGCGTGCTGCATAGCCGGACCGTTGAGGACGCGGTGGTTACTAAATTTAATCTGCAAAAAGCGTATGGAGTGAGCCGGTACGAGGACGCGCGGAAGGTGCTCGAAGGACGCACGGACGTTACGTCCGACCGGAAAAGTGGGATTATCACCATCAGAGTAAGCGATCATGATCGCATCCGCGCCGCAGGTATGGCACGCGAGTACGTGGATGCGCTGAATCGGGCGGTGATCGGCCTGAACACTTCTTCGGCGCATAAGGAGCGGGTCTTTCTGGAAGACCGCCTGGTGGGGGTACAGAAGGATCTGGAAGCGGCAGAAAAGGATTTCAGCAAGTTTGCCAGCCAGAACACCGCAATCGACGTGAAAGAACAGGGCCGGGCGATGATTGGCGCGGCGGCCGAGTTAGAGGGACAGTTGATCGCGGCTGAGACCCAACTGCAGGGTCTGCAGCAAATTTATACGCCGAACAATGTTCGTATCCGGTCGATACAGGCGCGCATTGACGAATACCGGCGACAACTGCAGAAGATGGGAGGGAAGAGTGCAGCTAATGCGCAGCCTGGAATTTCTTCGATGGAGCAGGGCACTGCCGACAATGCGGACCTGTATCCCTCGATTCGACAATTACCGATTTTGGGCGTCGCGTGGGCTGATCTCTATCGAAATTCCAAAGTCGAAGAGGCAATCTACGAAACGCTGACCAAGCAGTATGAACTGGCCAAGGTCGAGGAAGCGCGCGAGACCCCAAGCGTGAAAGTGCTCGATCCTGCGGATGTGCCTGAGAAAAAGTCGTACCCGCCAAGGCTCGTCTTCATCACACTCGGACTTTTTATTTCTATCACCTGCAGCATCCTCTGGGTTCTTGCATATTCTCGTTGGAAGGCGGTCGATTCCAGCGATCCTGGCAAACTTCTAATACAGGAAATCACACGAACCACAAAAGCAGGGTTGGCAAAACTCCGCAGGCCGCGATCTACGGGTCAAGACCGGTGAAGATATCCTCGCAGACGAAAGTTCTAGTCGCGGTTGCAAATTTCGGGTCCAAGAACGATTTGCATCTTCGGCGGCTTATAAATGAGTACCAGTCCATGTCATTCGATGTGGATATCGTGGTTTTGTCGAATGTGCATAAGGAGCTTGGGGGCGACGTAGAGTTGGTTGTGGTAGACCTGCAGGGGAAGGACTCTTGGACGTTGCCTTTTGCGCACAAAGAGATTCTTGCCAGCCGCCTGAATGATTACGATCTTTTTGTCTATTCAGAAGACGATACGCTCATCAGCGAAAGAAATCTTCAGGCGTTCCTGGACGTATCGGCCACGCTTCGCGAGGATGAGATTCTGGGATTCATGAGATTTGAGCAGGATCAGGACGGCCAGTTCCATTTCCCCGACGTCCATGGTCACTTTCACTGGGATCCCGAATCAGTACGATTGAGAGGAAACTATAAATTTGCATTCTTTACGAACGAACACTCCGCTTGCTATGTGCTCACTCAAGAACAGCTTCGGCGTGCGATTGCCTCGGGAGGTTTTCTCGTAGGGCCGCACCGCGATGGCGTATACCATCTTCCGGAGTCTGCGGCGACTGATCCCTACACTCAGTGCGGCTTCAAGAAGCTGATCTGTATCTCGCGTTTCGAAGATTTCCTGGTACACCACATTCCCGATAAATACGTCGAGGTTGGCTTGGGAGTAAACGGTCGTGAACTGCGTCGGCAACTGGACGCTCTGCTAAGCGTCAGCAATAATGGCCATGCTCCCCAATCGCTTTGCGAGACGCAGACGAAGTTGAAATCACCGGCTTACTCGAAATCTTATTATGAGCCGGTTCGGCCGGAATTGCTCTCGTCGATACCCGCGGAGGCGAGGACGTTGCTCTCGGTTGGGTGCGAATGGGGTGCTACGGAAGCGCTACTCGTGGAGAAAGGATTGAGTGTGGTTGCAATCCCCCTCGACCCCGTCATCCCAGGGGGGGCCGAGGCGGCAGGCGTGGAGATGGTTTACGGCAATTTTCATTCAGCCCGCAAACAGTTGAGTGGCAGGTCTTTCGATTGCATTTTGTTTTCAAATATTATTCATCTGGTGCCCGATCCGGGGTCAATTTTGTCATTGTTTCAGGACGTTCTCGCGGACAAAGGGACGACGATCCTTCTGGTGCCCAAAATATGGCCACTCCTGGTGTACTGGCGGAGAATCCGCCGGAATGGATTCGTGTGGAATTTCTGGGGTTATGAGCGCACGGGCGTTCATCCGACCTCGCGAAGGACAATTCGACGATGGTTTGGCAAGGCTGGAATGGAGCCAAAAAGGATTGTCAAAATTCGATCTCCCCGGGCCTCGGCCGTCGATGGTCTTATGTCCGACCTTACCAACAATATTCTTTTCTCGGAGTTCCTTGCGGTAGCGAGAAGGGCATAATCGCGATTGCTAGAACTTGATTTCTTCCTTATGGAGTAGATGGCACAACAAAAATCATTCCTCAATGCGTTGAAGTGGTCGTATACGGCGAATTGGGGCCAGCAGGGCTTTACCGCGTTGTTCACGGCTGTTCTGGCGAGTCTATTGGGACCACATGACTTCGGAACAGTTTCGATTGCCTTGATTTATATAGGTTTTCTCCAGATGTTTCTTGATCAGGGATTTGTAACCGCTTTGATCCAGAAGAAAGATCTGGAACCAGAACACCTAGACGCCGTGTTTTGGATGGACCAGATTCTGAGTTTGGTTCTGATTGCAGTCAGCGTTTTGCTCAGCGGATGGTGGGCGCGCAAGAATCACGCGCCGGAGGTGGCGAGCATTATTGCCGCTCTTTCGTTATGCATTCCAATCCAGGGAATGTCGCTTGTTCAGAACGCCCTGCTCAGCAGGCAGATGGACTTCAAAAGCCTCTCCATTCGATCCAATGTGGCTGTTCTGATAAGCGGGATCGTGGGAATCGGGATGGCGCTGGCGGGATTCCGCGCCTGGGCACTGGTTGGACAGCAGATCGTTCGCGACTCGACGGCCGCAGTACTGTTATGGAGGCTGAGCCCATGGCGCCCCCGATTCGAGTTTTCCTGGCATCATTTGAAAGACCTGACGGGTTTCTCGGCGTCGAACTTTATGGCACTTCTGGGAATTTATGCCGACGTGCAGGCTGCTTCGATTTTGCTCGGGCTGCTGTTCGGTCCGGTAGCGGTAGGTTTATATAGAATAGCGGAACGAATGGCGAACGGTATTCAAGCAGCGGTGACGTCTTCAATTCAGGCCGTCTCCTTACCGGAATTCTCTCGATGGCAAGACAACCCCGAAGCGCTGCGCACAAGCGTGCTTGTTTGTATTCGTCTTTGTGCTGCATTGACGTTGCCGGCCTTTGCCGGGCTTACAGCCGTGGCTGGACCTCTAATGGCGACCGTGGGCCCAAAATGGACGCCGGCTACTGATGCGCTCAGAATCTTAAGTGTGCTAAACGCAGCGCTGATGTTCGCCTATTTCACCGGCCCTTTGTTGCAAGCGCTTTCGCGACCCCACCAGTTGGCGATTCTCGAATGGGCGAGGACGGCAGTCGGAGTCGTATTTCTGGTGGTCGCAGGTGTGTTCGTAAAGGATCGGTCGGTTACCTGGCAGCTTGCCGGGATGGCCTTAGCCCGCTTTACCACGGGAGCACTCATTGTGACTCCGGTTTTCGTTTACGTTTTCATGCGGCTTTGTAGGATTTCGCTGCGCGACTTGTTTTCAGCCATTTTCCCCTCCATGGTGGCCGCACTGAGTGTGGGGGGCGCAGTGACGCTAATCCAAGCCAGTGGATGGTTGGCAAACTCGAGACCAGGTTTTGTTTTGGCGGCGGAGGTCGTCATTGGGATCGTCGCTGGCTTGCCGGTGCTTCTTACCCTTGATGGCGAACTCAGGAGTGCAGTCGGGCAACTGCTGCAGCGTGGTTTGGGAGTCCAGTTTGCGTCGAAGAGGCTGATATGATTAAAAATGAGATCGTCGAATTCACGGAGATCGTAACAACGTGACGTCACGTGAAGTTCCTTTAAATCACGAAGTAGCTGCGATGAAGCCGCACACTCGCGAATACCCGATCGAGAGCTCACGCTACGCACCCCAAAATGCAAGATTGGACAAGTACAGTCGCAACCGCATTCTCATAGAGTGGGTTGGCTGCGGGAAGTGCGTGTTGGAGGTGGGATGCTCCACCGGGTATATGTCGCAGTTCATGAAAGGGCGCAACTGCGCCGTGACCGGTGTAGAGGTAGATGCTGATGCCGCGCGGTATGCCGCCGATTACTGTGAAGAAGTTCATGTTTTGGATCTAAATTCACCAGAATGGATTACGCGGTTTTCGGAAAACAGATTCGAGGTGGTATTGCTGGGAGATGTATTAGAACACCTGGTCAACCCTGCGCGCGTACTTTCTCAAACACGTAAAATTCTTAGTCCAAACGGATCACTGGTCATTTCCCTACCCAATATTGTGCACTGGGAGACCCGCGTGAACGTTTTGCTGGGCCAATTCAATTACGAATCTTGCGGCACTCTTGATCATACCCATTTGCGTTTTTTTACGCTGAAAACTGCGCAGGAACTGATTGAATCGGCAGGATACCGCATCGTTCGCTTCCATCCCGCGATTGGAGGGCGGATGACTGGCCATTTGCGGCCCATATGGCAAATGCTGGCGAAGATGTTGCCGGGACTATTTGCATTCCAGTTTCTATTCGAGGTTAAAGGCCAATGAATGGCGGGGATATACTTCGTCGTTCCGCGTTAATCAGGCGTTTGTCTCGCATCGGTTTCCGGTTTTTTGTGTTGGGAACAAAAAGTTGCAAAGTGATATAGCGACGAGCGAATGGGAAGATGGATCGGCAATGGTCAAGGAGGCTATGACTTGTCAGCGAAGGTAACCGTCGTTTTGCTGATCTGGAACGAATGGCACCATACGTCAGCGTGTCTTTCATCCCTCCAACAGTTGGACTACCCAACTTTCGATGTCGTCGTGATCGATAATGGTTCAACCGACGACTCCGCTGCGCTCATTCGCGAGACATTTCCTTGGGCAAAGCTCATTGAAAACGGCAAAAATCTCGGGTTCTCAGGGGGCTGCAACGTCGGAATTAAGTATGCGCAGGAGCAAGGTTCCGATTTCATATGGTTGCTAAACAACGACACGACGGTGGATCCAGGCGCCTTGCGGGCGATGGTGGAAAAAGCGCAGACCAACCCCAGAATTGGAGCTGTTGGTTCGGTAATTTATTTCATGGATGAACCAACTCGCCTTCAATGCTGGGGGGGCGGATACGTTAGTTTTTGGCTGGGGAGGTCCGGACACTTCCTCCAAGAAGTCGAGGATGACAAGGTGGAATTCATCACCGGTTGCAGTCTTCTTCTATCGCGAGCAGCCATCGATGAAATTGGATCGCTCGATGAGGGATTTTTTATGTACTGGGAGGATGCGGATATCTGCTTCCGTTTGCGCCGTGCCGGCTGGCTTCTGGCGGTGGCGGTAAATTCGAAGCTCTGGCACAAAGGATACACCTCGATCGGAAAGGGAAAAGTAAGTTCCTATGGAAACTTCAATGCGTCCGCAGCCCGCTTTTTCAGGAAACATGCTCCTGCGCCTCTATATTCTGTGTGGGTCGGTTTTGCTTTACGTTTGGGGAAGCGAATCGTCGCCGGAGACCGGGAGCGACTACGCGCCACCTGGGATGGAATGAAGCAAGGACGCTTGATGCCCCGACCCGTGGCCAGCTACGGAGGGAAAAGCGTTCCACACCAGCGCCAGAGACGATCATGATTTCAGGCTGGCTCGCGAATCTGGTATCGCTGTTATCGTTAGGCTTGGTCGTCGCCGCGTATGTGTTTGTCAGCCGCCGCGAGAAGAGCTATATCAATCTACTAACCCCGGGATTTCTAATTGACGTTCCCGTCTCCTACCTACTTCCCCTGCTCTATCTGAACTGGTTCGGCATCGAGGCCAGTTCATATGCATATATGTATGTCTATGCTACCAAGGCGGTGGAAAGTTGGGTCTTTGCCTATGCCTATACGCGTTCACGCACCCGCCCGATCCGTCTGCCATTCACTTATGGATACGCCAATTTTGGCGGTCTTGCACTTTTCAGTGTATCTGCGGCGGTGCTGGCTTACCTGCCCATTCTGATCCAGTTTCGCCAAGACCTGCTCAATCCACGGCGAATTTACGAGCAAACGCGAATTGGTTTTGGGGTCAACTTCTACATCTCCAGCACGCTCGCATATCTATCAGTTATGCTCATACTATTCAGCAAGAAGTCCTTTTTAACCAAAGCCTTTGTAGTCATTACGTGCAGCCTCGTGCTTGCTTTGCATGGGAGCAAGGGGGAGGTTTTGGCTCTGATTATGCTGTGGGTGATCTTCGAGGTCTACGTGAGAGGTCATCGGTTCCGGCTCGCGCCCGCGATTATTGCGGCTGGCGCAATTGCCATTGCAGGTCTCGGATTGTTTGCGGCAACTATGGTTTTGGGTACTCCCGTAGAGGCTTTGGAGACAATCAGTCAATACAGCGATTACACCCGCAATGCCATGATGGTGATAGATTCTAACTTTCCCCGGCAGTATGGCAGGCTCGTATGGGAATCGAACGTGTTGGGAATTGTGCCTCGCGCTCTTATGCCGAACAAGCCTGAGGATTTCGGTGCTTTCCGTCTTGATACGGAGTTTTATCCCAAGGCGATGGACTTGGGTCAAGGAGCTCCAGCCTTCGGGGTAGGGACACAGTACGCCGACTTCGGTTTCCTCGCCATTGTTTATGTTGCAATGTTCGCTGGATTAACAGGTTGGCTGGCACGCGTGTTCCTGCGCCGGCTCAGGCTGACACACCATCCCGCGGACTTCCTGCTTTTCGCGTTTCTCGCCGGCATAGGTATATTTCCCATCGGCACAGGATGGTTGTTCCCCGAGACTCTACTTGTAGCCATGGTTCTTCGTCTTGCTTCTACCATCGGCGCGAAGGAGGTATATCGAGAGTCCATCAGGCACACGGAGCCAGCGATTACTGCTGTAAAGCTCCCTAGCCCCCACGGGTTTGCGGGCGCCTGAGACCCTGCAACGCCCAAGTCTTCCGCATTTCAGGGCCAGGAGGCTAGCCGTGGAAAGCCTCGACTTTTTTGCCCACTACGAAGATATTTGTACAGAGCCTGTTGATAGGCCATAGTTTTTCGAGAAAAGAGTTGAATTGAAAGATACTTTCCACGAACTTATTGGCGAGCCGGAGGTCGAAAATGCCCCCTTTCGGACTTGAAAGTGCGGGAAGGATTTGATGATATCCATAGCAAATTGGCAAAAAGCCGTGATGCATGAACATGTGAAGCGCTTCCGAAAGAGAATACATCCGCAGATGATGAGGATTGTGCAACCTGCGGTTCAGCCACTCCGTATATCCATATTGGTTAGGCAGCATCGTCATGATGAAAGTTCCGTTAGGGCGAATAATTCGATACAGTTCTTTGAGCGACTCAGAATCGATGGGAACATGTTCCAAGACTCCGCTTCCAATGACGACATCAAACGCGTCGTCTTCGTACGGCAGCCGATAAGGGTGGGTCAAGCGCGAATATTTTAGGCCGCTGAATTCAAAAAATGCTCGATACTCAAGCGGGTCGACATCACAACCGTGGATCTCCACTTGAGTTCCAAGGAGCATCCGAACCATACAGGCGTCCGCACCTTGTCGGCAGCCCCAGTCAAGGACCTTGCCGGCATGTTGGAGAAAAGACTGGCAGCGCTCGAAAATACTGACTTGACGGCGAATGACAGCGGAGTTCCGGGAATGTGCGTGCAGGTAAGCATCATCGCTAATTTCAGTCTGGAGGCGATAAAGCTTAGCAAGCTCAAGAGCGTAATCAGGCATTTAGCCACCTTGTCGATGCATTTCGATTTAGAATCTAGCAAAACCCCGCGATGTGTATCAAGAACCGGTGATGAACGCATTGTTTCCGCGTTGACTCGATGCCAGCGACTTTGTCATGGTGGCATTCTTCGCGGGCATGTCGTTATTCCACATGGGTTGGTCGTTGCCGGAGACTGGTGCGCTCGTTTTGTGGTGAGATTTCTTTCAAGTGTGGGAAACAACCGCGTTCATCGAAAACGGTTATGGTTTCTCGGGGTTGATCTCCGGTAGGCAGAGGATCAGAGGCGCTCTGATTGACCGCACATTCTGCACTGCCCATTTCTTGGCCCGAGTTGTGCCCAAGGTCAATGGATTATGAGACAGCGGCCGGTGCGCGCCAAGGCGACGCCACAGGGAGGAAGGGACAATAGGAAAATCGGCCGAAGAACGACACTTTGCCTTGAGGGAAAGATTCTGTCGAGCGCGAGGTTCTCTCCCTCAAGCCCGGTTAGACATATCGGGATTAGAACCGGCTGCCAGCAAGAGCTTTTAGAGACGCCTTATCTTTTGTTGGGATACGGCCCGTTGCTGTCGGAGTTTCCGCTGGATTCGGCTGGAGCTGCTCTAAGGTCAAAAAGTGCCCCTCCCGTTGCGGCATTGTCATTGAACTTATTCCCGGTAGACTTTGCCGAACACAGAATCGCAGCACCGGAAGCGACCGAACCCACGATACGGTTATGTTCAATCGTATTGTTCCTGCTGGCCGTACTCGTCCCGATCAACATCTGGTGAGAGAAGCGTTCGTGCAGGGTATTGTTATTGTCGAGAATATTCCCGGCGATGATGCTGTCGGAAATATCGAGCGACATGCCGCTGAGGCCGTTGCCTTCGAACGTATTGTCCATCAGCGTCCATCCCAGTCCATCAGCGTAGGTTCCGGTCCGGTCGTTGAAGTTGCTGGTATTTCCGGAAACGACGGACGATGCCAGGTGCTCACCCTTGTGGGGATAATCTTCGGATAAATCGAGCCCGTCGTAATGATTGTGTTGCGTCTGATTTCCAATGACTTGCACGTGTGTATCATACGTCCCGTCACCCCGAGTGGCAGAGTTCTTCAATCCGCTCTCGCCATTATTTTCTGTCCGGTTGTGAAGGATGGAGATGTCTTCAGAGCCGGCCCACGCAATTCCGTTGTAACTGGCGTATCGCACATAGTTGTCGTGGATCGTATCGTGCCTGTTCATCAGACCATCGTGAGGGGTGTGCCATAGAGCGATGCCCGCCACGAAATTCTTGCCGGCCCGGAAATCACACAGTGCGACCTCGGAGAACTGCACATCATAGAGCAGAATGGAAATCAGGTCTCCCGTAATCCGGTAGATGTGTGTCCCATCGGAAACCGCAAGTATCGTCGGCCCGATTTGTTGTGATCGCTGCTGCTTCGAAACTTTGGGCCAAGCATCGAAATCCTGCAATTCAGGCTGATAGCCGATGCCATCGCCAATGCGGTCCAGCGCGACCGGCGTGCCTGCAAAAGGTGTCGGGAAATCTCTGGGAGCGACCGGAGTGAGTTTGGTGGTTGCCTGCATGCGGAAGTTGTTAATAAGATTGCCCCCGCTCCCGCGAATGTAAAACACGGTCCCATCGTCAACGATCGTAGATCGTTCCCCCAATCCGGTCAGAACCAATGGAGTCGTTCCCTTCACCGTACCGGTCATCAGGAATTTTCCCGCAGGCAAGAACAACGGTTTCATTGAGTCATAGGCAGCCCGGAAGGCAGGCGTATTTTCTGTTCCGTACCAATAGGTGAGTCCGGCCGCGGTGAATCTTGCCGCTGTCGCCAGGGTCACGCGGTTGGAGCTCTCTACAGCCTTGATGGTGGTCGTGAAAGATGCATTGTCAGCCCCGGCGCCCGTAATGATGATGGCTTTGCCTTCGTCCCTGCCTGATGCGAATGACCCCGAAGCCGCCGTAAATGTAGTCGAGCCCATTTCGCTCGCTCCGTCGGTTCCGGTAGCGGCATCACCCTTCGCGCCAAAATCAGTAACCGGCGTAAATCCGTCCGGAGGCAGCGAATGACGAAAATCCCACACAGGAATGTCAGTGCCATTTTCCGGAGAATCCGTTCCCGCATAGGTAGGAGGGATCACGACAACGCCGGTTCCGCCACAGGCGCTGACCGCGGACTCTATCGTCGAATATTTCAATCCATCGACAAAACAGAGATTGTTAATACTTGGCGTGTGCTTTGCTGCCGATCTAGTACCAACTTGCGCAAGGGAAGCAGCACACGCCAAAAAGAGTATGGTGATTGTCCGAGGCCACATCGTACAAGGATAATCCTTGCTTGGTCACAATCGTTGAAATCGGCTAGCGCTCTACATGTCCTCCGATCAAGAGTGTATCGGCGATTTTTTCGCCACTCTCGCCTTGAGACGCCTCCAAGTTCCTGGCATTCATTGACCTGTGATATCTGTAGTCCTAAGATTTCAGCACAATGATCCGCCAGACCACATTACGTCATCATGGATTCCTGGTGATGAACGCCATTTAGGAGGAAAGCCGTGATAAAGATGATAGGGGTTCTATTGCTCTGCGGCTGTCTCGCAGGTTGTTCGAGTTCCACGCCGAATCTGACTGGGAATTGGCAGTTCGCGCTTAAATCGTCGGCCAATGGGAACACCTATACCGGGACAGCATCGATCACACAGGGCGGCCTCGTCGGTTCTCAAGGTAGCGGTCAAGAACGTACGATCACCGGAACTTTGAACTTCGCCAACAATCCGTGCGCTATGGCTGCTCCGCTGTCAGGTACGATCACCGGTTCAAACGTGATTCTTACAGCTACAGAGAGTGGCCAATCGGTTTCGTTGACTGGAAGTGTCAATGCCGGATTCACGGCAATGTCTGGAAACTACAGTGGCCCGAACGGCGGATGTACCGGTGGAGATTTTGGATCGTGGGCTGCGAGCAAGTCATAGAGGACGGAAAGTTGGCGAAAGTTGGCCGTAGCGCTCAAAGCCCTGACGACCAGTGCCATAGGGTTTTTCAACAGCTGCGACGGGGACGGGAGGAGTGAGGGACTCGGCAATGGACTATCTTCTGCCACGATCCTAGGCGCTGAGCGAGGAGCCTTTTCTCCGGAGCTTCGTCACTCGGCGTTTTACTCTAGAGCGAGAACGCCGCGTCAATCATTGTCCGGCGGCGTTGGGAGCGACTTGTCATTCAGAAAATAGTTCGCGTCCAGCGGCGCCGGGATCGGGGTGAACACCAGCGGCGCCTGATTGAAGTCGAAGCAATCGGCCAGATCGTCCGATTGCGAGTCAGCATAACCCACCGCTTGGTCAATTTCTCCGAGGCCGAAGGCCTCTTCAACAAATTTCAGGATGCTGCCGAAATCGTGATTCACGTGCGAGATGTACGCTGTTTTGGCGTAGGGTGAAATCACAATCAAGGGCACGCGCAAGCCGACTTCATTGGAATTGCGAATTGGCGGCGCCACATGGTCGAACCAGCCGCCGAAATCATCCCAGGTAACGATGATCGCTGTGTCAGCCCAGTACGGGCTCTGACCAACGGCATTCACGATGGCCGAAACCCAGGAGGGTCCAGTGTCAACGGTGGTGCCGGGGTGATCCGAAGCCGCGCCGTTGGGAGTCACCCAGCTGACGGACGCGAGTTGCTGGGTTCGGATGTCGGTAATGACCTGCGCTCCCGATCCTTCGATGACGACCTTCGGGTTGGGGGCAGTCCAGTCGGGTCCGCTGCAGGTGAGGTTATTCTCTGGACCCGAAGGCTGGCATATGTGCTTGATCGCATCGGGCGCTGTCCAGATGTACCCAGCCGAGGATGCGTAATACTTCCAACTGAGGCCGCCGGCATCCAGCACGTCGGTCAATGTAGGATGGTCAAAGCACAGCGGAAAGTTGAGCACGCCTTCTGCGGTTTTCGGATCGAGGTTGCTGAGATCGAGGGTCCTTTCTGTGGAACCGGGCGATGCGAGGCACCCCGCACCGATGCCCGCACCCACGCGGGAGTAATCCGGGTTTTCGGCCTGCGAAATGGAGCTAGTTGTCGAGATTCGCGCCGTCCCAGACAAAAGGTACTGATGTGCAACGAAGCTTCCTCCCTGGTTCGTCTGGAACATGTGGTCACCGAAGGTGTACGTTTCTGCCATCGTGAAATATGGCTGGATGGCCCCGGTGGAGTTGTCCACGTACTTGTATTGCGGAAACGGAGGGCACTTTTCAATAACTGAAACACAGTCGTTAAGATCCGCAGTATTCATAAGGCAACTATTAGTTGAGAGATCGTAATTACAGATGTTGAGGAACCCTTGATGACTATGGTCCAAGTCATAGGGCGTTGCCAGTGCGGCGGGCGTGAGCGTGACCATCTGTCCAGTGGAGGTCATGCCCTCAGTGGCGATGTCAGCTCCGGCACCGATCAGCTTGGGGTCATGAAAAAGGTTATCTGGAGTCCGGTTCTCCTGGACAACGATCACGACGTGATTGATTTTTCCTCTTGGGATTGGCGCGCTTGTGATGAGGCTGATGGCAGTGCTGTTGGTCGACGTGCCAGACGTTCCGGTGATCGTTACTTCGACCGTCCCCACCGGTGCTGTGGCGCTGGCGGTCAGGGTCAGCGTGCTATTCGTGGTGGCGGGATTCGGGACGAATGAGGCCGTCACTCCGCTCGGCAGGCCTGACACCGCCAAAGTCGCGCTACCCGGAAACCCTTTTGCCGGATTCACCGTGATCGTGCTTGCCCCGTCACTACCTTGCACAATACCGAGGCTGCTCGGCGTGGATGAGAGCGCGAAATATGGCCGGGACGCTCCGCAGCTACCAAGGATCCATGCAAGGCAAACGGCAGAAATGGTTAGCAGCCCTAGTTTCAACCGGAGCATGTGAAACTCCGTCGCGAGCCTATGTAAATGTGTTGTTTGCGCCGAGAAAGCCGATGTTCCTCGGATTGGCCTGCCCGTCCCCGATGACACTTTGAGCAAACGGAACCCGCGTGTTCCACTTGCGGCAGGAAAACCGCGCGGGTAAGCTTGTCGTCGTGCCTTTCCATCGTTAACTGAGTGATGCAAAGATCGCCGCTGCGGCTGCCTTCAATCCAATCACAAACTGGACTCGCTCCTCAGTCCCTTTCATCCGGAATCCTTTACAGTCCCCGACGGTTGCGACGAATTCTTAGAGGACCGATTTTGCGAAACCCGAGTCTCGGTCCGTGAACGGCTCGGATGTCAAAGGCAAGCAGAGGGCTAGGACTTCCGCTACCTCCGGAATTGAGATGATAGCTTCCGCTGTGGGGTTTACTCCTAACATTGCGAGAGAATTTCGGATTGGGAAAGAAGCGCGTCGCCTAACCGATTCTTTACGAAAACAGTAGAGACTCTGAAACGAAATGCCCGACAGGCCTAGTCCTCAAGAATGCTTTCCCCGGTTGCGGATCTCGATGTCATAATTCTGGTGTCCGGAAATGTTCAGACGTAGACGCTGCAGCCACAAAGAGGATCGCCTTCCGGGTTCGGCCGCGGTAGTTGTTGTCGATACCTGTTTTGCGTTCCCACCTTATGAAAATCCAGGCAGAACCAGTCAATCCACACGATCCGGTCCCAGGACACCGGCTTTGCTCACCCTCACTCAAAGGTCACAGAGTTATCGTCAATGCATACCTGCGCGCTCGCCCCCCGACTGAGACCGCGCTCTGCCTCCAAAGCTGCAGCCTTCAAAGGAAAACAATCGGGTCGACCTTCTGCAGCCGGCCCTGGTGTACTCTTCGCGCTGTGGTCATCCGGCCCTGGACTGCGCTTCCATATCGACATCTCACCGAAAGTCTGAACACATCTATACTGGCTGTGTATGAAGTCGTCGAGCAACGTTACCCCACTGCTTATTGAGCTATCATTCGGCTCGTAAATCGAATCGAACTCCGAATCCAGAACTATATAGGGCGGGGAAGCTGCCCTCAGTTCGCCAACCATCTCCGCTTGAACAGGGTAGCTATTCTGTAATCCGGGATCAAAGTGTGACCACCGTGTCGCAGGCAGGCGCTGAGTTGCGAAATAAATCAGGTTGTCGTTTCCGATGGTCCTGTCATGCCTGCTCAGCCCCACGAAAAGCCGCTGGCCAGGACGTGTGTGAGTCTCTATGAACTCAATGGTTTGTAAACGACCATAGTCTACGAGAAAGCAAAAACCTTTCGTGAGGGGATTCGACTCTTTGCACCAGGCTGATTGCACTTCCGGACCTGGCTTTGTAAGGCTGTCATCTTCGACAGAGCAGAAACCTTTTATGAGAGGGTTCGACAGTTTGCACCAGGCCGGTACCGGTTGCGGATCTGGCCTTCCAGAAGCAAAGAGAAGTCTGGCTATTCTATCCGGAATAGAACCCTGTAACAGGTCAAATCTCGTAGCCTTAGCTGCACAGAACGCAGCCGTAAAAATGAAGAAACAGGCAAGACAGCGAACCAGTGCCCGCGCTAACTGAGGAAGCTTCATCCTGTACTCGAAAAGGACGGCAGTCAGAAGTAGCGAAGGAAGAAAAGAAATAAACATGTTCAGCGTTCCGACGCGCACATAACCCTTAAAAAACATGACAAATGCCAGCAAACTTAAAGTAATAAGCAAGCCGCACATTTGCTTTGTGCCAGATTGTCCCTGTTTGCCGGCAGGACGGTCCGGGTGGCTTCGCGAACAGAAAGTTAGAAGCGCAAAGAGAGAGAGGGCAATTGCGACAATCGGCCCATACACAGCCAAGTCATCGAGTTTCTTGAGGTGAATTCCCGGGAACGGCATGTGACGATAGCGTCGGTAGTTCGACGCCTGAAGAACGACAACATCGTAAATCAAGGGATAAACAGAGGACACTGATAAGAAGTAAATGATAGCAGGCACAGTTAGGATCGCAAATCCTAGGATATAGGGCCAGAGTGCCGAAGCGATGATAGAGACTCTTCGCGATGCCGCATCGGGTTGAAAATAGCCGGCGATCGCAATGATGCAAACCTGAACGGCGAGTAGCGCCACGCCGGTGTCATAGCGATAGAACGCACACAGTCCGGCGAGAGCACCCGCCGCGCACAGTCGCGTTCGAGTCACACCACCCACGAAAAGCGGAATAAGCAGGATCGATGAGACCAGGCTCAAGAGGGCGACCGGGAACACAGTCGAGGATATATATGCGTTCAAGCCGTATATCCACAAGAAGGTGACTAGGGTGACACATATAGCGACGCGTCGCCGGCAGTAGAAAGAAGCCACCACGAACATTGCCACGACGGTGATACCTTCGACAAAAAGGTCCAAGAGGCGGACGATCAGAAGACTCGGTCCAAATATCTTAAAAAGTGCCGCAGGGAGATAAAAATCAGCCGGACCGTAGATTGCGTAGAAATCTCGATGTGGAACTTGTCCCGCCGCAACGCGCATGGCTGCCGTAAGTACGACCCCCTCGTCGTATGGCAGTGGATATCTGCGCATACCGAGGAAGAGAACCATGAAAGATACTAAGAACAATAGAACGGAAGTAAAAAGCGTGTGAGCCAGGCTACTAGCGCCTACAGCCTTGTGCGTTTCTGCTAAAGTTTGGTCTGCTGGAGAAATCGCGATCTTTCCCGTCAAATGGTCTCTTCAATACTTGACCAAAGAATATCATGGCGTCATCACTACGTTTTGGCGCGAGCTCCCACATTGTTGGGAATCCCCACCCTAAAGACAGTTGAGACTCTTCAAGCCACCTCCCAGCGCTCAGCTTCCTGCCGGAAGATTCCGGTTCTACTCTGGTCCACAAAAAAATTGTTCTGGACGGCCCGCTTGGCGCGGGTCCGGAGCGAGCGCCTTCCATACTCGGAGCGAACGTTCCCGGCCCGATGTGGCCCTCCAGTTAGTACCGGGGAATTGGTGGGTAGTGCTGCAGTTTGATTCAAGCAGCCTGTGTGCTTGGAGAGATCCCTCGGCCCGCCAGTGAAAACGCGGGCCTTCGCGATGACGCCGTCCGAAAGAGTCAATAGGGTCTTCAGGCTTCACCAGCACCAATTGGTGCGTTCGTTCCATCGGACGATGTGCTAGAGTTGAGTCCCCATTCTCGGGGCGGTGCATATGTGTTTAGGGTTCCACCCCCGAAAACCAACAAGCGCGCCGAGACTGTTGATGGGCGGGTGAAGCACTTTGAACCATTCGGTTATCATTGGGACCCGCTGAATCCCCAAGTGATTCTCGCTTTTTGGGATATCGGGCGAGACTTGCTACAGGTAGCTCCATGCGCGGGACTTAAGGTTAAAATTATACGTGGGCCACTTGGCGATGCGGACTGGATCGTCTGGCTCGCCGAAAGACAATCTAGGAGCCTTTGAATATTTTCTTAAACGACGTTCTCTACGACGCGCGCTGGATCGGGAACCATGGCATCGGGCGGTTCGCTAAGGAGCTTCAGAAAGAACTGCCAGAGATGGAATCGTTTGACTCCCGGCGGCCTCCGTTCCATCCATTTGATCCGGTCCTCTTGGGAGCGGCATTGTTGCGCAGAAGTCCCAAGCTCTTTTTCAGCCCGGGTTACAACTCGCCTTTGGGCTGGCCTGGCCGTTTTATTTTCAACCTGCATGATCTCAATCATTTGCGGGTACAGGAAAATTCGAGTGCGGCAAAGCGTGCCTACTATCAATTCATTATCAAACCGGCGTGTCATCGAGCGGCGTTCGTCTTGACGGTGTCGGAATATTCAAAGCAAGAGATCTGTGCGTGGGCGGGAATCAGCGAGAACAAAATCGTGAATGTGGGCAATGGAGTTGGATTTCCCTTCGAACCGAGCGGCGCGAAATACCAACCAGGATTTCCGTATCTTCTCTATGTCGGGAGCCATAAGGCACACAAAAATCTTCCGCGTCTGCTGAAGGCGTACGCGATCTCAGGACTTCGCAGCGAGGTCCGGCTTATCCTTACAGGCAATCCCGACGCAGGCCTTTTGAAAGTGATTCATAACCTTAATCTGGAGCGAGACTCTACATTTGCTGGTGATTGCGGGGATGGACAATTGGCTGCGTTGTTCCGAGGATCGGTCGCGGTGGTTTTTCCATCGCTGTACGAAGGCTTTGGGTTGCCCCCCGTAGAAGCGATGGCGTGCGGTGTTCCGGTTTTAACCTCCAATTTATGCTCCCTGCCGGAAGTAGTCGGCGACGCTGGCATGTTGATCGATCCTTACGACGTTGAAGCGATTGCGAACGGAATGCGACTCTTAGTGAACGATTCAGGCCTGAGAGAGACGCTCCGGCAGAAGGGGTTGGTGAGAGCAAGCCAGTACACCTGGAGAAGGACGGGAGCTAAGACTGCTGCTGTAGTGCGGGCAGCATTGGCTGGAACGCGTGTAACCGAAATGGTGACTTCGGA
>Ga0070731_10001091_pt1 | contig 29860 bp, 32 predicted proteins | sample Coa_R1_2_FD_66448 | JGI IMG/M metagenome (GOLD analysis project Ga0070731, IMG submission 66448) | Surface soil microbial communities from Centralia Pennsylvania, which are recovering from an underground coalmine fire - Coalmine... | ecosystem: Environmental > Terrestrial > Soil > Unclassified ... | reverse complement strand
GGTCCGGCGAGCACGTACGGATCGCCCGTGTAGTACGACATCTCGCCGTCGGTCGAGATCAGCCCGGGGCCGATCGTGGGACCGGGCCCTGGTGCCGTGTCGTCGAGGCTCGCCATGTGGTGGATCGAGCGGTTCCAGAACTCCGCCAGCAACAGACCGTTGGCGTCCTTGATCTGCTGGCCGAGGAAGGTGACTCCTTGCCCGTGCGTCATCAGGTCGACCTGGTTCCACACCGGCGGCAGGTAGGAGCGGAAGAACCTCGACTCGCTTGCGTCCCCTGCAGAGGCGCCGATCTCGCCGGTCAAGAGCCACGCGAGCAGGAGCACGACGCCGACTGCGCGCACGGCACGAAACTCCCGGAACGCGAGCAGGATCACGCCGGTGGCGAGTGCGAGCGCAAGCGTCCAGTGCAGATCCTGGATCGTCCAGCTGAAGTGGCGCGTCAGCACCGCGAGGATCGAGTAGCCCGGCGCCTCGAAGTACGGATACGAGAGCTGGAATGGCTTGGTGATCACGATGAAGAGGACGAACGCAGCGCCGGCGCCGACGATGCGCCAGTCGACCCGCCGCGATTCGAACACGAGCACCGTCGCGACGAGCAGGAGGGGCGAGAGGTAGATCAGGTTCCGTTCTTCGGTCAGCGTCGCGAACACGGTCGAGACGTACGCGGCCTTGGCGGCCGTGTAGAGGCTGAAGCAGAGGATCGACGCGGCGAGGTAGGCCGCGAACGCCCGGTAGACGGGATCGCCGCGCCGGTCGGGTAGCCGCATGGCGACGAAGCCCGCGACGACCGGGATCAGACCGAGCCCGATCGTCAGCGCCGAGGCGGCTGTCAGCCCGAGGTCGACCATCCGGCTCTTCCAGTATTCGGTCGCCTGGTGCCACTGGTAGCTCCGCTGCAGCACGACGTGGTTGAAGAGAAACACGGCGCCGATGAGGAGCACGAGAGCCCCGACTGTGTCGCCGCGCGACCACTTCGCCCGCAGGGCGCGGCCGTGCGGCCCCGTCACCCAGAGACCGGCGCCCGCGAGCACGAGCGCGACGACTGCCACCTCGAGCTCGGCCCGCGCGTAGATGCCGATGATCGAAGCCGCGACCGCCAGGACGATGTGGCTCAGGCGGCGTGTTGCGAGCGCGCGGACGGCCAGCCATGCGGTGAGAGCCGACCACGTGTAGGCGAGGGGCTCCGGGATGATCGTCGCCGCATACGACATCCCGGGAATCGCGATCGCAAGCACGGCGGCGACGAGCGCGCCGCGGCGCGACACGAGCAGGCGCGCGAGAAAATAGGTCGGCACCGCCGCCAGGCTCATGATCACCGCGTTCGCGAACTTGATCGCGGTGTAGGCGGTGTGCGTCGAGTGGATCCACCAGAACGGAGCGATCAAATACGCATAGAACGACTTGAAGAACACGGGCTCGCCGCGCCGAGCGGCGTGGCCCGTCGAGGCGATCGCACGCGAGATCTGCGTCCACTCGACCTCGTCGGTGAACAACCAGGGAGTCTTCCGCGTCCAGGCCTCGATCCCGTAGAAGGTGAGGACGAGGAGGGCGATCCCGGCGATCGGGACCGCGGCGAGCAGGCGGTCGACGAGCGTCCGCTCGCGCGTCACTCTGCCGTGCTGCCGAGCACGACGCGAGGATCGAGGTCGATCTCGCGGCGGACGAAGTGGCAGGTGACGCCTGCATCCGCGCACGCGTCGACGACCGCGTCGAGCCGGTCACGCGAGGCATTCGGGATCGTGACGAGCACGATGTTCGGCTTCGTCCGGTGGATGATCCGCGGCAGCTCGCTCGTCGTGCCGAGCACCGGGATGCCGTGCACGCGGCGGCGGCGCAGGCGCGGGTTGTCGTCGACGAACCCGACGACGCGCTCCCCGGCCGTCTCGCGCAGCTCGCGCATCAGGCTCCGCCCGGTCCGTCCCGCGCCGACGATCAGCGCCCGGCGCGCCGTTCGGTCGCGGAGGCGTCTGAGGCCGATGACGACCGTGCGTTCGGCCACGCGTGAGACGCCGATCGCCGCCGCGCAGAGGAGACCGTCGACGATGAAGACGGAGCGGGAGAAGTCCTCGAGCGCCTGCGTGCTCGAGATGAAGCCGACCGTGAGCAGCTCGGAAACGGCAATCGCCGAGCCGATCGCCAGGAGGTCGCGCATCCCGGCATAGCGCCACACCGACCGGTAGAGGCCGAACGGGATGAACGCGAGGTAGCGGGTGACGAGCAGGATCGGCAGCGTGATCGTCGCCAGGTGACGTTGGTTCTCGCTTCCGGGCCAGCCGAACTGGAGCGCATACGCGCCCACGAACGCGAGCGTGATCAGCCCGAAGTCGACGAGGACCTCGACCAGCCGCCGCCAGTGGACGGCGAACGTCTGCAGCAAGCCCGGCGCCTGGTTGGGATGGGGGCGCTGCTCGATGTCGGCGAGGAAGCTCGCGAACTGCACGAGCAGCACGAACGTGATCACGACACCGGCGATCGTGAGTCGCTGGTTGTCGAGCACGTTGTACGTGAGGCTCGTCGCGCCGATCAGGGTTGCGATCACCGCGAGCAGCGCCACAGCGTGCTTCTCCGACAGGCCGAGGCGAACGAGCCGGTGCGAGCTGTGGTCGAGCCCGCCCTGCGACACCGGCCGTCCCTCGAGCAGACGCGCCACCGTCACGAGCGTCGTGTCGAGGATCGGCACTGCGAGGACGAGGATCGGCAGCAAGAGCGTTGCGACCGTCGTGCCGGCGACCTTCCAGCTCGACGAGAGGCCGAGACCGGCGAGCGCGAAGCCGAGCAGCTGCGAGCCCGAGTCGCCCATGAACAGCAGCGCGCCGCCGCGGGGGCGCAAGTTGAACGGCAGGAAGCCCGCGCACGCGAGTGCGCCGGCGGTGGCGAACGCGAGCACCGCGTCGCTCGGGTGGATCGTCATTGCGTCGATCGCGAAGAACGTGAACGCGATCCCCGCGAGCGTCGATGCGAGCCCGTCCATGTTGTCGAGCAGGTTGAATGCGTTCGTCAGGCCGACCAGCCAGAGGAGCGCGATCGCGCCCGCGACGACGTGGTTGTGGACGAGCTGGACGTTCGTCCCGGTTGCGAGCACGATGCCGCCCGCTGCGCACTGGAGCCCGAGCTTCACGAGCGGGCGCAGGTGGTACAGGTCGTCGGCGAGCCCGGCCAGGAAGAGGAGCGCGACGCCGCCGTAGATCCCGACGAGCTCCTTCGTCGGGTCGAACGCCCCGGCCGCGGCCGCGAGCCAGAGCCCGGCGCTGAACCCGGCGAAGATGCCGATGCCGCCGAGCAGCGGCGTCGGCTGCTCGTGCCAGCGGTCGGAGGACGGAAGCGCGACGAGCCGCCGCGCGAGCGGAGAACGGCGGAGCCCTACGAGCACGAGGATCGTGATGGGCAGAGCGACGAGTGCGATCGCGGTCATGGGGCCGGAGGCAGAGGGTAGAGCGTCCCTGTTAAGCCCATGTGTGTGCCCACGTCGCCTCCACGCTACCCACGCGTACGGATGCCTCGGCGCCTCTGCCGTGCCGATTCTCGCAAGCCGCTCCTACACTTGCAGGGATGACGGTCTACGCCGACCTGATCCGGTACCGCGAGCTGTTCGCGAACCTGTTCCGGCGCGATTTCCAGGCGAAGTACCGCGGCTCGGTGCTCGGCATCCTCTGGTCGCTCATCAACCCGCTTGCGCTGATGGGCGTCTACCTGATCCTCGCCGCGGTGCTCTGGAAGAACAAGATCCCGCACTACCCTCTGTACCTCCTCGCCGGGCTCACCTGCTGGCTCTTCTTTGCGACGTCGATCCAGACCGCCGCGCGCTCTCTGCTGGACAGTGCCGAGCTGATCCGCAAGGTGCGGTTTCCGCGCCAGCTCGTCGCGTTCTCGGTCGTCGCGACGCAGCTCGTCACGTTCGCGGTGATGCTGGCGATCCTCGTCGTTCTCTCGCTGGTGTTCATCCCGGCGGCGCGCTCGACGGTCTGGCTCGCGATTCCGCTCTCGCTCTTGTTCGTCGGCCTGGTCGCCGGGATCTCGCTGCTCGTCGCCTGTGTGAACGTCCTCTTCCGCGACATCGAGCACATCCTCACCGCCGTGCTGCTGCCGTGGTTCTTCCTGACGCCGCTCCTCTGGAGCTTCGCAACGGTCGGCACGCGTCTCCAGGCACACCACAAGCTCTCAGACGCGCTCCGCTGGGGCAACTTCCTCGCGCCGCCGATCTACGCGGTGCGCGACCCGATCTGGCTCGGTCGCGCACCGAGGGTCGCGGACGTCGTCTATCTCGCCGTCGCGGCGGCCGTCGCGCTCACGCTCGGCGCCTTCGTGTTCTCGCGGCTCGACGATCGCATCGCCGTCGAGCTCTAAACGCAACGGGGAAGCCATTTGTCCCCCGCGGGCCCCTTCTTCCCGTGAGCAGTCTGCCGGAGTCAGCCGCTGCGGCGGCGTGGGTCGGCGATCAGCACGACGCGGCCGTCGTAGAGCCACGGTTCATAGCTTGCAGGCGGCAGGTAGGCGGGCAGACCTTCGAGGTCGGGCAGGCGCTCGAGCTCGATCCCCTCGACGACGGACGGGCAGAGGAGCGGGAACGAGAAGCCGGGGATCCGGCCGGAGCCCGGCTCGTAGGCAGAGAGCGCGCGCGGCCGTGGGTGGAACGGGCCACCGTCCCACTCGATCGCGCCCGCGACAACCCCGAAGCCCTCTGCGTGCACGGCGTCGACGCGCTCCTGCCAGGCAGGGGCGGGCTCGACCCATTCTGGCAGCTCGACGTGCGTCCGAGCCGCTCGCGGGCGGACCTCGACGCCGGACGTCACGAGCTCGCCGCCGAGCTCGGAGAACCACGCACGATGCTCGGCGACGAGATCGAACGCGAACCGGTAGCGGCCCGGCGGGATCGGCGCGCGCACGCGCGCCTCGACGATTGCCCGCTCTCCCGGCGCGAGCGGCGGCAGCTCGGTGCGCTCGCCGTCCCACACGATCGGGTTGTCGCGCTCGTCGAGCCAGTGGTACGAGAGCCTGATCCCGTTCCCCCAGGGAACCGTGCCGGCGTTCTCGAGCTCCACCTCGCCGCGTGCCAGCGCGCCGGCCTGTGGGTCGCCGAGCGTCCAGTCGCCGAAGCGGACGACGAGTGGGCCCTTCGCCATGGGCGGCTAGTGTAGGCCGCGTGGATCCGCTGCTCGTCCGCGCCGCCCGGCGCGAGCCGGTCGAGCGAACGCCGGTGTGGTTCATGCGGCAGGCGGGACGGTCGTTGCCGGAGTACCGGCAGGTCCGTGAGCGTCACTCCTTCTTCGAGATCAACCGCTCGTCGGAGCTGACGGCGGAGGTGACGCTGCAGCCCGTGCGGCGCCACGGCGTCGACGCGGCGGTGATCTTCGCCGACATCATGACGCCGGTTGCCGCGATGGGTGTCGGCGTCGAGCTCGTCGAGGGGGTCGGTCCGGTGATCGCAGAGCCGGTGCGAACGGCCGCCGCGGTCGAGCGGCTCCGAGTCCCGGAGCCGCGCGAGACGGTCGGTCCGGTGCTCGATGCGATCGGGATCGTCCGGCGCGAGCTGGCCGGCGAGCAGGCAATGATCGGCTTCTGCGGCGGGCCGTTCACCGTCGCGGGCTACCTCGTCGAAGGGCGTCCACCGCGGGACTTCGCCCTGACGAAGGCGCTGATGTACCGCGAGCCGGAGCTCTGGCAGTCGCTCCTCGACCGGCTCGCGGCGGCGTTCATCGCGTACGCGCTCGCGCAGGCCGAAGCGGGCGCCGACGCCGTGCAGCTCTTCGACTCGTGGGTCGGGGTGCTGTCGCCGTGCGACTACGCCGAGTTCGTCGCGCCGTGGTCGGCACGGGTTCTCGGCGCGTTGCGCGACGCCGGCGTGCCGTCGATCCACTTCGGCACCGGCACCGCGACCCTGCTGTCGGCGATGGCGGACGCCGGCGGCGACGTGATCGGTCTCGACTGGCGCGTCCCGCTCGACGAGGGATGGGCAGCGGCGGGACTCGACCGCGGCGTGCAGGGCAACCTCGACCCGGCCGTTCTGCTCGGCCCCTGGCCGAGAGCCGAGGCCGCCGCCCGAGACGTCCTCGCCCGCGCCGCCGGTCGCCCGGGCCACATCTTCAACCTCGGCCACGGCGTCCTCCCGGACACCGACCCGGACCACCTCGGCCGTCTCCGCGCTCTCGTCCACACGGAGACCGAGCGCGAGAAAAGTCACGCATTCGGCACACCGGCGTGACGAAGGACAGCTTGCGCGACCGCTACCGTGGGCGTCTCTTCCCCTGGGGCGGGAGGGGCTGGGGATGGACGGTCGACCTGCCGCACACGCCCGCCGACACCCAAGACGGTGCCGCTGCCTGCTCGGCTAGCTTGGACGGCGTGAACGCAGCTGTCGTCCTCATGGCCTACGGATCGCCGGAGCGCCTGAGCGACGTTCCCGCCTACTACGCCGATATCCGCGGGGGCCGGCCGATCGCGCCGGAGCTGCTCGACGACCTCGTTGCGCGCTACCGGCGGCTCGGGATCGAGCGGTCGAATCCGCTCAACGCGATCACGGAAGAGACGCGACTCGCGCTCGAGCGGGCGCTCGGGCTGCCGGTGCTCACCGGCATGAAGCACTGGCGGCCGCGGATCGCCGAAGCCGCGGAGCAGGCGCTCGCGACCGGCGCCGAGACCGTCGTCGGGCTCGTGCTCGCGCCGCACTATTCGCGGCTCTCGATCGCCGGCTACCGGGATCAGCTCGCCGCGGCGCTCGACGGGCGGGCGCTGCTCGCGTTCGTCGACAGCTGGCACGACGAGCCCGCGTTCGTGGACTTCCTCGCCGGCCGGGTCCGCGGAACCACTGCCCACGTCGTCTTCACTGCGCACTCGCTGCCGGCGCGCATCCTCGACGAGGGCGATCCCTACCGCGCCCAGCTGCTCGAGACGTCGCAGCTCGTCGCGTCGGCGGCCGAGATCGACGACTGGTCCTTCTCGTTCCAGAGCGAGTCGCCGACCGGGGAGCCCTGGCTCGGGCCGGACATCCTCGAGCACCTCGACGAGCTCGACCGACGCGGCATCCGAGACGTGCTCGTCTGTCCGGTCGGCTTCGTCTCCGACCACCTCGAGATCCGCTGGGACATCGACCTGGAGGCCCAGGAGAAGGCAGCAGAGCTCGGCGTGCGGCTCGAGCGGATCGAGATGCCCAACGCCGAGCCGGCGTTCATCGAGGTGCTGGCCGGGATCGTCCGGCGCGCGCTCGAGCCTGTCAGGGTATGAAGCCGGGCCAGATCATGGTCGACAGGGTCTCGCGGCGCTTCCGCGTGTCGGCGAGCCCGCAGCGCACGCTGAAGGATCTCTTCATCGCCCGCGGCCGCTCGCAGGCGACTGACGTCTGGGCGTTGCGCGACGTGTCGCTGCGCACCGAGCCGGGCGACGCACTCGGCCTCGTCGGCCGCAACGGCTCGGGCAAGACGACGCTGCTGCGCATCCTCTCGGCGATCATCAAGCCGACGTCGGGCTGCGCCGAGGTCGGTGGCCGCGTCGGCTCGCTGCTCGAGCTGGGCGCAGGCTTCCACCCCGACTTCACCGGACGCGAGAACGTGTACCTGAACGGCTCGATCCACGGCCTGCCGCGCGCGCGGGTGCGCGAGCTGATGGACGAGATCGTTGCGTTCGCAGAGCTCGAGCGATTCATCGACTTCCCGGTTCGTACCTACTCGTCCGGGATGTACATGCGGCTCGGCTTCTCGGTCGCCGCTCACATCCAGGCCGACGTGCTGCTCTTGGATGAGGTGTTCGCGGTCGGCGACGAGGACTTCCAGCGAAAGTGCTTCGGCAAGATCGCGGAGCTCAAGCAGCGTGGCGGGACGATCGTCTTCGTCTCCCACGACGCCCAGGCGGTCGAGCGCCTCTGCGATCGCGCGGTGCTGCTCCGCCGCGGCGAGGTCGCATTCGACGGGCCGACACGCGATGCAATCACGCGCTACCGGCAGCTGCTCGCCGCGGAGCGAAGCCCCGACGAGCTCGCGGCCGGCCTGCGCGAGTGGGGGAGCGGCGAGGCGCGCATTGTCGAGGCGACCCTGCTCGACGCCGACGGCGACGAGCGGCTCCAGCTCGCTGCCGGCGAGCCGGTCGTCGTGCGCCTGGTCGTGTCGTCGGAGCAACCGGTTGCCCCGCCGAGCATCTCGCTCGAGCTGCGCGACGACGACGGCGTCGTGCTCGGCTCGGTGCTGCAACCGACGGGCGACCTCGGCTGGGACGGAAGCCCCGGCCGGCGGGAGCTCCGGTTCGAGCTGGACACGTTGCCGCTCGCCGAGGGGCGGTTCCATCTGCGCTCGGCCCTGGTCGAGGCGGCCGGCGGCCGGCTGCTCCACTCGCTCGACGATGCAATCCGGTTCTTCGTCTTCTCGCCCGGCGGCCAGACCGGCGCCGTCCTGCTGTCGGGGCGCTGGACGATGCAGGAGATCGGCGCCAGCGAGCCAATCGCACGCCTATGAGCACGTCGCGGTCCTGCCCGGACTGGCCTCGGCTGATGGAGATCGCGCCCGAGCTCCAGTTCAAGCACTACACGATCCGGGAGGCTCAGCCGCACCTGCCGGCCGACGCGCTCATCCACCTCGACGTCGCTGCGTCGGACGACGAGGCGATCTGCTGCGACCTCGACAACCACGTGTTCAACCCGGAGCACACGGAGCCGCACGTCGCCGACGCGCTCCGCGCCTCGCACTGGTTCGACCTGCGCGAGTGGGTCAGCCGCTCCCCGGGCGACGCCGCGGCGTAAGCCGCCGGCAAGCCATCGGCGTCCGGGTAGGCTCCGCGCGATGCCGACGCTCGTCGTCCCCTTCCGCGGGGCACAGGGCAAGAGTCGCCTCCTCGTCTCGTCGTCGGCGGTCCGGGCGGCGCTCGTGCGCGCGATGCTCGCCGATGTCGTCGAGGCCTGTCTCGCGGTCGGTCCGACCTTCGTCGTCACACCCGAGCAGACTCAGATACCCGCGGCGACCAACGTCGGCGATCCGGGCCGCGGACAGGGTGCGGCGGTTCGCGCGGGTCTCGACGCGGCCGTTGCTGCGGGAGACGCCGGTCCGTTCCTCGTCGTCAACGCCGACCTGCCGGCCGTCGAGCCACGCGACCTGCTCGCGCTCGCGGGTGCGCTTCCCCCGGGCGGGCTGGCGCTCGTCACCGCTCGTGACGGAACGACGAACGCCCTCGCGCTCGCCTCCGCCGCCCTCTTCGCGCCGCTCTACGGGCCTGGAAGCGCTGCGCGCTTCGCCGCGCTCGCGCCGTCGCGCATCGTCGACTCGCCGAATCTCATCGATGACGTCGACACGGTTGCCGATCTCGAGCGGCTCGGCCGGCGGGTCGGCCTCCACACACGCCGGCTGCTCGGCGCGCTTCGGACGGAAGCCGCCGCATGAAGGCGACCGTGCTCTCGGGCGGCGTCGGCGGCGCTCGGTTCCTGCGGGGACTCGTGGCTGTAGTCGATCCGGACAACGTAGCCATCGTAGGCAACGTCGCGGACGACATCGAGGTGCTCGGCCTCCACGTCTCGCCTGATCTCGACAGCATCCTGTACGCCCTCGCGGGGCTCGCCGACGAGGAGCGCGGCTGGGGTCGCGCCCGCGAGACGTGGAACGCGCTCGCGACCGCCGAGGCTTTCGGCGGCGAGGCCTGGTTCAAGCTCGGCGACCGCGACATCGGCCTCCACCTCGTACGCACCCAGGCGCTTCGTGAGGGCGCGACGCTGACCGAGGTGACGGCGAGGTTGGCCCGTGCTGCGGGCCTCCGCTGCACGTTGCTCCCCGCGACCGACGACCCGCTGCGAACGTTCATCGAGTCGCCGGCCGGAACCTTTGCGTTTCAGACGTGGTTCGTGGCGCGCGGTCATCGCGACGACGTCGGCGCCGTGCACTACGCCGGCGCCCCGGAGGCCCGCGCTGCCCACGGCGTGCTCGCCGCGATCGACGAGGCGGACGTGATCGTGATCGCGCCGAGCAATCCATACGTTTCGATCGGGCCGATCCTCGCGGTCGACGACATCCGCGCCGCACTTGCGCGGCGACGTGTGCCGTGTGTCGCGGTCAGCCCGCTCGTCGACGGCCGGGCCGTGAAGGGCCCGGCGGACAGGATGCTCGCGCGTCTCGCGGGCGGCACGACACCGGCGCACGTCGCAAGCTGCTACACGGGGCTGATCGACGCGCTCGTGATCGACGAAGCGGACGCGCCGGCCGAGCTGGCCGGCGGCGTGCGCACGGTCGTCGCGCGGACGCTCATGCACGATGAGGAGGCACGCCGCCGGCTTGCGCTCGCCGTGCTGGATGCAGCCGGAACGCCCGCGTGAGGCGCCACTCGCCGGCGCCGTCATCAGGCCGTCCGGGTTTTGCCCCGGCGGGCGTCCGGGTTGCCGACCGCGAGCGCGCAGGAGCAGTGGCAGCCGCGTGAAGGTCGCGATCCTCGGCGGGACCGGCGACTTCGGCCGCGCGCTCGTTGCGCGGCTCGTCGCGCTCGGCGAGGACGAGGTCTTGATCGGGTCGCGAGACGCCGAGCGCGCGCGCACGACAGCGGCCGAGCTGCGAGCGGCCGGCGGCGCGGTCAACGGCGAGGCCGTGCGCGATGTCGACCTGGCCGTGCTCGCTGTCAAGGCGGAAGCCGCACTCGAGACGGCCCGCGACGCGGCGGCCGCACTCGGTGACACCCCACTCCTCTCGGTTGCGAGCGCACTCAGGTTCGCAAAGGACGGTGTGCGCCCCGACCCCGACGCCCGCTCGCTCGCAGAGCGCGTCCAGGACGAGCTGCGCGGTCCGGTCGCGGCCGGCCTGCACTCGATCGCCGCCGCGAACCTCGGCGCCGCGCCGCCCGACGAGGATGCGCTCGTGTGCGCCGACGATCCCGACGCGAAGCGGCTTGCGCTCGAGCTCGCGCGCAAGGTCGTCGCCGGGAGAGCCCTCGATGTCGGCCCGCTCGCGAGCGCCCGCACGCTCGAGGGCATGACAGCTTTGATCGTAAACCTGAACCGGCGCTACCGCGCCCACGCCGGCATTCGCGTCACCGGCGTGACGTGATCTCGGTCATCCCGGTCCCCGGGCTGCCGGAGATCCACGAGGGCGACGATCTCGGCGCGCTGATCGCCGAGCACGCAGGGCTCGAGGACGGCGATGTCGTCGTCGTCGCGCAGAAGGTCGTCTCCAAGGCCGAAGGTCGCGTCGTTCACCTCGACACCGTGGAAGCCTCCGAGCGCGCGCGCCGGCTTGCCGGCAACTGGTGCGACCCGCGCGAGCTGGAGGTGATCTTGGGCGAAACGGCTCGCGTCGTCCGCCAGCGGAACGCGCTCGTGATCGCCGAGACGACGCACGGCTTCGTCTGCGCGTCGGCCGGCGTTGACCATTCGAATGCGCCGGACGGGCACATGCTCGTGCTGCTGCCGCGCGATCCCGACGCAAGCGCGCGCGCGTTACGCGATGCGCTCCGCGATCGCACCGGCAAGCAGGTCGCGGTGGTGATCGCCGATTCGTTCGGACGCCCCTTCCGGCTCGGAACGACCGACGTCGCGATCGGCGTTGCCGGGCTCGAGCCCCTTCGCGACCTCCGAGGCACCACGGACCGCGCCGGGCGCGTGCTCCGTTCGACGCAGGTCGCCGTTGCAGACGAGCTCGCGGCGGCGGCCGACCTCGCGCGCGCAGGCAAGGACGACGGTCTCCCGGTCGTCCTCGTTCGCGGCGCGGGCGTCGGCGGAGACGGCTCGGCCGCCGAGCTCGTGCTGCCGGCCGACCGCGACCTCTTCCGCTAGCGTCGTACTGGCATTGCCGAGGTCGACGGGAACCTGGTCCTCTCGACCGGCCCGGGCCCATTCGAGGTCACGCCCACGCAGTCTCGCCTCAACCTGCTCGGCCGCTGCGTCACGATCGGCGCGACCCTCGTCGGGACGCTCACGCTCTCCGGCTCGAGCGTCTAGTCGCAGAACTCGTCGGCGACGCCGAGCGCATCGTCGAGCACCGTGATGCCCTCGTCGAGCTCCTCGCGGGTGATCGTGAGCGGCGGGCAGACCATGGCGACGTTCCAGTGCGTCATCAGGTAGAGCCCGCGGTCGAGCGCGTGCTTCGCCATCGCCGTCACCGGCTTGGCCGCCTCGCCGGTGCCGTTGAACGGCACGAGCGGTTCGCGCGTCTCGCGGTTCTTGACGAGCTCGAGCCCCCAGAAGCAGCCGAGGCCGCGCACCTCGCCGATCGACGGATGCGTGTCCGCGAGTCGCGCGAGCTCGCCGCGGAACACCTCGCCCATCGCGGCTGCGTTCTCGACGATCCCCTCCTCCTGAAACGCCTCGATCGACGCCACCGCGGACGCGCACGCGAGCGGATGGCCCGAGTAGGTCAGCCCGCCGGCGAAGAAACGCGACCGGATCCACTCGGCGATCGGCTCGCGCACGATCATGGCGCCGATCGGCACGTAACCCGAGTTGATTCCCTTTGCGACCGTGAGGATGTCCGGCACCACGTCCCAGTGCTCGCAGGCGAACCACTTGCCGGTGCGTCCGAAGCCCGCCATGACCTCGTCGCAGATGAGCAGGATGCCGTGCCGGTCGCAGACCTCGCGGATCGCCTGCAGGTAGCCGTCCGGCGGCGGGATGATCCCGTTCGTCCCGACCACCGTCTCCAGGATCACGGCGGCGACGGTGTGCGCGCCCTCGTACTGGAGGATCTCCTCGAGATGAGGCGCGCCGGTGCAGACCGGGCACGGGTCCGGGTGGCCGGCCGGGCAGCGGTACGTGAACGGATCGAGCATCCGCACGACGCCCGGGATGCCCGGCTCGGCGGGCCACCGGCGCGGGTCGCCCGTGAGCGTGACCGAGCCCGCCGTCGCGCCGTGGTACGAGCGGTAGCGCGCGACGATCTTCTGGCGACCCGTGTACCAGCGCGCGAGCTTGATCGCGTTCTCGTTCGCCTCGGAGCCGCCGTTCGTGAAGAACGACATCGCCAGGTCGCCGGGCGTCACCTCGGCGAGCAGCTTGCCGAGCCGCGAGCGCGACTCGGTCGCCATCGGCGGCCCGATCGTCGCCAGCTGCTCGGCCTGCTCCTTGATCGCCGCGACGACCTTCGGATGCCCGTAGCCGATCGAGACATTGACGAGCTGCGACGCGAAGTCGAGGTAGCGCTTGCCGTCGTAGTCCCAGAAGTACCGGCCCTCGCCGCCCGCGACGGCGATCGGGTTGATCGCATCCTGCACCGACCACGAATAGAGGACGTACCGCTTCGCGTCCTCGACGATCTGCCGTCCGAGCTCCGAGTTCGTCTCCGTCGTCGCCATGGCACGATCCTAGCGAGCGATGGACGAACGCATCGTCACACAGCGGCTCGTGCTCGAGCCGATCGCGCCCGAGCTCGCCCGCGCAGTCGTCGCGGGGGAGACCGCCGGCCTGCGGCACGCCGCGGACTGGCCGCACGCCGACACGGTCGACGCGCTGCGGATGGTGGCGGAGCGCCGCGCGGCGACGTGGCTCGTCGTCGCCGATGGCGAGATCGTCGGGGAAGCCGGCATCCACCGGCTGCCAGACGAGGAGGGCCAGGTCGAGATCGGGTTCGGGCTGGCGCAGTCGGCGCGCGGGCGCGGCTTCGGCTCCGAGCTCGTGCCGGCGCTGGCCGAGCACCTGCTCGCGCAGCCCGGTGTCAGGCGTGTCCTCGCGGCGGCGGCCGTCGACAACGTGCCTTCGCGCCGCGTGCTCGAGCGAACGGGCTTCCGGCTCGTCGCCGAAGACGCCGGCCTCGTGCGCTACGTCCTGGACTAGAAGGCCTCGCGCAGCAGCCGGATCTCGCCGATCCGCTCGAAGCCCAGACGCGCGAGGATCGGCGCCGACATGCGGCCCGCGCCGACGAGCAGCCGCGGGACGCCGCGCGCGACGGTGTCGTCCCAGCGGGCGTGCACGAGCGAGGTGTAGACACCGCGGCCGCGCGCCTGCGGCAGGACCGCGCCGCCCATGAGGAGCGCCGCAGGCGGAGTGAAGACGGCCCGCCCGAACCCGACGGGCTCGCCGTCGAGCAGGGCGAGGTAGTGGCGGGAGATGTCGCTTTCGGCGAGCGCCGCCCAGGTGTCGCGCCAGTCGCTCTCCTCGTGCTCGGGCCAGATCGCACGCGCGATCGCGCGTGCGCGCAGGTAGTCCTCGGCGGTCTCGACGGACCGTACTTCGACGACGGCCTCGCCGGCCGGCCGGGTCGCGATCGTGAGCGTCGTCGAGACCGGCATCTCGTCGTCGGGCTCGAGGCCGAGCGCGACGAGGCGCGTGACGGTATCCGGCGGGGTCGAGCGCTCGCCGACCCACCAGGTCACCGACTCGAGCCCTCGCTCGCGTCCGTAGGCGCGCAACTCGGCCACGGCGCGCTCGACGTCTCCAAGCCGGATCCGCTCGACCGACGCTCGCCGGCCGCGGACGACGAGCAGGTAGCCGTCGCGCTCGAGGAGCTCGCGCCCCGGTTCCGGCGGCAGCGAGAGGCTCGGCTCCTCCGCGAGCTCGAGGAGATTCGTGTGCGCGCTAAGCTCCAATCCGTGACCGAAGTTATCGACGCGCCGGCCGCAGTCAAGCCGATCAACCACTGGATCGGCGGCCAGCCGTACCCCGGCGGCTCAGGCCGCAGCGGCCCCGTCTACAACCCGGCCCGCGGTGTGCAGACGGGCGCCGCCGACTTCGCCTCCGTGGCCGAGGTCGACGCTGCTGTCCAGGCCGCGAAGGCGGCGTTCCCCGGCTGGCGCGCGCTCTCGCTGTCGCGCCGCGCCGAGCTCTTCTTCCGCATCCACCGGCTCTTCGACGACCACCGCGCCGACCTGGCGCGCCTGCTCACGGCCGAGCACGGGAAGGTGACCTCCGATGCGATGGGGGAGGTTGCGCGCGGGCTCGAGGTGATCGAGTTCTGCTGCGGCATCCCGACGCTTCTGAAAGGCAGCTTCTCGGAGCAGGCGTCGACCGGCATCGACGTCTACTCGATCCGCCAGCCCCTCGGGGTCGTCGCCGGGATCACGCCTTTCAACTTCCCGGCGATGGTCCCGATGTGGATGTGGGCGCCTGCGCTCGCGTGCGGGAACACCTTCGTCCTCAAGCCGTCTGAGAAGGATCCGTCGGCGTCGATTCGCATGGCGGAGCTGCTCGCCGAGGCCGGCGTCCCCGACGGCGTCTTCAACGTCGTCCACGGCGACAAGGTCGCCGTCGACGCGTTGCTCGAGCACCCCGACGTCGTCGCCGTCTCGTTCGTGGGCTCGACGCCGATCGCGCGCTATGTCTACGAGACCGCGACGCGGAACGGCAAGCGCTGCCAGGCGCTCGGCGGGGCGAAGAACCACATGATCGTGCTCCCGGACGCCGACGTCGAGATGGCTGCGGACGCGGCCGTCTCCGCGGGCTACGGCTCCGCCGGCGAGCGGTGCATGGCGGTCTCGATGATCGTCGCCGTCGGCGGTGTGGCCGACGAGCTCGTGCAGGCGATCAAGCGGCGGATCCCGAACGTGAAGGTCGGCGACGGCACCGAGCCGGGCTCCGAGATGGGCCCGCTGATCACGCGCGAGCACCGCGACAAGGTCGCCGCCTACGTCGAGCGCGCGCCCGCGGAGGGCGCCACGGTCGTCGTCGACGGCCGCGACAGTTGCCCCGCCGACGGCTTCTTCCTTGGTCCGTCGCTGCTCGACGACGTCAAGCCGGAGATGGCCGCCTACCGCGACGAGATCTTCGGCCCGGTGCTCGGCGTCACGCGCGTCGACACCTATGACGAGGCGGTCAGGCTCGTCAACGAGAGCCCGTACGGCAACGGTACCGCGCTCTTCACGCGCGACGGCGGCGTCGCACGCCAGTTCCAGTTCGACGTGCAGGCCGGCATGGTCGGCATCAACGTGCCCATCCCGGTCCCCGTTGCCTACTACAGCTTCGGCGGCTGGAAGCAGAGCCTCTTCGGCGACCGCCACATCTACGGCCCGGAGGGCATCGACTTCTACACGCGCACGAAGGTCGTCACCTCGCGCTGGCCCGATCCGGCCACCTCGAAGGTCGACCTCGGCTTCCCGCAGACGCGGTGAAGGCCCACCGGACGAGCCGCGCCGATGCGCGGCCCGTCCGGCTTCGCTCGGTTGCCGGCGGCTAGATGCAGCCGTCGCCGTCGCTCGTGTCGCCGCGCTCGTCGGCGTCCTCGTCGGCGACGCCTGCGCCCGGGATCGTCGTGCCCGGCGGGCACTCAGCGGCCGGCTGGCCGCCGCCCGCGGCCGGGGGAGCCGTTGAGCCGCTACTCGTCGTACCGCCGCCACCCGAGGTCGTGGAGCTGCTGCTCGAAGACGACGAGCTCGTGGCCGGGGCCGCCGCCACCGGAGCCGACGCGGCGACGCCTACGCCGATCAGGCCCTTCATACCGGCGGCCGCGTGGCCGCTCACGTCGCAGAGGTACTCGTACTTCCCGCTCTTCGTCAGCTTCACGGTCAGGGTGGCCGTGTCGCCGTGGTGGAGCAGCTTCGTCACCTCGCCGACGCACGCGTTCTTCGTCAGGCTCGTCACCGGGACGGTACAGAGTTTGAACGTATGGAACGCGACGCCCTGGTTCGTCACGTTGAAGATGATCGTGCCGACAGGCAGGTTGGAGAACTTCGACAGCTTGAAGGCAAGCTCGCTCGGCTTGCCTGCCGTGACGGTCACGACCGCCACCCCGGCCGCACCCTTCGTGTCCACGTTCGCAGAAGCCGAGCCGACCGCCAAGAACACGGCCAGCACAGTCAGGCAGGACACGCCGAGAACGACGCTGAACGAGCGTGTGCGATGCATTGAGAGAGCCCACCCCTTTCGAGAGACATTCGTCACGCGAGAGCCGGCCATGCTAATCGACCGCAAAAAAAGACGAGCCGCGCAGAGTGCGCGGCTCGTCGATCGTTCGTCTGCCTTCGGGACTAGATGCAGCCGTCGCCGTCGCTGACAGCGCCGGTGTCGTCGTCGTCCTGGTCGCCGGGGCCGTTGGCCGCGATCGTCTGACCTGCAGGACACTCGGATGCAGCGCCGCCGCCGCCGCCGCCAGCGCCGCCGCCGCCGGCTGCGCCGCCGCCACCGGTGGTCGAGCCGCCGCCGCCCGTCGTCGAGCCGCCGCCGGTCGAGCTCGTCGTGGTCGTCCCGCCCGTCGAGCCAGAGGCGCTCTTCGAGACCAAAGCGGACGCCGAGACCTTGACGCCGACGCCGATGAGACCCTTCATACCGGCTGCCGCGTGGCCGCTGACCGTGCAGAGGTACTCGTACAACCCGGTCTTCGTCAGCTTCACCGTCAGGGTGGCCTTGTCACCGTGATGGAGGAGCGTCGTGACCTTGCCGACGCACGCGTTCTTCGCATCGGTCGTCACCGGGGTGGTGCAGAGCTTGAAGTCGTGGAATGCGACGCCCTGGTTCGTCACGTTGAAGGTGATCGTGCCGGCGGGCAGCAACGAAATCTTCGAGAGCTTGAAGGCAAGCTCGCTCGGCTTACCTGCCGTGACCGTGACAACGGTGACCTTCGCCGCGGTTTGTGCGTTTACCCTCGCCGCTGCCGGGCCGACCGCGGCGAGCACCAGCGCCAGGACAGCCAGACAGGAGACACCCAGGACGAGGCTAAACGAGCGTGTGCGATGCATTGATGGAGACAACTCCTTTCGAGAGACGCAAGTGGCAGACCGCCAGTTTCGACCACCGGCCAACCCCTTTCGAGCGCAAGTATAGCCCCCGCTGCCGAGACCCCGACGAGCACACAAACCTCTTACAAGGTGCGCGGCGAAGCGGTCCCGAAGCGCCAAGGGACGCTGCTAAACTCGGTCTCGGGGAGGACTGCAAAGAGCTCATGAACGGCGAAGTCGATCGGCCAACAATGCGACGTGCGCGGCTTGCTGTCTTCGGCGCGATCGTCTGCCTGGCCGTCCTCGTCGCCCCGGCTGCGTGGTCGGATCAAGGGTCGTCGGGCGTGAAGAAGCCGACGACGCCGATCCTCAAGGTGACCGCGCGCATCAGGACCTATGTGGGCGGCGCCGGTTCGAACCTGACTCCGGTGCGGATCTTCTTCACGCCCAGCGCCGTCAACGTCGGCACTGTGGTCATTGTCGCGCGGAACAACGACGACGACGGCTGGCACCAGCTCTCGATCAACGGCATGAACTCGAGATGGATGGGGCCCGGTAGCGGCACGGCCGTGATGCGAGTGACGTTCAAGCGACCCGGCAAGTACCTCGCAGGCGTGAACGTCGACGACGGTGAGACCGACGGCACCGGCATCCTCCAGGTCCTCAAGTAGCGCCTGCAGCGCCCGGTGTCCACTCGCCGGAAACCGCGGTAGGATGGCTTGAGATCGTGCGCCCAGCTCTTTCCAGCCTCGCGGCTGCATCCGTCCTCGTGACGCTCGTCTCAGCCGCGTCTGACACCCGGATAAAGATCCCGGGGCTCCCGGGCGTCTCTTGACCATGAGCCCTGGTGGGATCGTGCGTCGACCTCTGTCCGCGCTCGCGGCCGCGTCGCTTCTCGTGCTGGTCATCGCGGCGGCGGCGGGCTCGGGTACGGCGGGGGCGGCGAGTGCTGTGTCAAGTCAGATGACGCTGTACTCGGTCGCGACGCAGGAGCAGTTCCTGAATCACGCCGACGACCGCCAGCGCGGCTACGGCAAGAACCCGTTCGGCAACTTCCAGGCCCCGACGGCCACCACCAAGGAGTCGAACGGCGGTCCGTTCCCGGGCGACCAGGCGCTGTTCCAGTTCAACCTGTTCTCGGGGTCGGACCTGAAGAACGTCGTCGGCACGGCGGTCTACCTCTGCAACTACAACTTCAAGCACCGTGGCTTCTGCGACGGGATCTACCGGTTGAGCGGCGGCGTGCTGCTCGTGAAGGGTGCGCTCGATTTCGACGCCAAGACCTATACGCTCGTGATCACCGGGGGCACGGGGAAGTACCAGCTGCTCGGCGGCACCCTGGGGGCGACGCCGGCCGCGCGCCTCTCGCAGCGCCTCGCGTTCTCGCTCAAGCCGATCGCTGCGCGGGAGACGCGGACGCTCGGTCTGGCCTCGGTTCCGACGGGGGAGCAGTTCCTGAATCACGCCGACGACCGCCAGCGCGGGTACGGCAACAATCCGTTCGGCAACTTCATCCAGGCGAAGAAGACGACGAGTGAGCAGAACAACGGTCCATTTCCCGGTGATCAGGCGTTGTTCGAGTTCAACGTCTATTCGGCGTCGGATCTGAAGAAGGTCGCGGGCTCGGCGGTCTTCACCTGTAACTACGGCTTCCAGAAGCTGGGCTTCTGCGACGCGATCTACCAGTTGAACGGCGGGACGCTGGTCGCGGAGGGTGCGCTCGACTTCAACGCGAAGACGTTCTCGCTGGTCGTGACCGGCGGCACAGGCAAGTACCGCCTGGCTGCGGGCGAGGTGGCGGCGTCGGCGCCGGCGAACGGTTCGCAACATCTCGCGATCGGGCTTGCCTGATGGGTCGCGGCGCACTTGTAACAGGCGTGCTCGCGGCCGGTGTGTTGGGCGTGCCGGCGCTGGCGTCGGGCTCCGTGCGAGCGGCGAAGACGACCGAGGTGACGCTGTTCACGGTCGCGCAGTCGGAGCAGTACGCGAACTACTCGGATGACCGCCAGCGCGGCTACGGCAGCAACCCGTTCGGGAACTTCAAGGACACGACCGCGACGATCAAGAAGACGAAGACCGGCCCGTTCGCCGGCGACCTGGAGTACTTCCAGCTGACGATCTACAAGGACGCTGCGCTGAAGACACGCGTTGGGACAGCCGAGATCACCTGTCAGTTCAACCTGAACAAGAACGCCTTCTGCGACGCGACCTACCAGCTGAGCGACGGCACGCTGATCGGCGCCGGCACCGTCGACTTCAAGACGTCGAGCTTCGTGCTCGCGGTCACGGGCGGCACCGGCAGGTACCAGGGCGTCCGCGGCGACCTCGAGTCGACGCCGGCCGCCCACCGCGCCCAACGCGTCGCCTTCGACCTCGCCTGAGCCCCGATAAAGATCCGGAGTCGCGTGCGCGTCTCTTGAGCATGTGCCCGAGTGGGAGTGTCGGTGGCGGCTGCGGATAGTCGCCGCCGGCCGTTCGCTTCTCACGCAGTCGTCGAGCCAGTCCCGCACGCGCCGGCCGGCCGGCCCCGCCACCTGAGCCCGATGGCGCCGGTCTCGCCGGTCGAGTCGGGTCGCGCGCTGTCGGATACGGAGTGGTGCGTGCTGGGAGCGGTCTGCGCCCAGCCCGCACACGGCTGGGCGATCGCGCGGACGCTGCGCGACGGCGTCGAGACCGGCGTCGCCGTAAGCAGGCCCGAGGTCTATCGCACGCTGAGGAAGCTCGCCGGTGCAGGACTCGTCAAAGAGGCGGCAGTCGAGCGGAGCGCGCGTGGGCCCTACAGGACGATCTTCGCCCCGACCCCGGCGGGTCGTGCACGCTTCGATGGCTGGCTCGGGCTGCCCGTCGAGCGTCTCTGGCACCCCTCGCTGCTCGTGAAGATCGCGCTCGCCGAGCGGGTCGGACTCGACGCGGCGAAGATTCTCGCCTCGCAGCGCGTGGCGTTCACCGGACTCGTCGAGTCGCTCGAGGAGAGACTCGCGGCTGCGAACGGGAGCGCCGGCGTCCTGCTGCAGTTTCAGCTCGACTCGACGCGCGCTGCGCTTGCCTTGCTCGACGCGTCGTGTGGAAAGCTCGCTCTTGACCACTGATACACGGGCACACGATCGGGTGTTCTGGGCGGTTGCCTTCCTCGGTGCGACGTTGCTCGCGACGTGCGTTTCTTCCCGGTCGGCCGCCGCGGAGGCGAGCCGGCAGGCGTTCGTCTACTACGCCGTTCCCGCCCAGAAGCAATACGTGGACAACCAGGATGATCGTTCGCGCGCCAAGGGCCACAACCCGTTCGGCAACTACGCATTTGTGCCGCAGCCGACTCAGGAGAGCGAATCCGGCCCGTTCGCCGGAGATGAAGCTCTCGTGACGTACACCCTGTACGCGGACGCTGGCCTGCATGCGAGAGCGGGGACGGGAACGCTCGCGTGCCACTACAGCGCGAGCCGGGACTCCCTCTGCGACGCGGCCTACCAGCTGCGGGACGGCACGCTCCTGGGAGTCGGCGAGTTCAGCTTCGACGCCTCTGGGTTCACGTTCGCGATCACTGGCGGCACCGGCAACTATCGCGGCGTGTCGGGGACGCTCGCTGTGGCCGGCGATCAACGGGGGTCGAGAGCCGCCGGACCACTGATCGTGCAGAAACAGCGCCTCGACTTCGCGGTTCGGCCGGCGGCGAGCGAGGCGCCACGGCGGATCGTGCTCTACTCGGAGGCATTGCAAGAGCAGTTCATCGACAACAGAGACGACGAGGCGCGAGGGGACGTGAACAATCCGATTGGATACACGAACGCAAAGGCAGCAGCGGTCGTCAGCGAGCACGAGCACGGCCCGTTCGCGGGCGACGAGGCGTTCTACACGTTCAAGCTGTTCCGGAACGCGAAGCTCACCGAGAGCGCGGGCTCGGCAGCGTTTACATGTGAGTACCTCTTCCGAAGAGATGCCTTCTGCTTCGCCTCGTATCAGCTGAGCGGCGGCAGCTTGACCGGTGCCGGGACGTTCGACTTCAATGCGAAGCGATTCACGATCGCGATCACGGGCGGCACGGGCACGGTTCGGGCAGCCGGCGGCGAGATGCTCGCGTCAGCAAGCAACCGCAAGACGCAGCGGCTTGTCTTCACTCTCAACCGATCGGGTCGATGAAACCCGGCAACAGGATCAGAGGGGCGTCGAAGGAAGAGCTCGAGGAGCTCTACCGGGAGCGATACCTCGGGTTCCGGCGCGCGCTGGCCACGGTCACCGGCGGGTACGAATCTGCGCACGACGTGGTTCAGGAGGCGTTCGCGCGGGCGCTTGCGAAGCGACGTGACTTTCGCGGCGAGGCGCCGCTCGCAGCTTGGGTGTGGCGGATCGCGCTACGGATCGCGATCGACGAAAGCAAGAAGCCGGTCTGGCCGACCGCGGATGTGATGCTCGACCCCACCCTAGTCGAGCCGGCGCACGATCCGGACCTCGCCGCCGCGCTGCGGACACTGCCGCCGCGACGGCGCCTCGTCTTCTTCCTCCGCTACTTCGCAGACCTGAGCTACGAGGAGATCGCCGCTGTTTGCGGCGTCAGTGAGGGCACGGTGGCGGCGACGCTCGCCCAGTCGCGGGCGGCTGTCGCCGAGGCGCTCGACACGAAGGCGAATCGATGAGATTCTTGCGCGGCTTCGGGCTCGAGCACCGCTGGCACCTGAACGAGCTCGAACCGGGCGTTCGCGACCGCGTCGCCGGCTTGGACGAGCCTGTCTCCTGGGAGGACTGGCCGAACGTGGTCGAGCGATCGCGGCCGCGGCCGCGCCGGATCTGGAGGCCCGCAGCGCTCGGGGTCACCGTTGCGATCGCCGGGTCCGCAGTGGCCCTCCTCGTCTCGTCCATCGTCGCGTTCGGTGGCGGCCATGGCTCGAGCGGAACGCGACCGGCCTTCTCGAGCTTCGCACTCGGCGCGCCGCCGCTCGGGCCGGGCGCAATCGCCTCCGAGACGCGCTTGGTCGCCACGACCCAGCTTCGGGACGGAAGCCATCTGCTCTACGTGTCGCCGACGAGGCAGGGCGGATTCTGTTACGCGTGGACCCGGGCCGGGGGCGGCTGCGGGCAGCCGCAGACGAACCCGTTGAGCATCACCTGGGGCCGGAGCCGGCTGATCGGGACGATCCTGTCGACGCAGGTGTCGCTGATCAAGATCCGCTTCACCGACGGCACGTCGGCGGTTCCACGCATCGCCTGGGTGTCGGCTCCGATCAACGCCGGGTTCTTCCTCTATGAAATCCCCACCGGAAAGACCGTCGCCGACGTCTACGGCTTCGGCCGCGGCGGTACCCGGCATCAAGTCACCTGGTTCTCCGTCTAATGCGGTGCCCGCGCCACCAGCGAGCTCGCGTCGGCGGCGCGACGCTCATCATGTCGGCAACGTGGGCCGGCGCCGCCGCCGGCAGTGCGCCCCCGAGCGCCGGACCCATGACCCTATACTCGCAAGCGGTTCAGGAGCAGTACATCAACAACGCGGATGACCGAGCACGCGGCGAAGGCAACAATCCCTTCGGCAGCTTCAGGGACACGAGCCCCGCCGCGAAGCAGACGGGATCCGGCCCGTTCGCAGGCGACGAGGCCGAGTTCAGCTTCAAGGTCTACGGTGGCTCGGACCTGACGCGGAGAATCGGCTCGGCGGTGCTGGTGTGCCGCTACAACTTCGACAGGAACGCGTTCTGCGAGGTTGCCTACAAGCTCGCCGGCGGCACGCTGTTCGCATCAGGCGCATTCAATCTCGATGCGACCATCTTCACGCTCGCCGTCAGCGGTGGAACGGGTGCGTACAGCCGGATGACGGGCGAGGTCGACGGATCGCCGAACGCGAACCACGGCCAGCGGCTTGCCTTCCTGATCCAACGTGCCTAACGGCCAGGGGCCGACACCAAAGCACGCGGTCCTCTCTTCGGGGCAGAAGCTGGTCGTCAGTTGTCGCTTGCCGCCGCAGTTGCTCCCTTCGCGACCGGAAGCTGCCAGAGCTTCTCGTAGCCGGCGATGTACGTGGCGGCCGGATCGCCCCAACCCGAGTCGATCGTCGGCGGGAAGCCTGCGTCCTCGAGGCCGCCGTCTTCGGTCGCCCAGTTGTCGTCGCTCCAGATTCGGACGGACGTGTTCTCGGTCGCGACCGGCTTGTGGCCGGTGAGGACGCGGAGGGCCTGATCCATCGTCGCCCAGCCGAACCAGTTCATGTTCTCGGCGATGTCGCACTCGACGCGGTTGTTGTCCTGGCCCTGCTGAATCGCCCACGGTTGGCCGCCGAAGCTGCAGATGCTCGGCCGGTTGACGTTGACGTTGCTTGCACGCGCGTCGGCGATGCCTTGCGCAAGTATGTCGTCGATTCCGTCGAAGAGCGGGATCACGTAGTTGATCGTCTTGGCGAGAACAGCCGTCTTGATCATCGACGTCGCCTTCGTCTGCCAGTCGGCGTACGGGATGTCGAGCACGTTGACCGAGCACGCCGAGCCGCAGACCGTGCTGAACTCGCTCTGGACGTTCGCCAGCATGCCCGCGCTCGGCGCGAGGTCGCTCGAGCTCACGATCAGGAAGTTGCCGGAGCCGTTCCGATCGGCGATCACGTAGTCGGCGAGCAGCGTCGCCGCAAGCCCGTACGGCGCCGGCACGACAGCGGTCAGGCCCGCGAGCGGGGCCTGGTAGCTGCTCGCTTGGCCGCTCGGGAAGTCGCCCGGCACAGCGACGTGTGACGCGATCACCGGGATGCCGGCCGCCTTTGCGACTGCGAGCTCACTGCTCGCCGCGGAGGGGATTCCGCCGCCGGCAACCGCGATCAGGCCGACCTTCTTCTTGATCGCCTGGTTGAAGCAGGCGGTCCAGCTTGCGGCGGCGCCGGTGTTGGTGCAGCTCCAGACCTTGACGCCGGCGGCCTTGGCCGCCTGACGGATTCCCCCCACCATTCCGGCGATCGAAGGAAGCGTGTTCGCCTCGGGTGTCGCGGGAATGACGAAGACGGTCTTGCCGCTCGCCTTCGCCGCCGCGAAGGCGGGTCCCGGAGCGGTGAAGCTGGGTACATCGCCGAACCGGTCGGCTTGTGCGTTCGCGTAGGCGAGGTCGGGCACCGCCGTGCCTGCCGCTTGAGCACCGGCGACAAGCGCCGACGCCACGAGAATGACTGCACCTCCCAAGAGCAGCCGCGGTCCGATGCTGACGTTCATGTGTGCCTCCCCGAAATTCTGTCGAAAGAGATGTGCGCGACCGAAATCCGCTCTCGGCCGCTTCGCGACACTAATTCGGGGTCTCAATTATTTCAATAGTTCCCATATGCATTGCCAGTGAACGCTAGTAATCAGTGTTCGCCATTATGCTCAGATTGAGCTAGTCGCACATCGGAATAGTGGGCGCTTGTTTCTCTGGCGATAAACAGCAGGACTTGCTATACGTGGACTGCAATGAGACTGAACGTGTTCGTGCTCTTCTCGGCGCTCGCGGTCTTCGCGGCCGCGGCTCCGGCAGGTCGGGCCGATGCGAGCCGCGGCACGCTGGCGCTGAGCGGGGGGATCACGGCCACGATCAAGCTCAGTCCCGCCAACTGCACCACCGGCCCCGGCCAGACGTTCGCCGTCAACGGAGTCAGCGCCGGGGACTGGGGCTTGGTGTTCCTCAAGGCCTCGAACCCGGCCGGCAGACAGGGCGCAGCCGTCCTCAACCTCGAAGCTCAGGGCTTCCGAAGCCAGGATGCAGCAGTCGCCATCTGGAGCTGGAGCGCACGGAAGAACAGCGGTCACCTTTCCGAGCCGTCGCTCCATTTCAGCGGCGACGGGCAATCGGGCGCGATCAGCAAGACGGTGCCGCTCGTCGGCAGCGAGAACGGCCCCACACCGGCGGCGGTCCATGTGCGCGCGACCTGGAGCAGCGGAACGTGCAAGGCGAGCGAGTGACGCGGTGCGCAGCGTCGCGTTCTAAGGCAGCGCACCGCCGCGCACGCGTGCAGCGCCGAGCCCGCAGACGAACAGCACCGCCGCCGCAGCTTCGAACCACGAGGTGATCTCGGTCGTGTGCGGGCGGCTGCCGATCGTCGAGCCGAGCCGTCGATAGATTTGGTCGAGCCCGAGGCCGGTGGTCGCGCGGTACGCCTTGCCGCCGGTCGACCGGGCGAGCAGGGCGACCACGCCCGGGTCGGGCGGGACGGGAATCCTCAATGCGAAGAACCCGTGACCCTCGAGGACGTAGCCGTTGCGCTTGCCGAGCGCGGTCCCGTAGATGCGGATCCCGGCGGCCGACGCGAGCGCGGCAGCGGCAGGCGGCCTGACCGTGCCGCGGTTCTGCGCGCCGTCCGACTCGAGGACGATCGCGGCCGGCGCGAACGTGCCGATCTTGTGGTGGTACCCGTCCGCCGCGAGGCTCGCGACGAGCTGCTTGACGGCCTCATCGACGCCGGCGCCGAGCGCGGTTCCACCCTGCGGCTTGAGGACGGCCAGGCCGGCGTCGATCAGATTGTGGTTGGTCGTCGGTTTCTCGACGACTTGCACCTTGTCGCTGAAGGTCACGAGTCCGACCTTGTCGTTGGCGGGGAGCTGCTGCAGGAAGTCGTGCATAGCCGTGACGGCGGCCTGCAGGCGCGTCTCGCCGATCCCGACGCGTTGCTGGCCGACGTCGCTCGCCTGCATGGAGGCCGAGATGTCGACGAGCAGGACGATCGTCGCCGTCCGGTTCGACGCGGTCAGCTCCATTCGCGGTCTTGCGAGCGCGGCGGTCGAGGTCGCAAGCGCCAGCGCGATCAAGACCAGCGGCAGGCTCCGCCACCAATGGGTCGGACGCTTCGCGACCAGGCGGGCGACGAGGTCGACGTTCGTGAACGCGATCGAGTACCGCGGCCGCCGGCGACGGATGACGAACGCATACGCGAAGAGCAGCGGGACGACGAGGAGCACGATCAGGTACTCCGGCGAGGTGAAGCTGAAGTGGCCCATCGCGCCTCAGGAGATCGGCTCGCACACGGCGCCGATCTGGATATGGATCAGGTACGGGATCGACTTCGCGGTCGTGATCTGCGCCTCCACCGTGTTGCCGACGTCGTGCGTCACGATCTTCACCGCGCCGGCCGGCGGCAGGTGCGGCGGGCCCGATGTGCCGTACGCGACGGTGCTCCAGCTTCCGACCAGCTTTTCCTTGGCGAGACACTGCGTACTGGCCGGCTGCGCGTCGCCCGGCGCGAGAATGAGCCGCGTCGCGTGCCAATCCGGCACCGGCGCGCTGCGCGGAGCGGGCTGAGCCGCCGCCTGCCGTGCTGAGACCGTCGACCGCTTGCTCGCCTGGGTGAGGTTGATGCACCCGACGAGCGGCTGGAAGGAGCCCTGCTTGCCGTTCGTCGTCACGGCGTGGAAGAGGAGCGATGAGCCAGGCTCCTGCTTGCCGATCGGCGCGCCGAGCTGGCCGTCGTACCAGACGCGCACGGCGCTCGAGCTGCCGAGTGCATCCGTTCCGCCGAGCAGGTACTGGCCTTTCGTCGCCGCCCGCGGCGGACACCCGAACAGATACGTCGCCTCGCCGTTCGCGGGGACGACGACCCACAGGCCGGCGATGCCGAAGCAGTACGCGAGGTTGTGGCACTCCTGGGTTCGCGAGGGCGCGAGCGTGAACGGCCCGCTGCTCGTCCTCGCCGAGACGTCGCCGGCGACGCAGACGACGGCGAGAGCGGTGAGGCCTGCGGCGGCGACGAGGCGTTTCACGGTGCGGATCATTCGAGCCTGCCGAACCAGAGGCCTGAGAGCAGGATACCCCCGAGGACGAAGGCGAGCCCGATCTCGCCCGCCGCGGCGCTCAGCGCGTGATTGCCTTGCGGAGGCTGCGTGATCGCACTGAGGCCCTCGCTCTCGAGAGCCCGCACCAGCTTGCCGGGCGCGGCTGCGAGCAGCTCGTTCGACGACCCGTCCAGCGAGGCTCCGCCGGTTAGCTGGCCGATCCCCTGCAGCGTCAGCGGCAGCGCGGGAACCGCGATCGCGAGCGACGTCTGGAAGCCGTCGACCTTGACGGGTTGCGTCACCGAGCCGTGCGACGTCCCGATCGTGACGCCGTTGATCGGGATCCCGTACACGTAACCCACGGAGGCGGCGTCCTGCGGCTCCGTGCCCGCGCCGGTCTGTGCACCGTCGGTGAGGACGACGATCGCACCGGGTGGATGCAGCCGGTTCACGGGCACGCCGTCCGGGATCGCCTGGATGATCAGCGAAAGCGCCGCGCTGATCCCGTCGCCGAGGGACGTCCCGGCGAGCGGTGTGATCGTCTTTGGCAGGTGCGCGATTACCTCCTGCCGGTCGAGCGTCGGCTGGGCGGCGAGCTGCACCTTGTTTCCGAACGTGAGCACGGCGACCTGGTAGTTCGACGGCAGCTTCTGCACGACCTTGATCGCGAGCGACCGCGCCGCGCGCAGCCGCGTCGGCACGATGTCGCGCGCGGCCATGGAGCCCGACACGTCGACGGCGAACACGACGGTCGGGCCAATGCCGCGACCGTTGCTGCTCGCAGCGCGCTGTGGCCGGGCGAAGCCGACCAGCAGGAACGCCACGCCCAGGAGGAACAGGGCAGCAGGGAGGAAGCCGTACCGCCGCGGCGGCCGCGAGACGATGTTCGACTGCAACTGCTGCCGCGACCACGCCGTCGATCGCCGCTCACGCCGGCGGTCGAATACGACGTAGCCTGCCGCCGCGAGCGGAACCGCGATCAGCGCGAAGAGGAGCTCGGGCGAGGCGAAGCTCACTTGCGGTCGCCCCGGCTCAAGAACGTGGCGAGCGGCGGCAGCCAGTCACCCTCGGTGGAAAGCGCGACGTGGGGGACACCTGCTGAGCTGAGCAGCAACCCGACTTCCCGCCGTTCCTCGCGGGCGGCCTCGGCGTAGAGCCGGCGAAGCTCGGGGTCGTCCGTGTCGACGAGCACGTGCCGGCCGGTCTCGGGGTCGACGATGTGCAGCTCGCCCACGTCGGGAAGCTCCTCCTCTCTCGGATCGCGGATCTCGACTGCGAGCGTCGCATGGCGGGCGGCGACACGCAGGAGTCCGCGCTTCCAGTCGGCCGGGCCGCGGAAGTCCGAGACGATGACGACCAGCGCGCGCTCGGCCGCGAGGCCGCCGACGAGGTTCAGCGCCTCGCCCAGCTTGCCCTCCCCCGCCGGCGCCGCTCTGATCGCCCCGAGTGCGAGCAGTAGCCCGCGGCGCCCGCGGCGCGGACGCAGCAGGCGTGGCTCGCCGGCGCCGTAGGCGACGACGCCGAGTCTGTTGCCGCGCCGCGTCGCGAGGTGGCCGACGGCGATCGCGACGCCCTCGGCGACGTCCGCCTTGCGGCGGTCCGCCGTCCCGAACCGCATCGACGCCGACTCGTCGAGCACGAGCCAGGTGACGAGCGTGTGCTCGGCGAGCTCGACGCGCACGTGCGTCTGGCCCGTCCTGGCGGTGACGTTCCAGTCGATCCGGCGGACGTCGTCGCCGGGTTCGTACGGCCGCACCTGGTGGAACTCCGTGCCGATGCCGGTGTAGGCCGAGCGGTAGTCGCCGGAGAGCATTCCGTCGACCCGACGACCGATCGCCAGGTCGAGGACGCGCAGGCTTTCCGGGGTGATGGGACCGGGGCCCGGCTCGGCCGCGCTGCGGGGCCGGTCGATGACCTCGGTGATGTTCCTGCTCACGTCATCGCTTTCGCCTCTAGGCCGCGACGCCCAGGGTCAAGCGGCCGGAACACACGAGCTGTCGAGCCGACCGTCAGAGGAGCGCGAGGTACGAGCCGGTGGCGCCCTGTGTGAAAGTCGCGGCGCCGAACTGGTACCGACGGTCATCGTGGTGCATGGCAGCTCGGGCCCTCCCTCCCGCAGTCGAATGCCTCCGTTCACTCACGAGGGCGCTGAGCCGCTGCCCGCCGCCCTGCGTCCCATCAGGTCACCTTGACGTTGCCGCCTGGCGAGGTATGACCGGGAGGCAGTGCGCACGGATTCGGGTACCCGCAGTCGGGCAACGTGGCGGTGTAGACCGCCTTGCGCTTGAACGTCACCGTCACCGACACGCTGCCGCCCGGCTTGACGCTCGCCGACGTGACTCCGTCGATAGAGAACTGGTGCGGGATCGGGGTCTTGTTCTTGACCTCGATGACGACTGTACCGTGCTTGAACGTTGCGGGCGAGAACGTGACGAGAAGGTTCGGCCAGATCGTTGCGTGAACGAGCTTGCCGCGTGCCGCCGTCGACGGCAGTGCGGCCGAGGCCGTCGCGAGCATGAGCGCCACGGCGACGAGGCCTGTCGAGAAGAGCTTCAAGAATTCGACCTCCTCTAGCTAAATCCCCAAGAGCTGCGAGTATAGCCCAGCCGGGCGGCGGCTTCCCCTGCGAGCCCGGC